>Ga0116157_10001742_pt1 | contig 21738 bp, 16 predicted proteins | sample AD_UKC048_MetaG_FD_89882 | JGI IMG/M metagenome (GOLD analysis project Ga0116157, IMG submission 89882) | Active sludge microbial communities of municipal wastewater-treating anaerobic digesters from USA - AD_UKC048_MetaG | ecosystem: Engineered > Bioreactor > Anaerobic > Digestate | place: USA...
AAACTCGCCGCCTTACGCGGAAGTACACCTGTCCCAAACTTGAACGATGTACGCCAAAGGCTTTTGCCGGACGACAAAACGGCCTTGCTCGAATATTTTGTAGGCGAGCGCAGCATCTACATTTTTCAAATTACCCGCAGCAGCGCCCAAAGCTGGAAAATTGACAAACCCGCCGATTTTGACGATTGGGTGCGGCGTTTTCACAAAACGGCCTCAGATTATGTGCTGCTGCAAAACAATCCGGCACTGGCCAAACAGCGTTACCTGGAAACCGCCAATCGACTGTCTGCCTTGTTGCTCCAAAAGCCTTTGCAACAATTGCCTACCTCGATCCAACATTTGATCATTGTACCCGATGCCAACCTGCATTACGTGGTTTTTGACGCTTTGTTTACCCAGACAGCGAAAACTCAAAGCGCCTGGCGAGACTTTCCCTACTTGCTCAAAAAATACGCAGTCAGTTATGGCTTTTCGACTGGCCTGCTCCTGGAACAATACGCCAGGGCTGGTAAGCGCCCTGCGCAAGGGTTTTTGGGTTTTGCGCCACAGTACAAATCCAGTAAGCTTAAAGCCAACGATACCCTGCGCCTGGCGCAATTGGCCATACGGGTGCGCAACGGGGAATACGAATTGCCGGGTGCTCAAAAAGAGGTAGCCGCCATTGCGGAACTAACTGGCGGTCGACAAGTACGCGCTGCCGAGGCTTCGGAAGCCAATTTCCGGCGCTATGCAGGGGATTACGCCGTGCTGCACCTGGCCATGCACGCCATTTCAGACGATCGGTATCCGGCTTTGTCGGGGCTACTGTTTACCCCTAATCCCACTGATACCGCCTACGACAACCACCTCACCCTGGCCGAAATCTACGGACTATCCCTACCCGCTGAAATGGCAGTACTTACCGCCTGCAACAGTGGCGCGGGCAAATTGCGGCGGGGTGAAGGTATCCTCTCTCTAGGCCGCGCTTTCACCTTCGCGGGTGTACGCAGCACCGTGATGTCCCAATGGCAGGCAGCTGATCAACAAACCAGCCGCTTGATGCTGCTTTTTTACCAGGAACTGGAAAAGGGCTTGGCCAAAGATGTGGCCTTGCAAGTGGCAAAACAGCAGTACCTGGCTACGGCGCAGAATCCTGATCTGGGGCATCCTTTTTTCTGGGCGGGATTTGTGCTGAATGGGAATGCGGAGCCGTTGAGCTTGCCGAATCCGAATGGGTGGTATTGGGTAGTGTTGGGGCTGGTTGTGGTGACTGGCTTTGGTTTGTGGCGCGCATTCAGAGGTAAAAAAAGAGCACTCCCCGTGCAATAGCGAGCTGCCTGGAGGGCAGCTCGCTATTGGCGACGATTAGGAAAATGCTCATCCAAATAAGAGGAAATGCTACCCATTCATTGTCCGCTTTACGTTGGATGGCATTTTATCCCGCAATTCCTCTACCAACCAAAAAAATATTTTCCTTTTTTGTTTACGGATGGTTCCATCTAGGGATATAGAGGTATGCAGGCCAATAACCTCATCACCTACACTAAGCTACCCGTATGCATCTTTTGTTCATTTTACCTCCGATTGAAGCCACAGAGGCAGTGCGTTCCACCCTTCCTGGAATCCTCCTTGGCGCTGTCTTAGGGGTGGCATTGGTCGGCTTGGTGGGCTGGGGAGTAGCTGCACTTGCAGGCAAGCACCTGATGATCCGCTTGGGACTGGTGCTGTTGGCCGGATTGGTCGGATTGCTGGGAGCCGTCATCGGAGATGCAGTAGCTGCCTACAAACGACCTTTGAATAAGTGGGAACAACAGATCGCCAGGCGTGTTTTTGGCGAAACCCTGGATTTTTCGAAGATAAAACTGGCCTTTGGATGCCAGCTGATGAATGGGCCGAATAGAAAAATGAGCCGTACGCCTGGCAATACCATTTTTTTGTCGAACAAACATTCCAACATTCAAACCGACGCAGGTCAATACCACTACGAAGACATTCTGGTGCATGAGCTTACCCATGTGTGGCAAACACAACACGGCATTTCCTTATTCAAAAAGGTATGGACTGCACTCGGCGTGGTTTTTCACAAAAAGAAGCCCTACGATTATGAGGGTGAGAAGGGCTTGAGCGAAAAAAGGCTACAAAAATGGCATTTCCGCGACTTCGGTACTGAACAGCAGGGGAGCATCATGGCGCATTATCATTGCTGTAAATACCACAACTTTAAATACCACTTTAAATACCGCAACGGTTGTGAAAACCTGGAGCATTTTGCGCGTCAGGTCAGACTCAATGAAGGATACCACATTGAGAACGATACACTCCCCGGGGCGGTAAATGAGTAGGCTTTACACAAAAATCTAAACACATGAAAAGAGTACTGCTACTGTTTTTTTTAAGCTTGGTCATCAGTATTGTCTATGCACAAAAGTCCATCGTTGGAAAATGGAAGCCGGTGGAAATGCTGGTGCACAACAAAAAGACCAATAAAAAAGAGCGGAATAACGCTGGTCTGCTCCCCTGCGTAGTTACGGAGTTTATCGCAGGGGGCAAAGTGAAGTCAGACACCAAAACCTGTGCCCCGACCATTCAGCAATGGCACGCCAAATTGGACGCCATTCAACGTTGGACGCAGCAGGGGAATAAGGTCACGATCAAATATACCGATAATTCATTACCCACTGCAACTTTTACGGTTTCGTTCAAGGGCAAGCAAATGATTATGGATCATGCCCTTGCGACTACGGTGTATGAGCAGCAATGAAAGATTGATAACACCTGAAAAAGCACCAGCAAACCTATGAAAGCACCATATTTACTCTTTTTTCTCTGTCTGCTCCCCACCTTAGCCAGCAGCCAAAACACCATCATCCGCCGTTATTTTAAAGCCTACGCTACTGACAAGCGTTTCAAGGAGTACTACATCAGCCCCCGGCTGACCAAGATCATCTCGAACTCTATTAAAAAGAAAGACCCCAAAGTGACGGAGCCACAAATCGAATGGACGTACCAACGCAGCGTGGATTCCAGCAGCTACAGCGCATCCGTAGGTCTAAATACCAATAATACGCAAGTAGAAGTGGAGATAAAAGAAGAAGACCTCAATCGCATTTACCGCAGTATTGGGGGCATCCACTACATCACCACGCCACACGACTCAGCACAAACTATTTACAAGCTCTCCATTGATAAAGTGATGGAGGAAGAAGCCGTTTACGAACCACTGGCCATTTTTCGACAAGGGCAGGAAGATGTGCGCATTTTTATCCGTGAAGAAAATGACCTGGTGATGGAATTGGTGCTCATGCTGAGCGGTAAGCAGAATTTTTTGGTGCTGAGCCTAGTGGGCAAAGGTTTGAATGTGAAAGAAATCAGCAGCATTGCCAATCACCTGGAAATAGCGGGCGCCGAACATTTGGCGAAAGCTGGAATGGTCGCCAATCAAAACTGAGACCAAAGATGAAAAACACCACCCTAAGCCTATTGGTCTTGCTGTTGATGTGGGCTTGCTCACCCAAATATCAGGATGTGATTCTGACTAAAGTCGGGGATTACAAAACGCAGCCTTTGTTCAAACACAGCTACCTCAGCCCGGTTTTGATCCGAGCCATTGTGCTCCAGGAACCATTGATCTCCTTTTCTGGCGATTACCAGGGAGGCAATCCTTTTAAGGCATCGAGCTACCGGCGTACTGACCAACCCCAACGCAAGGTTACAAATGGCAATCAAAGCGACGAAGCCGCACTTGACTCTCTTTCAATACAAAAGATGATCCTGAGTGTGGCTGGCTTTAGAAGTTTGAAACTGGAAAACGATGAAGGCCAGGCATTTTTTCAAAAAATGCAAGCGGCAATCGAGATGGATAGCGCTTATAAGCTGTTAGGCTTCGTGCGCAGTGAATTGGGGCAAACCCATTTTTTTGTTAAGGTTCAGGAGTTCAAATTGAAGGAAATCGTGATGTTGAGCACCAAAGCGAATAAAACCAGTGTGTTTACACTCCTCGGCGGAGATGTGCGATTGGACGACCTGGAGCGCGAGAAGGACAAATTGTTGTTGGTGCAAATGGCCAATCGATTGGTACAGAAATAAAACCCATGCGTGCATCACTTAAGTTTAAAATTAAACACATGAAAACAGCACAACATATCTTACTCAGCTTTCTGTTTGCCCTCTGCATGACTACCCTTGCCGCCCAAACTACGACTGGCCTCAATTATCAGGCAGTTTTGCGCAGCAACACCTTTCAACCTATTGGAAATCAAAGTGGGGTGGCTACATTGAGCATTGTAACTACCACTGGTGCGGAGTTGTATCGTGAAATACATACCATCAATACCGACCACCTTGGTTTGTTTAACCTGGTGATTGGCAGGGGTGCCGCCCTTAACGGTAATTTTGCGGCCTTAGATTGGGGTAGCGGAGGCCGCTTGCTCAAGATTACGGTAGCCGTAGCTGGCAATACTTATGATTTTGCAACCATCGAACTCCAGGCCGTGCCTTATGCCAAAGTTGCGGAACGCGTCTTACAAAGCACGGATAATCAAACCCTTTCTATTTCTGGAACAAATCTAAGCATTAGCAATGGCAATACCGTAGTGTTGCCCGCAGGGCCAGCGGGACCAAAAGGCGATAAGGGTGAAAAGGGCGACAAAGGAGACACCGGAGCGATGGGAGCAACTGGCACTCAGGGGGTCGCCGGGGCACAAGGTGCAAAAGGAGATACAGGTGCGACCGGAGCTGCTGGTTCGCAGGGTCCAACTGGGCCAAAAGGCGATAAGGGTGAAAAGGGCGACAAAGGAGACACCGGATCGACGGGAGCGGCTGGCCCTCAAGGGGCCGCTGGGGCACAAGGCGCAAAAGGAGATACAGGTGCGACCGGAGCTGTTGGTTCGCAGGGTCCAACTGGGCCAAAAGGCGATAAGGGCGATAAAGGAGACACCGGAGCACCAGGAGCGGTTGGGCCGCAGGGGCCAGCTGGAACCTACACTGCTGGGCCGGGCATCAGCATCAACAACGGCGTACTCAGCAATACTGGCGATGGCGACAACAATGCGACAAATGAACTACAAACCCTATCCCTAAATGGCAATCAGCTCAGTATTTCTAACCGCAATACCGTCACCTTACCCGCTGGGGCCAATTCATGGAGCACTAACGCCAACCACATCTCCAATACCAACACCGGGAATGTGGGCATTGGTACGGATGATCCTATTGCCAAACTGCAAATCGCAGGCTCAAACTCAGAACAAGATGGCTTGGCTATTTTTGGCGGAAACTATCAATACGCAGTGCATCTTGACCCAGGTAAAGCAACCGCAGCTCTAGGCATTCACCCTATTGACCCTTTTACAGCAGGTATTGAAGTTGAAACTGGGCTACAATTGGCAATGAGCGTAAAGTCTCAGGGGGGAACGGCAGCATCCTTTTCAAATGCTCCCAATTCGCGTGGATCGGCAACAGTATCCATCACCAATTCAGGTACAGCGCCTACCTATGCACTGAATATCCTTAGCGAAAAATTTGAAAACGACGCACCTTTAATTACTGCCCGTCATCGCCAGCGTTCGGCAGTCATCCAACTGACCAGCCGGGTGAACAGCCCCTCCTCCATTATTTTTGACAACGACAATGGGTTCACTCCAGGTTTGTGGAGAATAGATGCAGATGGGCAAAGAGATGTAATGATTTTCGCGCACAATCGCTTCAACGATGCTGGGGGCGGCACCACTGCTCGGTTCCCACTCACCCTGACGCCAAATTTTACGGGCATCAATGAGTTATCTCCTCAACATAGCCTTGATGTGGCTGGAATTGTGCGCGCCCAAGGCTCTTTTCATGTTGGCATGCATGGTCTGCTTTGGGAAGCTAATTTAGGACGCAATACTCATGGCGCTGGACAATTGGAATTGCGCAACCCTGCTAATGCTGGCGGTTCCAATTTGGTTTTGGGTACGGTTGGAAACGCAAATCGCGGCTCGATAGCCTTGCTGAGCAATGGTACCATCAAAGCCCAAATGTACCTCGACAATTCAAACCGGGGAATCCTTACCGCCGAAGTCAAAAACTTTAGTATGGATCACCCTAAGCACGCTGATCAGGAAATCTGGTACGCCTGCATCGAAGGCCCCGAAGCAGCAGCTTATGAACGAGGTACCGCTACTCTTAAAAATGGAAGGGTAAGTGTAACATTTTCCGAACATTTTGAAAACGTCATCAACCCTCAAACCATCACCGTGCAGCTCACCCCACTTTCTGCCGATTCTAAAGGATTGGCAGTTGTTGAAAAAACAGCTACCGGGTTTACCGTGCGAGAAATGTTTCAAGGCCAGGGAAATTATCAGTTCGATTGGGAGGTGAAGGGCGTTCGAAAGGGGTTTGAAAACTACCAGGCGGTTCGAAGCAAGCAGGCTATTGAACGGCCTGCCCTACTACAAATGGCAAGTGAAAAACAATAACCCCCCAATTTCCAAACAATAGAAACCAGGATATGCGATATCTATTCAACTTCTTTGCCTTTTTTATGGTGGCAACGATTCCAGTGATTGCGCAACAGTTGCAGCCGACCGTATTGGCATCTGCAGGCAATTCGAGCCTTTCGCTCAACGGCTCGGCCCGGCTCCAGTTTACACTCGGGGAAACGGCCATCGCCACGCTCAGTTCGGCTGCCGTTTCCTGCGGACAAGGTTTCCACAACAGTGCAAAAGCGATCAGTGTAGACGTCGCCGATCTCGACCTCGCCGAGTGGGGCTTGAAGGTGTATCCCAATCCAGCTTCTCAAAATGTGTTGGTAGAATACGCCACCACCTTGCCTGTCGCAAGTCTCGAACTCAGCCTTTGGGACATCGCGGGGCGCAGACTGCTCAGCCCGTTTACCCTCCAAAATCACGCCACACAACGCATCGATGTAGGTCAGTTGGCCAAGGGGGTGTACCTCTTGCGCGTCGTTGCGCCCAACGGGCGCAGCGGCAGCATACGACTGGTAAAAGCTGACTGAATTTTCACCTTGTTTATAACCCATTATTATGAAACTGCTAAACTTCTTATCGGGGCTCTTTTTCGTTTGCTGTGCCTTCCCGCTTGCCGCCCAAAGCCCAGGGTTCAACTATCAGGCCGTATTGCGCAGCGCCAATCTTACCCCCATTAGTAGTCAAAACGGCACAGCTACCTTGGCCATTCTCAATCCTGTTGGTATCGAACTTTACCGCGAAACCCACAATATAACGACCGACCAACTGGGGCTTTTCAACCTCGTTATTGGCAAAGGCAATAACCCATCCAGTAATTTTGCTGCCATAGACTGGAGCAATGGTGGCCGATTTGTCAAAATCAGCGTCGCGGCCAACGGAAGCACCTTCGATTTTTTTCCCACCGAACTCCAGGCTGTACCCTACGCTAAAGTAGCAGAAAAAACCCTACAGGGCGATGCAGACGCCGATCCCAACAACGAAATACAAACCCTTGCGGTGTTGGGCAACCAACTTTCGCTTTCCAAAGGCGGCGGCAACGTGACCCTGCCCGCCAGCGCCGACGCACAAACGCTCAGCGTGAGTGGCAACCAACTGAGCATCAGCAATGGTAACAGCGTGGCTTTGCCAAATACGGGCTGGACGGATGGCGCGGCCCTCGTCACCACGGGCAATGGCAAAAAAATCGGCATCGGCACCGCCGCGCCGCAGCAAAAAGTACACATCCACGATCAGGATCAGTCCTTTGCCTGGTTACAGATCACCAACGGCGGCAATGGAGCCACTGGAGGCGATGGCGCCTTCCTGGGGCTGATCAACAAAGACCTGAAAATAGAAAACTGCGAAATCGGAAAGATCACCCTCGGTACCTGTGCCCAACCCGATCAGATCGTGATCAACAACGACGGCAATGTGGAAATAGCCGGGCAGTTGAAAATTGCGGGTGGCTCGCCGGGCGCGGGCAAGGTGCTGACCAGCGACGCGAGTGGGAATGCTACTTGGAGCGCTGCGCCGAGCGGAGGCTGGACTGACGGCGCGAGCCTGGTGACCAGCAACAATTTCAAAAATGTGGGTATTGGTACCGCTAGACCCCAACGTAAGTTGCATATCAACGATGAAGAAAATGGAGATGTTTGGATCCAAATGACCAACGATAATACTGGTACCGCCCTTACAGACGGCGGATTGATAGGGGAAACAGGCATAGACCTTAAAATCATGAATCAGGAGCCAGGCAATATCACCCTCGGCAATTCCGGTAAAGATCAAGTTGTTGTTAAAAACAACGGTAATGTGGAGATCGCAGGGCAACTGAAAATAGCGGGCGGTGCACCGGGTGCGGGCAAGATACTGACCAGCGATGCAAACGGCTTGGCGAGCTGGCAGAATCCCGTCACCGCTCCGACAACAGGGACGATTGCTTCGATGGGAGTGATTGCCAGCGCTATTGAAGCAGCAATACCTCCAACTGCCAATGCCTGGTATATGATCGGACCTACCCACACAATCGCGGTAAATGGGAATCAACGTGTAGTCTTTGTGGTCACAATGGGTTTAGGGCGTAAAGGCGAAGGTATCAGTCGAGCATCCCTTGGAATTGCATATAGATTGTCATCAAGTGGTAGTAGTTTACAGATTGGCGGCCTTCCGATTGAATATTACCCTACCTTTCCTTACGCAAATAGTAGAGCTTCATATACCATATCTGATTCCGTAAAACCTCCTGCTGGGACTTATATTTTTGGTGCTGCAATCACTTCAGACGCCCAAAGGTTATTTGATAACAATGGCGCAATTTCGGGCTATTATATGGTCATTAATGAATAAAGTCGCCCTTCGCTTGGTGCAGGGCAGAGCCTAATTTGATACATTTTACAAACATGAATAAAACTACAACTGATGAAAACCAAAACAATCCAACAGTTTTTGGCGCTGGCCGCAGCCTTGATGTTATTGGCTATTCCCCAGTCCTTAAGGGCACAATGGGCTAAAGTTATCAATGGTATTATGCCGTCCAATGCCTACGTGGGCAGCACCTTACCCGACGGACAAGAAATGTTCATTGCCAGAGGCTCTATCGGCGGTGGTACTCATGTTGGTAAAGCCTTAAGAAATTGGGCACGCGCCGCCATCCCTTATGGTACGAAAGAAGAGTGGGTTGGAAATTACGAAGTGTATACAGGAGCGGGCATATGGGTAACTGTCTCCAATGGCGCAATTCCAGGCACTGCTGTTCAGGGAGGGAATGAGGCAGGTGGCAAGCCATTGTACATCGCGCGCGCGGTAGTTGGCGGAGAAATGACCGTTGGCAAAATTTCACGGGGAGGTAGCGCACTAATTGGGCAAGGGGGCAGAGAAAACCCAGTGACAAAATACGAAATACTGGTATCCAATGCGCCATCTGCCATCATCCAAGCAGGAGTGTATCAAATCAAAACCAAACTCAACAATAAAAATATGGACGTGCAGTGGGGGAATAACGCCGCTGGAACAAGACTGCATACTTGGGATCCTAACAATGGTGACGCACAACTATTTACGATTGAAGCTAGCAATGAGGCAGGCTATTACTACATCAAGACCAATTGGGGACTAGTATTAGATGCAGCCAGTCCTCAATCTGGAGCCATTTTGCATACCTGGGGTTTTCATGGAGGGGACAACCAAAAATGGAAGTTTATCCAGGTAGGTGACGGCTCTTACAACATCCAATGCAAACAGGGTAGGAATTATTTGGACGTTTTGTATGGCAACAAGGAACAGGGGGCACTAATTGGTATGGTTGGGTATTCTGCCTGGAACAACAATGTTGCACAACGCTGGAACTTACAACGAGAAAACAGAACAACAATTAGGCTGCAAGACATCAACGAATCGCTTTGCCCAAAAGATGTACTCCAAGGCGATCGGGAGTTTGATGGCCATGGCCCTAAGATACAATGCCAGGTAAATTTAAGAATTGCTGATGAAGGAAGAGCCATTTATGCAAATGTATATATCCATGCACGAGAGACAACCCACGATTGGTCAACCACCCAACGAAGATGGATCATAAAAGTGTACGATGCACCTGCTGGGAAAAAGATCAAAAGCATCAACTCGGATCCGAACAGTTATACCGAATTCATCAGTGGCGCAGCGGGAGGGCAATGGTTCTTTCCGGGAGCAGATGTAGCTGCGGGTATTGGCAAAGTATTCGAGGCAGCCAATATTTCGAAAGTAAAAGAAATGTTGAAGACAATGTTTCTCATCAATCCTGATGATGTCCAAAAGGTAGGAGAAATCATCAAAGCATCTATCAACAATGGTAACACGGTGTATCAGCTTCCACCAATACAAGGCAAAGCCGTACGCCTCTTCCAAATAGTTGGGGACACCGGAGGTCCTGATATTAGTGACGACGACAATTGTAATGACGATACCCGGATTGTAAAAATTGAGTTCAATGCAGTCAGTATAACTTTGGAATAGTGCTACGAAAAGATTTCCCCCTTTTTTGTTTACGCCAGGTTCTGGAAGGAGATATATCAGTGTGTGAAGAAGTTTTGTTGTGCATCCTCCCTTTCAAAAACCAATAAACCTCTATACGATGAACAAAGTCCTGTTGATTTTTGGCTTATTCCTGAGTACCCTCAAGTTGGATAGCCAGACCATTTTCACCCATGTAACCACCCCTGCCAATACTTCCACACATATCACCCGATTGGACAACACTATGCTTGACCGGAATCCAGGGGCAGCAGTATTTGTTACCCCAGTTTGGGAACAAACCGGAGATCAAAACCCTACCAATGTATTCGGGGTGTGGTACGATGGCAATAAATGGACCATTTTTAATCAAAACCGCAGTCCTATGCCTGCTACGGCAGCCCAGCATCAGCGCTTTAGTGTGCTCGCCTTCCCTAGCCTTTCCCCTAACGTATTTGTGCATACGGTAACGGCAGCAAACTTTATGGGGAATGCGACCACGCTGGATCATGCTTTGCTCAATAACAACCCCAGTGCCGTGATCATGGTCACGCAAAGATATGGAGGGGTATACAACAACCACGAAGTTGGGGCTTGGTACGACAATGGAAGATGGAAAATCTTCAATCAAGATAGGGCCGCACTGGTTCCAGGAACGCAATTCAATGTGTTGATTACTGCAAATATCGGCTTAAATTCGGTGGCTTTTCAGCATACCCATACCACTTCCACCCAACTCGCGGCCCCGAATGTAGGCTACACGGCGCTGAATCAACCTAATCTCAACGGCAGTAAAGACTGGCATGTATTTGTCACCCAACGTTGGATCGGCACTTACAATCCTTATCCCTACAACGTTTGGTACGATCGACCCGACGATGCCTACCGACAACACAAAGACAACAGGTGGTTGATCTACAACAGCCAGAACCAACAAATGCCTTTGAATGCGGCTTTTAATGTGCTGGCCATACCTTTCAATTGGCAGGTCAATCCTGATCCGGATTTCCCTAGAGTTTGTGTAGATCGTATACCCACACAAGCCCCCGAAGGTGCATTAAAAATAGCCACACTACATGGAACCTATTGGCGTACGGGCGAAACCATCCGCATCATGATGACGGGCGGTACAGAGCGCGTGCGAGAACGAGTCCGTTTTTATGCCAACAAATGGCTGGAACATGCCAACCTTCGTTTTGATTTTGTCAGTACTGAACCCGCAGATATCCACATTGCCTTTAACCCAGGAGCTTCATGGTCTTATGGCGGTACCTACTCCCGCGTACATAATCCCTCCATGAATTTTGGCTGGCTTACCGACGCTAGTTCGGAAACTGAGTTCAGTAGAGTTGTTTTGCACGAATTTGGTCATGCCTTGGGCGCCATCCACGAACATCAACACCCGGAGGTGGCCATACCCTGGGACAGAGAGGCGGTATATCGGTACTATGGGGGCCCTCCAAACAACTGGAGCAGAGCAGAAATAGATCACAATATATTTGAGCGCTATTCGCGTACGGAAACCAATTTCACGGCTTATGATTCCTTGTCAATCATGCACTACGCCATTAGTGATGCCCTGACTATTGGACATTTTTCAGTGCCCTGGAACACCAATTTATCTGAAAATGACAAGGCACATATGCGGGTGATTTATCCATTTCCGGCTGTAGCAGCCAACCCGAAACTTAGGGTAACGATTAAAACCGGTAATGACGATCTGCGGACTGCCAGCCAAGCCTATTTAGTGCTCAAACTTAGGAATAGTGCCTCCCCTTTGACAATAATTCACTTACCCCTGAATCGGGGTGCTTACTGGAGGGATGGTTCGACCAATACAATAGAAACGTCCCTGCCGCTGAATACTACGCCAGAAAATATTGTAGAATGTATGGTGGCATTCGAATCTGGATGGACATCTCCTTTTTCTACCGGGGACAACTGGAATATGGATCTGCTCAAACTGGAAATAGTTTACCCAACCAACACCGTATTGCTCAAAGAGCAGACCGGAACACCTATAATGCGCTTTACACAAGCTAGAGGTGTATATAACGTGCCCTTGAGGTGAATTTTTGCGCTGTACCTAATCACTAACCTAAAATTTTCAATCATGAAAAACTTCTTTTTTTTACTTGTGGCACTGAGTATTTCAGCCACTGCACAAGCTCAGAACAGCAACGTAGCAGTTTTTGATGAAATGCTTCACTGGCTCAATTCCGAACCTTCGATAAATGGTTGTAATAACGAATTTACAGCAATTTTGACCAATAATACGACACGTACCAATAGCACTGGAAAAACCTACCAATATGCTTCCTTTGGGCAGGGCATCGTGGTGGGGCGCTGCGCCTGTAACACCAAAACGAATATTACGGAAATGAACTTAACCTTATTACAATCCTTTAGTGACCGCAATAATTTTCAAGGCAATAAAGATAAAGTAGGATATCGCATTTTTAAGCAAGGCTCGCAAATCAATATAGAAATAACTTCCTTCAGTTGGGGCAATGGTAAGTCTCTGGTAGGAGCAGTAGAACTGATCAAAACTGCTTTAGGTTATGGAATCCGTTGGCGCAGTGGGGATAGCTATACTACAATTACCTTCATTAAAAGTGGGGATAGTTATAGTGGGGCTTGTGTTGGTTAATAACAATGAAAGTAGTCTCCTGAAAACCCTGCGAATAGAGTAGGACGCGGTATGCCGAAAAGTGTTACGAGTAGGCGTCATCTATTAAAAAAAAACACATGAAAACCCTTTCTTTTTTTCTGCTGACGGGGATTTTATTCGTTATACACCAGCGTGTTGAGGCTCAAACCCAGGTGCAGGTTTTTGATGAAATGATGACCTTTATCAACCAGAGCGGTAATATTGCTTTAAGTAACTATTATGCTTCGTATGAATTGATGATGACCAACAATACCATCAGAACAGATGGCACTGGGAAAGTATTTCAATACGCTTCTTATGCATATGGACGAGTAGCTAGAAACTACGGTAGTAGCCCCCTATCTGAGTTGGTTTTTTTGAATGCCCAGCAATCCTTTACCCAAGGCGAGCAAAAACATAAATTTCACGGTGAACCCCGGGATGCCTTAGACATTAGAATCTATAAATCTGGAACGGGCGTAAATGTTGACCTTAAATTGTTGTCCTGGGGTGGGGGTGTAAGTACCCACGGTGTGACAATGATTAGTAGAACGCGTTTGGGCGGTTATGTTATATTTTTTATCGATGATAAAAGAAGTTTTTACACCATTACCTTACTAGGGAGTAGAACCTCGCCTTGAGTACAAGTTCACTACACTGACTCCATCATGCGCCACAAAATCCTCATTTTTTCAACCCTAATTCTGCTCTCCCTTTCCCTTGTCGCCCAGCCCCGCGTCCTCCACACCACGGGCCATACTGCCACCATCACCTGCATGCAGTACAGCCCCGATGGCCGCCGGCTGGCCACCAGTGCCGACAACAACAACAGCATCCACATTTGGGACACCCAAACCCAGCGACTCTTGTACATCCTGAAAGAGCGGGGCTTAGGTGGGGTGAATTTTCGCTTTCATCCCGATGGAAAGTCCCTGCTTGCTGCGTACGGCAGCGGGAAGGTGATACGCTGGGGTTTGACTCCCTATGGTGGCGGATGGGAGATGCAGCGCTGGGACTTCCCAGCAATGACCCTGCGCTATCCCGAATTCAGCCCCGATGGTACCTTGTTGGCCTTACCCTTGGAAAATAAAATTCAAATCCTGGAAGTACTTTCTTTCGATTTGCGCTATGAACTCAGTATTTCCAAACCCAACTTTGAACTCCGTGTTTCCTTCAGTCCCGATAATCGCCATTTGTGCATCAATACCACTGGCAATGTGTTGATCAAAGAAATTGCAACCGACTCGGTGGTGCAGACCCTGGCGGAATACAATCGATACGACATGAATCTGGCGGCTTTTTTCAACAACAAAAATCAGGTAATTACCATAAGCCCACGTGGGTTGTTGGGCACTTGGGAGTTCCCCAGTGGCAAATTGTTGGGGCGCGAACACCTTCCTGATAGCACCCAAATTCGGCTGATCATTCCTGGCGCGGATAAAAACCACCTGGGCGTATTATACTACTCTGGCAACATCCTTGTTCGTTCCATTGCGGATCGCAGCCAGCAAAAAGCGTATTCATTTCCAGAAGGCGAAGGTCCCAATTACCTGTTTGCCATGCATCCCCAGCAAGGCCAAATCGCCACTATGTATCAAAAATATGGTCTGCGTTTCATGGAAGCGGCTACCGGAAATACCCAGGGCATTATTAGAGGGTACGATGCGGGTGTGAATGACCTCCTGTTCAGCCCGGATGGCAAACGTTTGGTTAGCGCCAACAAAGACGGATCCATAGCCATTTGGTTAACCGATTCCTTTAAAATCGAACGTATTCTCCATGCGCACAAAAACTGGGTCACTTCCCTCTGCATCAGCCCCGATGGGTATACCCTTGCCAGCGCCGGGCGCGACAGTCTTGTCCAGCTCTGGGACCTGGCAAGTGGCCGACTTTTGAACACCATCCGTACCCATCGTGCCCAAATCAACACCATTGCCTTTTCACCCGACGGGCGCTGTTTGGCTACTGGCGGCGCCGACCGCGCGGTTTGGTTGCACATCCTCGACGAAGAGGAAAACAGCAAGTCGGTCTTGATCGACAAAAAGAACCCGCAGGGCGTATACGGACTACACTTTAGCCCTGATGGACAGCTCCTGGCCAGTTCCAGCCTGATGGGCGAAGTAAAATTGTGGAACTTAAAAAAACGCGGGCGCCCACAAATCATTGCTTCCGACATAGGCTGGAGTGCGGCATTGAAATTCAGTAAGGATGGGACATTTTTAGCCATCGGCAAAAATCACGATCTACTGATTTGGGACATGGAAAAACAAAACTTCTCAAATATTTTTTCATCGGCCCATCAAAACATCGTACAAGACGTAGCATGGCTCGAAGATGAGCAAGGTCGAAAATTGACCATCAGCGTGGGATTGGACGATCGGGTGATGGTGGAACAATTGGATTCGGGAAATTCTACGCGGAAGTTCATCAATGTTGATTACCATTGTGGCGGCACAACGTGCATAGCCATCAGCCCGGATAAAAAATGGTACGCCACCGGAGGTTGGGACAATCGAATTCTCATCTCTGGACTTCAAGATCAGGAGCCCCACCCACTTTGGACGGTAAGCCATGTGGGGGCTACCAAGGAATGGGCGGCGATAGCCAAAGACGGCTCCTTTCATGGTGATCCGACCTCAAAAGCGAAACTACAAGTGATTGAAAATAAATAGCATCTCGTCAAAGAGATGTGCAATATTCGCCTGCTACTTCACGCAATATACCCCCTGGTCTTCAACAGCTATGATCGTATACCCATTAATCATCGAAGGATGGCTGAGTACGGGTTTTTTGATGGCCCGTGAAATCAGGCTTTGTGGTTTATTAGGGGCATGAATATTTCTTGCTGAAATAGTTGGAACCACCTTCGCTTTCTGGCGGAAAGCATCGCTGGGGTAGGCTCCTTTTCCTCCGCTGTAGTTGGTGGTAATGCCTTTATTCCCAGGAACGTATTGTGCCTTTGCTGCGCTACCCAAGATCATCAGCGTAAGGGTCAAAAGAAAGTAGGTGGTTTTCATAGTACGTCGATTTTGAAAGATGGTGCTGAACATGAGCAGGCTTCATTAGCGCTGCTTGACCCTACAAAATTGCGGCAAAAGGGGAGGGGGCGATGTACTTGGAAAGGAGGGTTTTGGGGTACTTGGAATTGAGTAGAAGAGGGTCTTTTTTTGGGCTTTTTTCTAAAAACCTAAAAAAGTCCGGCCAGAGCGCACTCCAGCCGAACCGAGATTTAGGTTAACCAATCTTAACTCCTCATGGTACCTTGGCGAACTATTTGTCGCGTTTTAAGCACTTTAGTACAATTTGCTCGACTTCTTGTGGGGTGATTGGCTTGGGTTGGGCACCCATCAATCCATCTCCGAATTCATTGCTTGAAAAGCCATAGCTGTCCATGAGGTACAACGCATGCCCCAGTTCATGAGAAAGAGTGCCCTCAGGAGCCTTGGCCGATACCTGGTAAATAATATTGCCTTGGGCTTTTCCCATCTCCCCGTTGGCGGACATTGTAGTCATTATCGCTGCATAAACCATTACTTTATTTCCAGAAGGAGTGGTCCGTGCCGAAGGCAAAGCGTATTTTCGACTCAATGCCTTCGAGGTTTGAATGCAGGCGGTGTTTTCAACTTTTTCTTCAATGATGTTGAATTTGAAAAATACAGGCTCACCCAAGCTGTTTTTTGTCCCATTTATCGAGGAGCCATTGAAGAATTTTTCAAACTCCTTGACGCTTTTCAGTCTGGACTGATTCGCTTGTTCAATTTTTTTATTTTCTCGGGTCAGCTTTTCAAGCGTCTTTTGATCTGCATGCGCAGGGATGGGCATGAATTTTTGGTTGAGTACCACTACATTTTTTTCAATCACATGTCGGATGCTGCCATCAGGCATGATTTCTTGGTAATAAAGGCCATTGTCCACGCAAGACATAACTGGAACTCCGGCTATTGACTTTACCGGAATGAATGTACCCCATCCCAAGCATAGGAGGCTCAAATACAAATGGAAAACTGCTGGCTTTTTCATGGTCTATTCAATTTTGGTGATTGCCAGCATGCACCGGTGCTACAGGATCTTTTGGAGATCAGCAAGTTTCATTGGTGCTGCTTGACAAGACAAAATTGCCATGAAACGAGAGGGGGCGATGTACTTGGAAAAGCTGATTTTTGAGTACTTGGAATTGAGTAGGAGAGCGGTAAAACATCAAATAAAGGCATCAAATGCTGGGTTCTTGAGAAAACCCCGGTGCTGCATGCACGCAATTGATACTTTGTGTAAACTCAGTTGTTACTTTTATTTTGATTCCAAATTGGTAAATTCTCCTGGATAACGGAACCCGAGCTAGACAAACTTAGCCTGGTAAGCTTCTAGTGTTTGAGCAGCGCCAGCTTCGCTTAGTCCTTCTGCTTGCAAGTGCGCCGAAAGGACTTCGATCACGCGCTCCAGGCTGGTGCCGGACAGCAAGGCGATTTTCTCCAAGGAAAACTCCTGGAGTGACCATAGATTTTTGAGGAATTCGCGCTCTTTTAGTTCAGCGCCTTTTTCAATACCTTCGGCTTGAATCATGTCATAAGTACTCATTGCATTTTGGTTTAAGTCAGTGGGCAAGTGCTTGATAAATCTATTGGCGGTCTCCCGGGCAATTTCGGTGTTTTTGAAAAGATATGCAAGTAAGGAAACGACAAATTCGCTAACCTGCTGGTTGTGAGTTTCGAGGTGAATGAAAATTAACTCCGGGTTTTTGAGAATAAATTGCGGCTCCCAAATGTGTTTGAGCATGAGCAAAGCATTGATGAGCAAGCCCTTTTTTAGTTCCAAAATTTGCTCATCAGAAAGTGCCCTTACATTGGTGAGGACGTAATCGAAACGGGGTAAAAAAGGCAGTAAACTTTGGGGTAAATCCTTACCAAAATAGCTGCTCAAATCCCGCTTCCGCCACTTCCGTACACCGTGATACACCACGATGGGGATGATTGGAGTAAGGGGCTGCTTTTGCTTGCGTTGTTCCTGCCAGGTCTCCATGAGGTAGCGCAACAGCTGCAAATGGGGGAAAGCATCCAGGGCGCTCTTGTGCTCCAACAAAAACGAGGCCCAAACCTGCCGCTTGCCTTCCTTTAGTGGACAGCGGTAAACCACATCGGAAAAATATTCGGCCAATTCCGGGCTTACCCAACTGCCATTCACCCGTTCCAGTTGGCTCAAATCCAGGGTTTGATGCACCTCCCACGGCAACAACTGCTCCAGGTAATCCCGCGCGATCTCCAGCCGCCCAAAGGAGGCTTTGAAAAATTCATCGTGAGATTTGTGTGGGTAATCTGGCATTGTGGTAGGGTGTACATGAAGGAATCAGCCACAAAGATAGGGTGCTTATGCGCGAGGGCAAGGCACTTTTGCCGGATTTTGACCAGGGCTAATGGAGGGGATTGGTGGGAGGTTTTATTTTTGGCAAGCAAATGCGATAGGAACGACAACACGGATGCCCACGGATTTGAATGGATTTTTTAGTACCTTAAAAGCAATGCTTTTTTGATCCGCTTTGGTCTTTTTAAATATTCAGGATGACGCATGTTTTCCAACTAGACAAACTTAGCTTGGTAAGCTTCTAGTGTTTGAGCAGCGCCAGCTTCGCTCTGTCCTTCTGTCTGTAATTGCGCCGATAGGACTTCAATCACACGCTCCAGGCTGGTGCCGGATAGTAAGGCGATTTTTTCCAGGGAAAATTCCTGGAGCGACCATAGGTTTTTGATGACCTCGCGCTCTTTAATATCAATAGCTTCCGCTTGAATCATTTCATAAGTACTCATCACATTTCTATTTAAGCCATCTGGCAATTGTTGGATAAACCTGTTGATGGTTTCCCGAGCAATTTCGGTGTTTTTGAAAAGATATGCAAGGAGCGAAACTACAAAATCGCCAATCTCTTGGTTTTGGGATTCCAGGTGAATGAAAATTAACTCCGGGTTTTTCAGAATAAATTGCGGCTCCCAAATGTGTTTGAGCATGAGCAAGGCATTGATGAGCAAGCCCTTTTTTAGTTCTAAAATTTGCTCATCAGAAAGCGCCCGAACATTGGTGAGAATGTAGTCGAAACGGGGTAAAAAAGGCAGTAAACTTTGCGGTAAACCTTTACCAAAATAACTGCTCAAATCCCGCTTGTGCCACTTCCGTACGCCATGATACACCACTATAGGGATGATAGGCGTAAGGGGCTGCTTTTGTTTTCGTTGTTCCTGCCAGATTTCCACGAGGTAGCGAAGCAATTGCAAATGGGGGAAAGGATCCGGGGCGCTCTTGTGCTCCAACAAAAACGAAGCCCAAACCTGATTCTTACCTTCCTTTAGTGGACAGCGATAAACTACATCGGAAAAATATTCAGCCAATTCTGGGCTTACCCAACTGCCATTCACCCGTTCCAGTTGGCTCAAATCCAGGGTTTGATGTACCTCCCACGGCAACAACTGCTCCAGGTAATCCCGCGCGATCTCCAGCCGCCCAAAGGAGGCTTTGAAAAATTCGTCGTGAGATTTGTGTGGGTAATCCGGCATCGTGGTACAGTGTACATGAAGGAATCAGCCACCAAGGTAGGGGGGCTTATGCGGTAGGGCAAGGCACTTTTGCCGGAGTTTGACCAGGGCAAATTGGGGGGATTGGAGGATGAGAAAGGCCAAAGCGACAATAATAGCAGCGCGGATGACGCGGATTAAGCGGATTTACGCGGATTTTACTTTGCCTGCGGCAAAGTTTTTTTGCCACGAAAGACCTAAGACACAACGCAGGTTGAATCGAAAATGGTTTCTTCGTGGCTTTCTGCTTTTGTGGCTAATCTTCTCCTAATCGCGCCGAAGGCGTGATAAAAATCCGCGTAAATCCGCCCAATTCGCGTCATCCGCGCTGCTATTATTGTCGCTTTGGTATGAATAATGTACGCTGATCTCGGCACTCAAAAAAACAAGAAAATTATCAATTACCTGATAACCAACTCGCCCCAAGCCCATTACGAGATACCGCCCTCACTGCTTCTTCTCCTCCAGCAAAGCTCTTGCTTTGGGAAGATCCCGACAACTGACCCCGGCTTCTTCCAATGCATCCAAATCATCAAGAAATACTTCACGGAAGGTTTTGAAGCTGCCCTCGCTGCCACTGCTTGCCCAGGATACATCCATCCATTGCTGGTAAATCTGTTGGGCTTTGGTCCATTCACCATTGTAGAGATACCCCAATGCCAGGTTGGTATTGATCCAGCTTTGTTCTGGTGCCAGTGCCAGTCCTTGTTGTGCTGCTTCAATGGCTTGTAGAGGCGGCTGTTTTGCTAAAACAAGGGAATAAGCAAGATTCCCATACTCCCCAGCCAATTGAAAGATCAACTGCGAATTTCCGGGGTCTTGGGCTAGTCTTTGTTGTAGCGCCTGGATGCTGTCCTGCGCGATTTTAACTTCATTGGCCCTTTGAATTGAATCTTGTTCTTGTTTTTGAATCTTGTAAATCGAATCTTGCTGAATCTTGAAAATCGAATCTTGCTTTAACCCTTTCAAATAATACCTCAATTGCTCTTTGATCTCAACGACCTTTTCTTTACCCGCCGGGCTTTTGGTCTCATCCAGTACCGCAATGGCTCGATTCAGGTATTCCCTGCTCAATTTTCCCTCACTCAGATAATACCGCACGCAGCCTAGTAGCGCATCCGGATTCCGGGTAGTAGTACAATCATCTTCGGACCATAGACCTTCCTGGATTTTTTCAGCAATGGTCAATACTCCATTTTGTTCCTCCAGTCTTTTCACTAAATTAAAGGCCAGGTAATGCCATTGGCCGGAAGCGATTACCATGGTATCTCCTGTTTTGGAAAAATTCACATGATACACTGCATCATTGAAGCGATATTGCTCCGCTGCTTGCCGGGATGCTAAGCCCTTTCTGCTCCATAACACAGCGGTTTTGTCTCCACTTCCGGTGAGGATGAATTGGCCATCGGGGGAGAAAGCGATGGAGTAGACGGGCTTAACGTGTCCCTTGAAGTCCTGAATTTCCTTCCCTTTGAGGTCCCACAACACAGCGGTATTGTCTTTACTTCCGGTGAGGACGAATTGGCCGTCGGGGGAGAAAGCGACGGAGTAGACTTCGTCAGCGTGTCCCTTGAAGTTCTGGATGGAGTTCCCCTTGAGGTCCCACAACCTGGCGGTATTGTCTTTACTTCCCGTGAGGATGAATTGGCCATCGGGAGAGAAGGCGACGGAGGTGACGGGATCAGTGTGTCCCCTGAAGTCCTGGATTTCCTTCCCCTTGCGGTCCCACAACCTGGCGGTTTTGTCTAGACTTCCGGTGAGGATGAATTGGCCATCGGGGGAGAAAGCAATGGAGGTGATCGCGGCGGAGTGTCCCACGAAGTCCTGGTTTTTTTTCCCCTTGAGGTCCCACAACCTGACGGTTTTGTCTACACTTCCGGTGAGGATGAATTGACCATCGGGGGAGAAAGCGACGGAGGTGACTGTGTCAGCATGTCCCATGAAGTCCTGGATTTCCTTCCCCTTGTGGTCCCACAATTTGGCTGTATTGTCTCCACTTCCGGTGAGGACGAATTGGCCATCTGGGGAGAAAGCGACGGAGTAGACGGGGTCGGAGTGCCCCGCAAAAGCGCGGATTTCCTTTCCCTCCAGGTTCCAGCGTTTGGCGGTACGGTCTCCA
>Ga0116157_10001746_pt1 | contig 21717 bp, 19 predicted proteins | sample AD_UKC048_MetaG_FD_89882 | JGI IMG/M metagenome (GOLD analysis project Ga0116157, IMG submission 89882) | Active sludge microbial communities of municipal wastewater-treating anaerobic digesters from USA - AD_UKC048_MetaG | ecosystem: Engineered > Bioreactor > Anaerobic > Digestate | place: USA...
GTAATAAATGATGGTAGTAATGATAGAGGGAAGACAGATAATATATGTAAATCATATGGAAATAAGATAAGGTATTTTAAGAAGGAAAATGGAGGAGTATCAAGTGCATTAAATATGGGAATAGAGAAGATGAAAGGAGAGTATTTTTCATGGTTAAGTCATGATGATGTGTATTTACCGAGGAAAATTGAAACTCAAATAAAGTTTTTAGCTAGTAATCAATTACAAGGTGAAAAAGTTATACTCTTTGCAAATTACGAACTGATAGATAAGGATTCGATATTAATGCAAAGGGTTGAATTAGATCATTCAATGCTTGAAGAGAAACCAGAATATGCCCTATTAAGGGGGTGTATCAATGGAATTACATTGTTAATTCCAGTTACCGCATTTAAAGAATGTGGCTTATTTAATACCTCACTTAAATACACGCAGGATTATGATTTATGGAGGAGAATGAGTAATTCATACAAATTTGTACATATGGAAAATATCTTAACTCAAACTAGAATACATGCCCTACAGGATTCTAACAAACAGCCAAATGTTGTAAAAGAAGGGGATGCTCTTTGGATTAGCATGATGGAAGGATTATCAAAGGAAACAAAAGAGAGATTAGAGAGTACGGAATATAATTTTTATAATGAAATGGAGTTGTTCCTTTCTGGGACACCATATGAGGGTGCCTTGGAATTCGTAAAAGTAAAGAAAGAGAATATATGGAATGTGACAAAAAAATCTTTTGATGAGGTCAAAGTTACTGTAATAATTCCATTTTACAATAGGATTTCTATGTTGTTGGCATCGATTGAATCTGTTTTATCTCAGACACATAAGAATTTAGAAGTTATTCTTATTAATGATGGAAGTACAGAAGATATCTCTGAACTAAATAAATATTTAAAAAAAGATAGTCGTTTGAAAATGGTTTCTTTCGCAAAGAATCAAGGTGCTTCATCGGCAAGGAATGAGGGAATAAAACAAGCAACAGGAAAATACATAGCTTTCTTAGACTCTGATGATCTTTTTTTTGTTGACAAAATAGAGCAACAACTAATGCTCATGAAATTATATGGTTATAAGGTAAGTCATACTTCATATATTCGGAGAAATATTAAGTCTGAAGAACTTATAAAATCTGGTGAATTTACAGGAATGGTTTTTCCTCAAATTATTAGCAGTTGTCCGATTGCCACACCTACTGCAATGATGGAGACAGATTTCTTAAAAAAAAGTGGTGTTAAATTTATTAAAGAATTTAAAATTGGAGAAGACACTTGTTTCTGGTTAGATTTACTAAGGGAAACCAAGCTATTGGGCATAAAAAAAGCTTATACCATTGTAAATGTTAATTCTAACAGTGCGGCAATTGATCATCAAAAGCAAATAATAGGATTAACAAATATATTAAGGCATATTTTTTCAGATAAACAGTTGTCAAAATTTCACAGGGAGATATCAAACTTATGCTCAGCATATATATCTACGAGTGCCCAAATTACAGTTGATGAAAGTAAACACTTAGTAAGTCCCACTGTAACTTATTATACACCTTGGAACAGAGAGAAACCATGGACTATATTTCCTAGAGCTATTTTTCTATTTAAATATCAAGGGGTATTAATTACAATAAAAAAAGTATGCAAGAAATATTTCAAGAAGTTTATAAATATTGTGAAGACAAATTAATAATGGAATGAACACTTTAAAGATGTTTGAACCTTATAATGTGAAGGATATTCATATCTGCTTATCTAGTGATTCTAATTATGAACCACACCTATGGGTAACTATATATACAATATTACAAAATGCTAAAAGTAATAAGAAATATAACATCTATATATTAGATGGAGGAATAAAACATAAAGAGTATTTTTATAAGTTAATAGAAAGTGATAAAAGATTCCATATTCAGTTTTTAGATATGTCTAATCAATATATATCAGTATATGAATCTAGACATGTAAGTAAGGCAGCATATTATCGTTTATCAATATTAGATATATTTAAAGATTTTGATAAAGTAATGTACTTAGATGCAGATTCATATGTGTTGGGAGATATAAATGAGCTTTTTGATATGAACATTAAGGACAAACAGATTGCGGGAGTAAAAGATTCTATAACATATGAAATACCATGGAGAGAGAAAAAAATATCATACAAAAATTATTCAGGAAAGGCATTAGATTATTTTAAGGAGTATCTTCATTTGTCTGATAGTAAATTAAATAACTATTTCAGCTCAGGTGTGTTAGTTTTTAATCTTAAAAAAATTGACAAAGAGAAAAAGATAAGGAAGTTAAAGGAGTTGCTTAAAAATGATTACTATTGTCATGATCAGGATATTCTAAATTTGCTCTTTGATGAAAATGAGACATTTCTTTTAGGGAGAGAATGGAACTATTTTAATAGCGGTCCTGTACTTAAGGCAGATGAGTTTTTTAATGATGAAGAGAGAAATAATTATCTTAATGGGAAGGTATCTCCTAAGGTTGTATCATATGTTCTAAAACCTTGGTTGAAAGAAAATCTAGATAAGCCATATGTTAAAGAGTATTGGGATATTCTTAGCTTATCTCCATACTATAGTGATGTTAAAAGGGAGATGGAGAGTAATACTAAGTGGAATAGGTTTAAGAAAAAGAGCCTTAAAGAAAAAATTAAATACTTAACAAGTATTGATGCTATAGAGAAATATAAAAGTGTGCTTAAAAAGTTATATGGAAATAAGAAATAATATGTGATACTATAATAAGTTATGTTTAACTATATTGAGCTGTTACAAGAATTTATTAAAACGGACTTTAAGCTAAGATATAAGAATTCTGTTTTAGGGATTCTTTGGATTATTCTTAAGCCATTGGCTACATTTTCTGTAATATATACAGTCTGGTCAAATATTATGACCATGGATGGTAATTATAAAATGGAGCTGTTGCTTGGTATTATGTTAATGTCTTTCTTTAATGAGGGTGTGCTAATGGGGTTGGGATCACTACTTGCTAAGTCTAATGTAATATTAAAGATAAAGTTTCCAAGAGAGGTTGTGGTTGTTAGTGCTGTTACTATTTCTTTAATAGATTTTATTCTTAATATGATAGTTTTTGGTATTTTTTGTATATCAACACCTGTTACAGTTACTGGCTTGAGTTTTCTTTTGTTTTTGCTTGCAGTATTTACTATGTATATATTAATTATGGCTTTGAGTTTATTTTTAAGTGTTATTTTTGTTAAATTAAAAGATATTCATAATTTAACAGAAGTAATGTTACAGTTGCTGTTCTGGGCTACCCCTATTTATTACAAATTGGAGATGTTACCTGAAAATCTTCAAAAATATGTACTTCTTAATCCTTTAACAACGATAGTAATGTCTGCAAGAAAAGGGATGGTTACTGGAGATATTGTAGTTGCTTCGGATTTTAAGAATTTGGCTATTGTTACAGCTGTTTGTTTAGTTGTTTTATTGATAGGTATTAGATTCTTTAAGAAAAGAATTCCTAAATTAGCAGAGTATTTTTAAAATGGAGCCTGTTATACAAGTAAAAAATTTAAGTAAGTCTTTTGTAATACCACATCAGAGGCATGATTCTTTGGTTGAGTATTTATCTCATCCAAGCAGAATATTTAAGCCTTCAGGAGAGAAATTTACTGTTTTGAAGGATATTGACTTGGATGTGTATCCAGGTGATTTTCTTGGAATAATGGGAAGAAATGGTAGTGGAAAGTCTACACTATTAAAGATTCTTGCAGGGATATATTCTCCTACAAGTGGTAGTGTTAAGGTAAAGGGTAAGATGGTTCCTTTTTTAGAGCTGGGTGTTGGTTTTAATTCAGAGTTATCTGGTAGAGAGAATGTTTTTCTTAATGGTATTATTCTTGGTTTATCTAGGTCGTTCCTTCAGGAGAAATACAATGAGATTGTTGCTTTTGCTGAGTTAGAGAAGTTTATGGATATGCCTCTTAAAAATTATTCTTCTGGTATGCAGGTTAGATTAGCTTTTTCTATTGCTATTATGGCTGATGCAGACATATATATTTTAGATGAGGTGTTAGCTGTAGGAGATATTGAATTTCAAAAGAAGTGTTTTAATATATTTAGAGAGTATAAAAAGAGAAAGAAGACAATTATATTAGTTACACATTCTTCTGCTTCTGTTAGAGATTTTTGTAATAGGGCTGTATTTCTTAAAGATGGGAGATTACATTTTTATGATTCTATTGATGGTGTAATTAAAGCATATGAGGTGGGGTAATTGCTATGATTATCTCTCAATTGAGATTAGTTCTAAATTTCCATTTATGCTATCAACTCTGTAAAATTGGTATTGAGTAAGATTATCAAAATAGTGACCATATAGCTTTGTAAAATTATCATCATAGTTAAATAAGTATAAGAAGTCATAGTTTTTTATTACATATGTTTCCCAATCTTCTGGAGAAATAATCATAGTCCATGGGTCTTCAGTGGAGTAATAAGGAGTTGTCGATACTGAATAATCTCTTATCCATTCAATATTAGATGGATAAATATTATGCATTAGAATCAGTTTGTTTAGCCCTTGGTCACCTTGAGAAATAATGTAAATCTTCTCGTTTTTATACTCGGACCATTCTTTAATTTCTTCGAATGGTTTACGCATTTCAATACTACTTTGGACAGACTCTCTGGCAGAGAGTATTTTTAGTTTAATAAAAGGTTTTATATTGTTTATTAAATAATTGAAAAAAACAAACCAAATAAGAACATTAATTATTAGGCATAATTCTTTTATGAGATTTGTTTTTTGTGGGATTTTTTGTGATTTTTCTTCAAAAAGAAGGAAGATTAATATCGTAAATAATAAACCAATTATGTAGGATAGCATGTATCTATTGTAGCTAGCTAATCTTAAACCCTCGTATTGTCCGAAAATAAACAAATAAGAATACAACAATATTCCAAGATAAATTGCATTTCCAATTAAAATTAGAAAAAAGGTAAGTGCTAACCTTATCTTATCTTTTTTCTTTATGTATAAAGATGTTAGTATTAGTACTAAAACAATACACACATAAAAAATAACAATCTGAGCGAAGGTTAGATTAAGTGGATAAATAACTTGATTTTTTAAAGAAGATAGAAAATTGTGTATGATATCAATTTGAAAAGGCTCGAGACTTCTATTTTCAAGAATTGCAAAGAAGGAATTGCCAGCAACTTGTAGAGTAGAAGTAATCCCTGCAATATGAAGATGAATTCTCCATATGATTTGTATTAGAACTGTTACGAGAAATGGACTAAGAAGAAACATTAGATTAAGGACTTTTCTTATAGCATTTTTATTTTTCAGAAAAGACTTAAAAATATCTCTATTGAATATTAGAATATCAGCGAAAACTATGGAAATAGCAATAATTGCAAATACAAAGCCCATATCTTTTGTTAAGGTTAACATTGAGGAAACTGCTGTGAGGGTTATTATATTCATTTTTAAATTATTACGATGATTATAATAATAATAAACCAAAATACTGCAGCCTAATAATACTCCAAGAAGTGTGTCTACATAGAGAGAACTGTAAAAGGTTACAGATCCAAACATTGGAATAATTAAAGCTGCGACAAGGAATAAAAAATTTTTTAAATTAATCTTTTCTATGAAGGTTATGATTAAAGAGAAAAAGAAAGTATTTAAAGCGAGGTAAGAGGGGAATTCGACAAATTGTTTAAATGAGCGAGTAAAGAAATATTGTAACAGTGGCATCCCTGGAATATAAGATTCAATTAAAAGAGTTGAGTCCTTGTGTGTTGCTAATGCATCTATGGAGAACATCCCTTTTACTACAGAACCCCAGTAGCTAAATTCATCCCATTCAGAAAACATTCTATTATAATTTAGGAATAATGCAAACAGAATAAACATTAAGAAGATTGAAATCCCAAACCATAGGGAAATTTCTTTAATCTTATTTCTTTCATTCACTAATTTTTTAATGGAAAAGATTATAGAAAATAAAGAGAATATTAAAATAAGACAGTAACCAAAGAAAAGTGAACCTCTAAATCCTAAAATACCTGAGAAGAAAAGTGTTAAGATTATTAAAGAAATGGCTAAGAAAAAGGTTTTTGTTATCTTAGTTTTTAATATTAATGCAAGAAAAGTAGAGATGCTAATAATACAGAATAATGGTACAAGCAAGGGGTATATATCTCCGAGTAAATTCAGCATATTTTCATTCTCAAATAGATAAAAGTATGGTAAATGTTAGTAGATAGACTTACTGAAGTCAAGGTTATAATTCTTAGAAGAATAATTTGCAAAGTAGTTTTTAAGAAAATTTTGAGTGTGAAGTAATTAAAAGTGAAAAAGGAGTTTATATAACAGAATATAAGAAATTAACATCTTTGTCATAAAACTTGGGATATTTCATTAATACCTTTGGTACCATATAACTCATCATATGGGACTAAATAAATCAGATATCTATATCACAATCCCTCTATATAATGATTCTAAAATGATATTAAAAGTAATTAAATCTCTTAATGATAATGAATATAAATTAGTAAAAAATAATATTAATGCAATAATAGAATTCAGGATTGTTTTATAAGAGAGTCTCTTATTCTTTTTATAGTTGAGAAATTTTTTCTTAATATTGTTCCAAGAATCCTAACAGGGCTTAGAAAGTAAAGCACTTTAAACAATGGGAATATCCTTAAAAATGAATAAAACTTAATAACATCTGTATATGCATCTAGTATCCTCTTACTTGACTCCTTCTTCTTTTTAGCATTCATCGTTATTGATTTGTCATGAGCTCTAAAAGTAGCTAGATACTCATTCACAAAACCAATCTTAGGATATCTTAGAAAGCCAAGAAGCATTACAAATGTATCTGGACCGACACCATGATAATAATTACCACCTTTTATTGGTAATTTCCCCTGATAAATACCATCAACTAATTCGTCTTTTCTAAAAAGAACACAAGAGGGAGATATTGCACCAGCAAATAAAAGCAATTCATATTTAATAAAAAAATTGTTGAATATGCCTGTTTTATGAAAGAATGTTGACTTTTGTGTTTTTTTCTCTTCTTCAAAATAGATATTAGCATTAGAAATTACACAGCTTACATTGTCCCTCATTAAAGATATAGTCTTTTCAACAAATGTTGGTTCTATCCAATCATCATCATACAATAACTTCACATACTTGGTCTTTGCATGTAAGACACCATCGAGCCAACAGAAATGTGGACCTAAATCTTCTTCTTTTCTTATGTATTCCACTTTGTCTTTGTACTTCTTCATAACACTAGGGGTATCATCAGTACTACCATGATCACAAACAATAACATGACAAGGATATGTTTGATTTAAAGCTGAATTTATTGCATCTTGAAGATAACCAGATCTGTTAAATGTCGGAATTACTATTGTAACTTCTGAGTCTTCTATTTTAATTTTTTCTTTCTTCATTATTCTTTAATAGTTTGTTTAATTTGGAAACATCCGCAACAAGAATATCTTGTTCTCCCTTATTGACTATTTTTATCGGAGTTTTAGTAAGACTTTGGACAAAATCTTTAATCTTTATTCCCTTCCCTGAGGCAATATTATAAGTTCCTGTGGCTTTTCTCTTCATTAATTCTAAGATTATGTCTGCAACTTCTTCTGCATTTAAAAAATCTCTCACGCTCTCTGCCCCATATAGCTCAAAATCTTTTTTCAAATCTTCTGTTTTTAGCCTTTCTAACATAACTGGATATAAAAATGGGGGTTTTTGTGTTTTATGGTACATACTAAAGATTCTACCTATACAAGCATTGTTATAATTTCTCCTAATCAATATTTCACCAGCATATTTAGTTAACCCATATTCTGAAATAGGTTCAATTGGATCATTCTCAGAAATTGGTTTATTACTTGGTTTATAAACATGAGATGTGCTTGCATAAAAAAACCAAGGGTTTGTTAATTCTTTGTTTAATGCATCTATTAAATTCTTTGTACCTATACAATTAACTTCAAATGCTTTTAACAAATCCCTTTTAACCTCCGAAGTGGGAACTATGGCAGCAAGATGAATAATTGAATCAAACTTATATGAATGAACCCACTTATTTACACTATTAACATTTCGAATATCACCATCAAATGATTTATAATCATAATCCAGATTAGATAATTTTTTTATAACAATTTTTCCAAGGACACCACTCGCACCTGTAACTCCGATTAGCATCTATTTTTTCTCTAGTAAATTTAGAATCCTACTAATATCTTCTTTGTTTAGTTCAGGATTATTACCGAAGTAGAAACCATTATTAGCTATATATTCTGTTGTTTGTAAATCCATTTGAAAGTATGTTCTCCCTTTTAGGAATGGCTGCTTTGCAATATTCCCAGCGATTATTGGTCGAATCTCAACATTGGCATCGGTAAAATCCTTTTTGTATTTCTCAAATAGTTTTTCATTTTTAAATACCAATGGCATACCAAAATTAGAAATAGTATCCATATGTTTGATATTTAAGCTAAAAATATCTGAATTCTTTTCAATAGCATCATTAAATATTTTAAAGTTCTGTTCCCTTTTTGAAACTATTTCATCCCAATATTGAATTTGAATATTTCCTAAAAAGCCACTTATTTCTGTTGGTCTAAGATTGTATGCAAGAGTGTAAAATGTATAAATATTATAGAAATCATTTACATTGTTTTCTTTTTTCATTTTTTCCTTAAACCAATCTGAATTATTTCTTGTCCAGCCATGTGAGCGAGCCATCTTCAAATTCTCATATAATTCTTCATCATCTGTACATACCATACCCCCCTCAATAGTTGAAAGATGATGTCCAACAAAAAAAGAAAATGTTGAGGCAAGACTAAAATTTCCTAGCCTCTTTCCTTTATATACAGACCCTAAAGACTCGCAATTGTCTTCAAGAAATAGTATATTATGCTCTTTACAAAATTCTTCTATTGAATCAATATCAGAACAAAAGCCTAAAGCATTTGTTATAAAAAGACCTTTTGTGTCTGGATATTTTTTATAAGCATCCTTTAGTATTTGACTTGATAAATTAAGGGTTTCAAGCTCTACATCAAGAAAGACGGGAATTAACCCTAGTTGGATTAAGGGCATTACATTTGTAGGCCATGTTAAATTAGAAACAAAAACTTTATCTCCCATTTTGAGCCTTCCCATATTTACCAAAGATTGAATCAGCAAGAGATTGGCTGCACTTCCACTAGTAACATATACAGAGTACTTTCTCTCCTGTTTGTTAGAAAAACTTTTCTCATATTCAGAGCATTCTTCTCTCATACTAAGGAAATCCGCATTTGTTATAAATTTACACAACTTCTCTTTTGTCTCTTTCTCATTGTAAAAAGTTGATTTGATTAAGGGAATTCTGTTCATTTTATATATATTGTGATTAACTTAATAAATTGTTTTATTATTTTTAATTAATTCTAAATCTGACTCTATCATAATTTTTACCAATTCTTTAAACTTAGTTTTTGGTTCCCATTTTAACTTTTCTTTTGCTTTGGTCGAATCCCCCAATAACAAGTTTACTTCTGTTGGTCTAAAGTATATAGGGTCAATTTCAACAATTACTTCTCCTGTTTTTTTGTTAAACCCTTTCTCATTTACACCTTTACCTTTCCATTCAATGTCCATTCCTAATACTTTACAAGATTCCTCAACAAATTCTCGTACTGTATGTGTTTCGCCCGTTGCAATGACATAATCATCTGGTTTATCCTGCTGAAGCATTAGCCACATGCTTTTGACATATTCTTTTGCATAACCCCAATCCCTTTTGGCATCCATATTCCCAAGATACAATTTCTTCTGCTTACCTAATTTTATATTACATAGTCCCATTGTAATTTTCCTAGTTACAAAGGTCTGGCCTCTTCTGGGAGACTCGTGATTGAAGAGAATACCATTACAAGCAAAAATATTATATGCCTCTCTATAATTTTTTACTATCCAATATGCATACAATTTTGCAACTGCATACGGACTTCGTGGATAAAATGGAGTTTTTTCAGTTTGTGGTATTTCCTGTACTAATCCAAACAATTCAGAAGTAGAAGCTTGGTACAATTTAATTTTCTCCGTCATTCCAAGTAATTTAATAGCTTCTAAAATTCTTAAAACACCAAGACCATCAGCATTTGCAGTATATTCAGGTGTTTCAAAGCTAACTTTTACATGACTTTGTGCTGCTAAATTATATATTTCATCTGGCTGAATCTCTTTAATTAAACTAATAACACTAATTCCATCTGTTAAGTCTCCATAGTGAAGATAAAAACCATTCGATTCGTGAATATCTTTATATAAGTGATCTATTCTCCAGGTATTAAAACTGCTTGATCTTCTAATAACCCCATGAACTTCATAACCTTTTTCTAGAAGCAGTTCTGCCAAGTAAGAGCCATCTTGGCCTGTAATTCCTGTAATCATAGCTTTAGGTTTCTTTATCATTTTTATTTTTATTTAATTTATACGGTCATATTATCATAAAACTTTGGACATTTCATTAGTACCTTCTATACTGTATAATTCATTGTATGGGACTAAACAAATCGGATGCCTACATTACAATCCCCCTCTACAATGATTCTAAAATGATATTAAAAGTAATTAAATCTCTTAATGATAATGGATATAACAATATAGTAATAGTAGATGATGGAAGTAGTGATAATGGATATGAATTAGTAAAAAATAATACTAATGCAATAATAACAAAACACATAATAAACAGAGGACAAGGAGCAGCATTACAAACAGCAATGGAAATAGCAATAGATAAAGGAGCTAAATACATAGTACATTTTGATTCAGATGGACAACATAATCCTAAAGATATACAACCAATGTTAAATACACTAATAGAAGGTAATTATGACATCGTACTAGGATCTAGATTTCTTAAAAAGAATAAAATACCACTAAAGAAAAGAATACTACTTAAAGGAGGAATACTATTTACATATCTTTTTTCTCATATATGGTTAACAGATGTACATAATGGTATAAGAGTAATGACATCAGAAACAGCTAAGAAATTAAATATACAACATGATAGATTTGAACATGCATCAGAGATATTAGATAAAATAAAAATATTAAATCTTAAATATGCAGAAGTACCAGTAACAATAAAATATACTAAATATTCAATGTCTAAAGGACAGAGTATATCCAATAGTATAAACATTGCATATAAATTAATAAGTTCTAAAATAAGAGAATAATGGTAATACAATATGTCGCAACTATAATAATTGCTTTAATTATCCTACAACTTATATCTAAGTTTAAAAAAGACAGAGTAAGTTGGCCTAGAACTTTAATATGGATACTCTTTTGGTGTGTAGGAATATTTGTAGTATGGTTTCCAGAAACAATAGCAAAAATAGCACAAGTATCAGGTGTAGGAAGAGGTGTTGATATAATTATTTACATATCTATAATATTGCTTTTCTATCTATTATCAAACCAAAATACTAAGATAGATGAATTAAATAAACAGATAACTAAATTAACAAGAGAAATTGCAAAGAACAATGCAAAAACAAAATAAGCCATTTGTTTCTGTCTTAATGACTGCATACAATGCAGAGAAGTATATTGGATTAGCCATTGAAAGCATTTTGAGTCAGACATACAAGAATTTTGAGTTTGTTATTGTAGAAGATTGTTCAACAGATAAAACCTGGGATATTATTCAAAAATATGCAAAAAAAGATAAACGAATAATTACAGTAAAGAATGATGTAAACCTAAATGCAGGAGGAAGTTCAAATAAGGGATTAAAGCTTTGTAAAGGGAAATATATTGTAAGAATGGATGCTGATGATTGGAGTTATCCAGATAGAATAGAAAAACAGGTGAAATACATGGAAACCCATAATGATATTGTTTGTTCTGGGGGTACTCTCATAAATTGTGACGAGCATTTACAACCATATGGTGTTAGAAAATATGCTTTAGAGCATGAAGATATAATCAAACAGATTCTACAATTTAACCCCGTACCCCATCCAGCTTCCATATGGAGAAAAGACATTTTAGATAAAACACATGGGTATCCACCAAAACTTGGAATGTCAGAAGATTATGCTCTTACACTAGAAATCTCTCAATATGGTAACTTGGGGAATATAGAAGACGAGTTAATAAGATACAGAATACATAAAAAATCTGCATCAAATGCAAAAATGTCTCATCAACAAGCTATAACTGTATATTTATCTTTTAAAGGACAGTATGAATACAAGTTTGAACCAAGATTTAAGGATCATATTTGGAGAGTTTTACAAATTTTAACAATGTATACTATTCCAGCACCAATAAAAAGATTTTTGTTTAATATTTTGGTACATAGTAAGAAAAAATAGGCTATTTATTCTTACCTAATACAAATAGTGTGTAATATCCAGGGATTGGTATTTCGATATCGAAAAGGCTTCCCATTTTCAAATTTCTTGTATCCTTTCTTGTATACACTGTATCTATTGTTAAACCATTTCTCTCAATAATTTTACTAATACTGGATATGTCCGTGTACTCCCTCAAATGTGTTGGATCGATTGCCCATCCAATGGGGGCCTTGTAGAAATACCATGCCCATGGTTTTTTATATACTGTGTCAATTTGGAAAATACCATTCGGTTTTAGCAATCTTTTAATTTCAGAAATAAGGCTATCTTCATCCTCAACATGCTCTAAAACTTGTGAGCATAGAATACAATCATATGAACTACTTTGTAAGTTTATCTTTTCCCCAGTAGAAACAATAAAGTTTGTGTTAGGAGTTTTTTTATTTTTTGCTATAGAGATTCTCTCTTTAGATAGATCAACACCAGTATATTTGAATTTATTTCCGAACATATCTGCCAAGAAACGAATTGTCGCACCCTCTGCACATCCAATATCTAGAATTTTTGATCCTTTCTTTAATTTCTTAAGTTCTCTGATTATTTGTTCCTGTATTTTTGCAGGTTCATCTTTGGGATGGGCTAATGCATATTCCTCGATATCCATTTTTTATATATTAACCTAATTTAGATTCTACCCAATAAAAAACATTTTAGCATATAAATAATAAGTTCTAAAATAAGAGAATAATGATAATACAAGTAACAACTACAACAATAATATGGGCTGTCTTTTTACAATTTATAAGGAAAATATTAAAAATAAAGTCTCATTAACAAAAATGTTATTCTTGGTATTATTCTGAGGAATATCATTAGTAATAATATGGTTACTTAAAGAAACAATAGACAGTATAGAAAGTATATCTGCAATAATATTGCTTGTCTATGCTAATTTCAAACAAACAGAAAGAATAGATAAGTTAGAGAGATTACTAAGAAGAATGTCTCTTCATAGTTAGTTTGGATAAATATTTATAAGATATTACTTTTTTGAAATTACTTAATTGCTGTTGTAATAGTATCCATCTATTCTTTGAGTATTTTTTAGCGATCATTTTTGATTCATTAAGAGTTTTTTCTATACTCGAACCTGTTTTAGTATCTAAAGTAAGGCGAAATTGTGCTAAATACTCAGGTATTAGATATAATTTATATCTTTGTGCAAATCTAGCCCATAAATCTTGATCCATAGAATAATGTAATGTCTCATCAATATATCCTATTTCATTAAGTAATTTTCTTCTCCAAAATGTTGAAGGCTGAGGAATACAATTTTCAACTAATAATTGCTCAAATGTAAATTTCCTTAACTTTCTATTTTTATACTTAGTAATATATCCTTTAATTTGTTTCCCATTCTCATCTATAATACTACAATACCCTGTTAACCACATACAATCAGGGTTATCTTTAAAATACTCTACTACTGTATTCAATGTATTTTCTAAATAAATATCATCTGCATTAAGAAAAGCAACAATATCTCCTGTAGCCATTCTTAATCCCTTATTTATTCCATCAGATTGTCCCTTATCTTTCTCAGATATATATTTAAATTCCACATTATTTCCCCATTTTCCTTCTTTTACTTCTTTATCATACTTCTTAATAATCTTTAAACTATTATCCTTAGATCCTCCATCTGTAATAATATATTCTAAATTAAAACCTCCTTTTTGACTCAAAACACTTTGTATTGTTTGTTCTAGATATTTATCTGTATTATAATTTGTTGTTACTATAGAAATCTTCATATCTGTTTTATATAAAATAGACCAGTTTAATTATACATACTAATAATATAATCTCAATATAAAATAATATAGTATAATCCATTATTAATTTTCTTAATTAATTATTAATATGAAACAAGTATCTATAATAGGATTGGGATATGTAGGATTACCCCTTGCATTAGCAATAGAAAGAAGTAAGAAATATAAAGTAATAGGATATGATATTAATAATAAACAAATAGAAAAAATATTAAATAAACAATGTCCAATAACAGATAAAAAAGCAGAAAAAGATCTAAAAGAATTAAATATACATGCTACAAGCAAAGAAGAAGAAATAAAAGGAAGTGACTATTACATTATATGTGTACCTACACCAATATATGATGACTATACTCCTGATTACACACCTGTTAAAAGTGCTGCAAAGACCATTGGTAAGTATTTAGAGAAAGGACAAACAGTAATACTTGAATCTACTGTTAATCCAGGTACATGTGAAGAAATACTTCTCCCTATACTTGAAAAAGAAAGCGGATTAAAAGGAGGAAGGGATTTTAATTTAGCTATGTGTCCTGAAAGAATTAATCCTGGTGATGAGAGATGGAGTGTATACAATATACCTAGAAATATTGGTAGTTTAATACCTTCTAAAACACATGAAGTAGCACAGTTCTATAGCTCTTTTCTAGAGGGAGAGATAAATGAGGTATCTTCTTTAAAGATAGCTGAGGCTACTAAGATAGTAGAGAATACTTTTAGGGATATAAATATTGCATATGTAAATGAACTTGCTAAATCATTTGATGCAATGGGTATAGATTTAATAGAAACACTTAAGGCTGCATCAAATAAACCATTCTCTTTTATGGTTCATTGGCCTTCAAGGGGTGTAGGAGGTCATTGTATAGCAGTAGATCCCTACTATTTAATAAAAAGGGCTGCTCAATCAGGATTTGATCATAAGTTTCTTAAAATGGCTAGAGAGGTAAATAACAGTATGCCTAAATATACTGTATTAAGACTTCAAGAGGCATTAAATGAGGTAAAACTTCCTGTAAATGGTACTAAAATATCTTTACTTGGTCTTAGTTATAAAGAGGATATTGCTGATTTAAGAGAGAGCCCTTGTATAGAGGTAATGGATATTTTAAAAGGTATGGGAGCTAAACTTACTGTATATGAGCCATATGTTTCTGATATGTCTAATGTAAAGACTCTAAATGATGCTCTTGATAAATGTAGTGCTGTTGTTGTTTCTACTGCTCATAAAATATTTGGTGATTTATCACAAGAGATTTGTAAAAGAGATAATATCTTGGTTGTAATAGATGGTATGAATAAACTAGATAAAGAGAAAATAATTAAATCAGGAAAGATATATAGAGGTATAGGGAGATAGAATCTGTTTTTATCTTTAAATATCCTTTTTGCCCTCTAAATACCTAAAAACACTCTTAAATACAGACTAAATCAACACAATTAATTCCTTAGTAGGTATTGACAACTCCTTAAATTAGGCCTAAAATGAGGAATCAATTCCTTAAATTAGGCCTAATTATTAGAATGGAATACAAATTTAAAAGAAAATTTGAAGATTCAATTAAAAAAGACTTCTTCAAGGGCAAAGTAATTATCATTGCTGGTGCAAGACAGATAGGTAAAACCACTTTGGTAAAACATATCCTCGAAAGTTATAACAACATAGTATCCCTTAATGCTGATAACCCAAGTGATAAGCTAATGCTTGAAGGGAGAGATTTTGATTTTTTGGATAATTTTATTGCAGATAGAGATATTATCTTTATTGATGAAGCACAAAAAATAAAAGAAGTTGGAAATACTCTCAAGTTATTAGTAGATAACTATGGAAAAAAGAAACAAATAATTGCAACTGGATCATCTAGTCTAAATCTTTTATCTAACACCTCTGAACCTTTAACAGGTAGAAAGTATGTTTACGAATTGTATCCACTCTCTATAGGTGAGATATATGAAGATAGGCAAGTATTAAGTTTAGAAAAGGAGTTAGAGTTGCTTTTAATATATGGTACATACCCTATGGTATATAGAAGTAGTACCCAAGAGAAAGAGAGACTGTTGAGAGAAATTAGTAAAAGTTATTTATACAAAGATATCTTAGAATTGGAACAGATTAAAAACCCTGTCTATTTAGATAAATTACTTTCTGCTTTGGCACTACAAATAGGGTCTGAGGTATCTCTTTCAGAACTTGGTAACCTAGTTGGTTTAGATTTAAAAACAATTGAAAGATATATAGATCTTTTAGAAAAGAATTATGTAATATTTAGATTACCCCCATATTACACAAATGAAAGGAAAGTACTTTCTAAACAAAATAAGATATATTTCTATGACTTAGGTATTAGAAATGCGTTAATTAATAACTTCAACCCATTAGCTAGAAGAAATGATAGAGGTGTTTTGTGGGAGAACTTCTTAATTATCGAAAGAATGAAACTTAATGCATATACAAATAGGTATGTTTCAAACTTTTTTTGGAGAACATATGATGGTGCTGAGATTGACTATATAGAAAAATATGCTGATTCTCTAGATGGTTTTGAATTTAAATGGAGTAAAGAAAGAAAAGCTCCTAAAAGTTGGTTAGAGTATTCTAATGCTACTTACAAATTAGTAAACATAAACAACTACAAAGAGTTTTTAAAAATTAAATAACTTAATAAATATGAATATGAAATTAATAGTATTTTCAATCTGTCTAAATGAAGAAAAAACAATAGGAGAACTGTTAGATAGAATACCAAAGAAAATAGAAGGAATAGATGAAATAGTAAAGGTAGTAATAGATGATGGAAGTAAAGATAGAACAGCACAAATAGCAAAAGAAAAAGGAGCATTGGTATTTTCTAATCAAAGACAAAAAAGATTAGCATACTCATTTCAGTTTGCAATAGATAAAGCATTAGAACTTGGAGGAGACATTGCTGTAAATATAGATGGAGATCTTCAATTTATGCCTGAGGAAATACCTCTTTTAGTTAAACCTATTGTACAAGGTAAAGCAGATTTTGTTGCAGGAAGCAGACTAAGTAATGGAGTTAAACCAGAAAATATGCCTAAGAGTAAGTATTTAGGAAATAAACTGGGAGCTAAGGTAATAAGTAGTATTACTAATCAGAAGTTTGATGATGTAACATGCGGTTTTAGAGCATACAGCAGAGAAGCTATGCTTCATATAAAAATAAATAGCAAATATACATATACTCAGGAGGTATTTCAATTAATGGCTTCTAAGAAGTTAGATATTGTACAAGTCCCTATTACAATTAAATATTACAAGGGAAGAAAATCAAGAGTTGTAAAAAGTGTATCTGGGTTTATAACTAACTCGGCATTTAATATTCTTCGTGCATTTAGAGATTTTGAGCCTATGAAGTTTTTTGGAATATTAAGTTTAATACCCTTAATACTTGGTTTAATATGCTTAATATTTGTTTTAATACATTGGATTAGTACGGGGAGTATTACACCTTACAAGACTGTTGGTTTTGCCGGTATATATTTATTCAGTTTGTCTATTGTAGTAGGTTTGTTTGGATTGCTATCAGATATGTTAGGTAGAATGGTAAATACTCAGGAGAAGATTTTGTATTATGATAAAAAGATGTATTACTCTAAACTAAGGAGAAAGAAGGAATAAATGAAAGTTTTAATATCTATTTCTCATCCTGCATGGGCTCATCAGTTTCATAACATTATTAAACTTCTTGAGCAAAGGGGACATAGTGTAAAGGTATTGGTGATAAAGAAAGATAGGAATTGGGAGGTTCTTGATGAGTATGGAATAAAGTACAAAATTATTGGCAATAGTACAGGGAGAGGAAGATTTCAGAAAGCAGTAATACTTGTATATTCAACTGTAAGGCATTTAATTGAGGCTGTTAAGTTTAAGCCTGATGTTTTAATAGGGAGACCATCTCCTATGATGGCAATAGCTTCATTTTTAATAGGAAAGAAAAATATTGTCTACTGTGATACTGAAAGGTCTACAGAAGCTCTCTTCTTTTCTAAACTGTTTTCTTACAAGATACTTACTCCTATGTATTACAGATTAGATTTAGGTAAAAAACAGATGAGGATAAATACATTTAAGGAGCTCTTTTATCTTCATCCTAAATATTTTAAACCAGGGTCTAAGGATTTAGAACTTGTAGGTTTAACAACTAAGGATAAGTTTACATTTGTAAGATTTGTTGCTTGGAATGCAAGCCATGACTTAGGACACAGAGGTATGTGTAACAAAGATAAGATGAAAATTATTAAGCATTTAGAAAAGTATAGGAAAGTGCTTGTATCCTCTGAAGAACCTTTGCCTCATGAATTTGATAAGTATGTTATACATGTTCCTCATACAAAGATTCATAGTATTATGTCTTTTGCTCAACTTTTTGTAGGTGATGGATTAACTATGGCATTTGAATGTAATGTAATGGGTATTCATTCAATATTTACAAGTGAAATGACTTCTGGTGCAAGTGATGAGTTAAGAGATGTATACCATCTTTTGTATGTTGTTGATGATAGAGAGCATATGGTTGAGAAAACTATTAAAAAGATAGAGGAACTTCTTAATGATAAAGATTTAAAGAAAAAAGGGCAGGAGAAATTAAAGAGACTGTTGGATGACAAGATTGAGATGAATGAATGGTTTGTAGATTATTTAGAGAAAGAGGTTAGTAAATGAAGTTTTTTAGAAAGGATAAAAACTATCATTAATGTATATATTTTTAATGTTAAATGAAAAATATTAAAGAGTTTATTAAAAGTTATGGAATATATATATTAATATTGCTGTGCTTAATATTTGGACTTAGTTCTCTGCTGTTTCGTAATGCTACACTAGATGATGATTTGTATCTTTGGGAGACAAATATTATGTCTCAAGCACTTTCTAGTGGTCAGTGGATAGGAGATTATGGAGTAGGTACACATGGTTCTCTTTTTAAACTTCCTGTTGCATTAATATTTCTTCTTACAGGCCCTTCTTTGGAAATAGCAACAGTATGGAATGTAATACTTGCATGTGCCTCCCTTTATATCTTTTACTTAATTCTTAAAAAGTATTTTAAGAAAGAATCTATTGCCTTAGGAGGAGTATTTTTACTTCTTACAAGTTTTCAGTTCTTCTTACATATACCAACATATATGAGAGAAATTCCTGTTATATTCTCACTCCTTTTATTTATATATCTCATACTTAACAAAAAGTCATACTGGTTAGCAGGTTTGTCTGTTCTTCTTCTCTTTGATGCAAAGGAGTATGTAGCTGTAATGATTCTTCCGGGTATTTTCTTTTACATTCTTTGGAAAGAGAAAGGTACTACATTTTGGGAATCTGCTAAAAGATATATATCTTCATTTACTAAATTGTTTTTACCAACCCTTGTACTTCTTCTCTTTATGATTTTTACAAGAGTAGTACCTGTTAATATGTATGCACTCTCTCTTGTTCCTGGTGTTACAAAAGGTGGTATACAGTATCAGCTTAAACATTTTGATACAGAGGTATCAACTACTAACCGCATAGAAGAAGATGCTCCCTCTATTCAAGAGGATATTGATAATGAGCAATCTTTACTGTCAAAGGCATGGGGTATATTTAAAAGCTATTTTGGTAAGCTTTTGTATCCTAGGACTTTTTCTTTTATCTCTGTTCCTAAGGTGATTGTATTTCCTTCAATATTTACAAGTATTTTTCTTTTAAAAAAGAAGATTAAAAAGAAAGATTTCTTCTATGTGTTTCTTTTCTGTATATTTGTAAGTTTTCTTTTTGTATTCTTTCTTAGAGCTTCCTTTGATAGATATATTCTCCCTATACTTCCTGTCATCTTTTTCTTCTATATATTCTTCTTAAAAGATTTAGTAAAAGAGAGGAAGAAGTATATATCAGTTGTATGTATCTCAGCACTTCTGGCAATGGGTGGAATGTTTTTTGAAGTTGATTATGTATGGATTAAGGTTATTCTTAATATTCTAATTGTCTTGGTATATATTGTATATCTTTTGTATTACAAAAAGATTAAGAACTTAATTTACTATGTTATTACTTTTGTTGGGTGTATTACCTTTGGGGTAGCAGCATTTTTCTTTGTTGCTAACGGTCAAATTCACTACTATATGCTTTGGGGAAAGGATTTTGAAATTAAAAAGGTAGTATCTTACTTTGATGAGAATGAAAGAGTTCTTCTTAATGATGTTGGGTGGAATATGCTATCTATGGTATACAGAGGAGATAACCAGTGGAGTGCAGAGTGGAAGTTAGAGTTTAGTGATTGGGTTCCAAGAAAGAAGTATTTAAAGAATTTTAATACTATGAATACATTTGGTATGTTTGGAAAGAGTATTGAGAATATTAAAAGCTTTGTTGATTTTGCTGATGTAGGAAAGATTGGTTTAGTTGTATCTAATTTAGAGGAACATACTTTTCCGTATCAAGGTATGCTTGAGGAGTTTAAGCAGGCAGAGTGGTTAGGATTAGATGAGGTAGTTAGTTTAAAGAACAAAACAATGTATGTTTTTAATGTAATTGAGTATGAATAGAAGTAAGAGCATTAAAAATTCCCCATTAGTGTCTGTAATTATGCCAACATACAATGGAAGTAATACTATACTTCGTGCAATTAATAGCGTACTTAACCAAACATATTCTAATTTAGAATTAATAATAGTTGATGATTGTTCTAAGGATAGGACATTTGAGGTTGTAAAAAATGTAAAGGATAAAAGGGTGAAAGTTTTAAGACATAAAGAGAATAGAGGGGGAGCTGCTGCAAGAAACACAGGAATAAAAGAGGCAAAGGGAGAGTATATTGCATTCTTAGATGATGATGACGAGTGGCTGAGTGAAAAAGTTGAAAAACAGGTTGAGTACTTAAAAAGTAAAGAATCTTCGTTGTACAAAGGAGTAGTTTGTAGCCATATGATTTTGTCTGGGAAAAGGTGGAGGACAGTTATACAGACAAAAGAGGGTGATTTAAGAAAAGATATCCTTCTTATGCGACTCTCTCTTGCCGCAGGATCATGTTTAATGGTTAGCAGATATGTATTTAATGATATTGGTATGTTTAATGAAAGTTATCTTAGACATCAGGATATGGAGTTTGTATTAAGATATTTGAGGAAGTATAAACTGGGTGTAATGAAAGAACCTTTGGCAAAAATATATGGTCATTCTGGGAATGTAAGTGGTGAGAAAATGCTAGAGGTAAAAAGCAAATTTCTTAAAGATTTTGAGAAAGATATTGATAGCTTTGGTAAAAAAGTAGCTAAAAAAATATATGCAAGACAATGGTTGCAAGTATCAAAGCATTATGCACTAGATGGGGATATTAAGAATACATTTAAGTATCTGCACACTTCTTTATCATATGGAATACTTTTCTCAAATAGATACAAATTTCTCATATTAGAAAACTATATTGCCCTCCCTTATCATTTATTAAAAGGTTTAGTTAAAAGAAAAAGATATGA
>Ga0116157_10001747_pt1 | contig 21711 bp, 16 predicted proteins | sample AD_UKC048_MetaG_FD_89882 | JGI IMG/M metagenome (GOLD analysis project Ga0116157, IMG submission 89882) | Active sludge microbial communities of municipal wastewater-treating anaerobic digesters from USA - AD_UKC048_MetaG | ecosystem: Engineered > Bioreactor > Anaerobic > Digestate | place: USA...
TATGTGCCAGGCTCAGACACATGGAGCAGTCTGAGTGGGGCAGCAAAACATATTTGAACATGCAATTATTGGAGGATTGCTTACCAAGTTAAATCAAATGTGCGAAAAAAACTTGACACTACCATATTGCTCACACCAGTCGTCCAATTCACAATCCCCAATCATTATTAGAACATTTTTGCACATGACTGCCATAAGAATTCAAGAATTAGGTTAGAATTACCATGGCGACAAATGGACTGATTACAACGAATTCACGCTTCCAATTTCCATTATCGCAATTGTTCTAAGAATCTGGATCGGAGAGTTTTATGACCATTCACTTATATCTATCTTTGTCTCCTGAAGCCTTAATTGCTTCAATGCTTTCACCGGAAGATTTCGGTTTGTACTACGCGCTCGGATCAGCTAAAAAATCACGCGGTCAGGCGATTTTCTTCGAGGTCGATCCAAATTATCGCCATCCATACTTCAAGATCGATGAAGCCTTCTCGCGTTGCGTTCCACATGATGATGGCAGTCTCAAATCTTCGGTCTATATTTCGGTCTATCGCGTTTTGGAACATGTTAAGTTGAGCGCGCTCCAGCACCTCTTTCTGACTACCCAGGACGGTCACACGCTGGACCTTGCCCCTTCGGAAGATATCCCGAATATCACCGGTCAGTTACACCTTTACCAGGAAATCGCCCCGGTTGCGCCATTAGTGGTGAGCCGACTGGGACCCATCCAGTTCCTTGATCAACTGGTGCGCAACCCTGTTTCGTTGGTGACTGTGCCGGCACTTGTTTTCACAGAATTGCATCTGGGGGAACTCGCGGACGATCCCGAGATGGGTATTATGATCAACCTGCCCTATGGCAACCAGGACCATCTGCGCCAATGCCTGACGGACGTGATGACGAAATATGCCACGACAAAAATGGTAGACCGATCGCACAATCCAAATGTGCAGTATCGCGCCATTAAAAATGGCTTTTACGTTGGTAACATCGAGGAAATGCGCTACTATCCGATGCCTACTGCTGAGGAATTGCGCGTTCTAAACTATCGCTGGTTCCGTTCAGCAAACATGTAAGGTTGGTATCACCACTAAAAAAATCCGCGAGTAATTGCGGATTTTTCTTTTTCTGGTGGTCAATCATGTATGACAGCCATGTTTCCAAGTACACCCCAGGAAGTCAGGAAGACTTCAGTAGGTACGGAATAGAGGAAACCATTATTCATGTAGGTGATGGTCGTTTCGTCGTAACCAATCAGGATCACAACATGCTCATAACGAGCAACGGTCACAGAGTTACCTGCTTGATCGACATATTTAAACGGGTAACTATAGACCATGTTGCCGATTACCCAGGCAATGACGGGATCACCTTCAGCCAGCTCGGCTTTGACGTCCTCCAAAGTCATGCCCTTGACAGCCACGGCAGGCAGACCATATTTCCGCAATAATTCTGCGACAGGCGGTGCGTGGACCCCATAGGCGTCAGGTGGGATTTGCCCCCACCCATCGGTGGTTACGTTGCCCACAAACCCCAATTCAGGATTGTCGGAGAGGGGCAGCTCAAACTGAAAGGTCGACTCGTATATGAGAACATCGTAATAACCTGCCCAATCCACCGCTGCGCTTGCCTCACAGCCCAATTCGTAGGTCTGCTCATGACCACTGATTTCCGTGATCATGGCGGAAGGTGGAAGGGCGATCTCGGTTGCAACTGGGCTGACCTGGGGAGAAGGCTCAACGATAAGCGGGATTTCGATTGTGGGTGTGGGGGGGGAAGTAGGGGAAGGGTTCGGCAAATTTGCTGTAGGTGACGATACGGTCAAGGGAGGCACCACTTCAGCTGGCGTGCATCCCGCAAGAACCAGAGTTGTGAGAACAATCATCAAACTGAGGATGGGTCTATAGGTTGGAGAGCCTTGCCTGGTAGCCATGGATGCGAGTAACCGGATGCCAGAAGCCTAAAAGCCCATTTTTATGCGTTTTTGATGCATGCGAATGGAGGACTGCAAACCCTGGCCAACCTCTTCCTCAAAGAAAGGCAGATAGGAACGAACGCGCTGTTCAATGCCAGTGCCTTCGGTATCCGATAATACTTCCTTAAGAATGTAGGCTGTTTCAGCCGGTGAACGGCGTGCCAGTACGGCGATCACCCTGCTGAGATTAGGCTGAATTAATGTCTGATCGCTTTGTAGAAACGGTCGGATCCAGCGAAAAAATAGTGGGAGTTGATCTGAGTGCGATTGTTCCACCAGCAGCGCTAGCGCGTAAAGGGCATGGTTTTGCATATGCTCCAAGGGATTTGCAAGTAGATTTCCGATGAACTCAGTCCAGCCCTTGGGATCTTCAGAGTTTAGTCTTTGGGATGCTTTGCTGAAAACCGCACTGACGACTGCTCTATCCATCGGTGCAGATGACCACTGCCTGATGCGGTCATAAACAGCGGTGCTGGAAGTGGATGGAACCTGCCCGAGAAGATGCGTTGCAAGGTCGCGGGCTTCATAATGCTCATCCAGCCAAAGCTCATCCACAACAGCCAGGGTTTCGACTTCATCCTGACGCGACTTCAGACTGAGCCCATTGGCGATGTGAGGCAGGACCTGATCTGGCAGGTTGTAAACTCGCATGAAACTGACCGGTACGGCGTCCTTATGCTGGCGGTGGGCGTAGCGGTGATAAAACTGGAGGATCTCATGTAATTGCCGACGAAATTCAACAGGTTGCGCGAAGACTTCCTTTAATCCTTCGATCTGTTTGTTGAGACGTGTCAGGTCAATAGCAGCCATGAGGAAATTATAGCGTGAAACATCGGGTTGCATGACACGCGCTGTCTGGACTTGTCGCTACAACTGCCAACTGTCATCGCGAGGAGCGAAGTTCCTGCTGTCATCCTGAGCGAAGCGAAGGATCTGTCTATTAATTATCAGATTCTTCGCAAAAGAGGCTCAGAATGACTTGAGTTACCAGGCGGGTTGGCTTTCTCGAGGTTATGGTTGGTATGGGTTTTGTGACGCCAATCCACCCTACACCAGAATTCAAAAAAAGTCGGGCTAATACTTGCTTAGCCCGACATGTGTTTTTTCAAATAAAAAGTGAACCGATCTCAATAACCCTTGGCAAAGTAGACCTGTTTGTTGGTTTTCCTGCCGGAATAGAAGCATACGCCTTCGCCCTCAGACCTGGCATAGTTGCGCAGTGTGGCTTTGGTTTCCTCTTTAATTTTGGCTTCGTTTTCGGCGTCGTCATACCACCACACCTTGGCCCAGCCCTTATTCTCAACCACATCCTTGAGGTCATCGTAGTTGCTGACTTCGAAGATGTGTTCATCGCGGAATTGGGTTGCCTTGGCAAGCATATTTGCCTGGATCTCATCCAGCGCGGCTGGCACAGCCTGTTCGAAGCCTGCCATCGGGATGAAGCGCTTGCCTTCCCTGCCGGGGATATCCCGCCGGGCGAGCGCAAGCGTGCCATTCTGCACATCTTTTGGACCGACTTCGATTCGCAACGGCACACCCTTCAACTCCCAGTCGTTGAACTTGAAGCCGGGTGTGAGACCTTCGCGGCGGTCGACAAAGACACGCAGATTCCCTAAACCGCGTACGATGTTGTCTACAGTCTCCATTACCAGGGCTTTTTCCTCGTCCTTGCGGTAGATCGGCACGATCACCACCTGGTAAGGCGCCAGGTTGGGAGGTAACACCAAGCCCTGGTCGTCGCCATGGGCCATGATGATGGCGCCGATAAAGCGGGTTGAAACGCCCCAGGATGTGGTCCAGCAGTATTGCAGCTGGTTATTTTCGTCAAGGAACTTGATGTCAAACGCCTGGGCAAAATTTTGCCCAAGGAAATGCGAGGTGCCAGCCTGAAGCGCTTTGGTATCACCCATCATCGCTTCGATCGAGTAAGTTGCTTTTGCGCCGGCGAACTTCTCCGACTCAGACTTCTGCCCGGCCAGAACCGGTACTGCAGCTTCTTTGATGGCGAAGTCAGCATAAACGTCCAGCATGCGCTGGGTGTGTTCAGCGGCTTCCTGTTCGGTGGCGTGGGCGGTGTGACCTTCCTGCCAGTAGAATTCGAGCGTGCGCAGGAAGAGCTTGGTGCGCATTTCCCAGCGGACCACGTTGCCCCACTGGTTGATCAGAACGGGCAGGTCGCGATAACTCTGGATCCACTTGGCGTACATGGTGCCAATAATGGTTTCAGAGGTTGGGCGAACCACCAGCGGTTCCTCCAAAAGCTGTCCACCGCCATGGGTAACCACTGCCAGTTCAGGGGAGAAACCTTCGACATGCTCTTTTTCCTTGGTCATGAAGGACTGCGGGATCAGCAACGGGAAGGCGGCATTGACATGCCCGGTGGCCTTGAAGCGCTTGTCGAGGGCAGCCTGGATGTTTTCCCAGAGCGCCCAACCATAGGGACGCACCACCATGCATCCGCGCACGGGAGCATAGTCGGCTAATTCAGCCCGGATCACGAGCTGGTTGTACCACTCGGAGAAGTTTTCTTGCCTGCTGGGTAATTTTTTGTCGTCCATAATCACTCTTTTTCCTGTTGTAGTAATGCCACGGCGCTTTGGGCATCCGCAGCGAATTGTAAAATAGCACGGGTTGAAGCGTTCACATTCGTGTTCTGACCCTCAAAGAAGGCTTCGAAGGTCTGCTTCCAACCCTCCCCGATCACGATCAAATGGCGCACCCGGATGGCGCCGATGGCAATCAGATTGTAAGCCATTGCCACTTCCACCAACGTGCCCACACCCCCAGGCAGGGCAATGAAGGCGTCCGCCTGGCGGGTAAGGATGGCGATCCGGTCACCCAGCGTCACACTGGGGATAACTTCCCGCACCCAGGCGTTTGGTCCGCTGGGACGAAAGGCTTCGATCTCCTCGGAGGTTACGCCGATGGTGTGGCCACCGGCTTCTTCTGCACCTCGTGAGGTCGCTTCCATCGTGCCAGAATAACCTCCCGTCATGACGGTGTGACCAGCCTCTGCCAGCAGTTTTCCCAGCTGATAAGCGAGCTCATAAAGATCATCGCCCTCATGGGCATTAGCAGATCCAAAAACAGCTATTTTCATGACTTGTCACTCTCTTCCGCCCAACTGCGATCCCAGTTGGCGCGGATCTTATCCAGGATGGCTCTTTCGAGATCTATCCCTGAAACACTTGCGAGTTGAAGCAGGTAAAGCGCCACGTCCGCCAGCTCTCCGCGCAGCCCTTCGGGATCTTTCGTTTCCCCGGACCACTGGAAATGCTCCAAAACCTCAGATGCCTCAAGGTTGAGCGAGATCGCCAGGTTGCGAGCGGTCTGCTGCTTGGGTGAATCAGGCTCATACCAGCCGTGGTGGCGCACGAGATCATTCATTTTTTGTGTGAGTTCGTTGAGGTCCATAACCAAACGATTATACCCGAGAAAGTCTCGAAGAAACCGGAATTTACTTTTTTACGATTGATGAGGGATAGCTTGGATCAGAGAAGAAACAGGATTAAGGCATTTCCTCGCTGCCGAAGATCAGTTCTTTCCAGATCTCCAGGCGCGTCAGGACGACCGTTTCTGGCTTTGGCGTCGTGGTCGGGACGGGTGTGTAGTCGTTGGGGGGCATGATGATGATGGGGTGGTCGCCTTCAGCGATCAGGCGATCTTTCTCGCGAGCCCATTCTTCCAGGGCGCGATCAGAAGTAGCATAAGCGATATCATCCTCGACTACCAGCCGGGTGGCTTCCAGACCTGCGAGTTTCGTTTCGAGGATTTTTTCCATTTGGTTGAGCTGGATCATGTTGCTCATGCGATTGTTGAAATCCATCATGAGAACGACCAGAATGACGATCACCACTACGGTCACAAACCGGCGGTCGGTCCAATTGATCTTCTTGAATTTCTCGATCAGTTTCTTAAACATTGCAGCCTTTGTTGCAAATATTGTACCACTGCCGGTCTGTTTCGCAATTGGTTTTTTTGGGGAATGAAAAGACCTCCGTTTAAGGAGGTCTTTGGTGCCGAAGGAGAGATTTGAACTCTCACGAGCGCTGTGCTCACTACGCCCTGAACGTAGCGCGTCTGCCAGTTCCGCCACTCCGGCGTGAATTGATATTTTATACGAAAGTGGCGAATTGTCAAATAAGTCGATTCTGAAGACGATCGCAACTGTTCATTTTTAATTGAGGGGATGAAAGCTGGAGACCTGCGGTCAGATCACGTGCTCGGTCCCACAGGGAGGTTTCGCACCGGGGACGCCGGCACGATCAATGATTAATGATGGAGACCTTCGGTCAAACCCCTCGCAAGGTCCGGAGACCTTATGAGAAAAGACAAAAGAGCCGGGTTCAGAAGCGGAACCCAGCCTACGAAGTGCGGTTGAAGCAAGAATCGGTGGTAATGAATCCCCGCCGCACAAATACAACTTTTCCTGGTAGGGGTCACCCTCCGTGGTGACCCTGGGCAAGCACGGGGGCTTGCCTCTACAACAGGAGACCTTGTGAGAACAGGGATGAAAGATGGAGACCTTCGGTCAAACCCCTCACAAGGTCCCACAGGGAGGCTTTGCACTCTGGAGACCTTGTGAGAACGAGGGATTTCACGTAGGGTTGACGCCTGCGTCAACCAGAATTTGTGGACAGGCAGGCCTGTTTAGACACGTATGATTGTTTACACATTATGCAGGACGATCGTTTACATATTTTAGGTCAGACACGGGGGTCTGACCCTACGAAATTCCCCTTCCTTCAAACCCCCAGAAGTAGGGGTAACCCCCCGTGGTTACCCACCCGCAGGGCATGCATGTTGCTGCCCCAACAATCCTAAATGATCTGTTTTTAAGATAAAAGTGTAAACAATCACCCTACACAATATGTAAATCATCATTGTCTTGACACTGGCCTGTTCCCTACGGTGGTCTGATGGTTATTTTGGCTTTTTTGACCTGAGTACAAAGAACAATCACCCCAAATCGTTTGTATGCAAACATGCCTGCCCAGACACTTCAGTCCAATCGATAGATGTAAGTAGCCGGGTTAGATGTGGAATCCGGCCTACGAAAAACGTTCAATGCCTTTCTGGCACGATTGATGTAACACTTAGCGGCATGAAATCACTCTTACAAAAACTCACTCTCCTGAGCTGTATTTTTATTGCTGTTTCATTTCTAATTTCGGGCTGTAAAAAAGTCGTTAAAGATTACGAACCCTGGCGCGTGACCGGATCGGCTGCGACGCGCGTGTCCACACCGCAATCCACACTCAGACCACAGCAACCGACGACGCAAGTCGCAACGCAAGCGGCGCACACCTCTGTACCGCAGGTCACGCTTACTCTTGCTCCGGTTGGGATGCAACCTACGCCTAACGCGCCAGTAACTCTGCCAGCGCTGCGTACCTTTGAAATCCAATATACGATTCAAAGTGGTGACTCCCTGGCGCGAATCGCGCTGCTAAACCAGGTTTCGGTCAAGCAGATCGTCGAGCGAAATGAGATCAAGGATCCCAACCTAATCAAACCAGGCGACATCCTGGTCATTCCACCAGCCAGCGTCAATGAACAGGCCAGCAGTTTTAAAATTATCCCCGAATCGGAGCTGATCTACAGCCCATCCGCCAAGGATTTTGACACAAAATCGGTGGTCTGGCAGTTCAACGGCAAACTGAGCCGCTATGAAGAAACACTGGAAGATGAAAGCCATCTGACCGGCGCTGAAATTGTCCAGCGCGTGGCTGATGAGAACGGTGTTAATCCGCGTCTCTTACTGGCGGTGCTTGAATATCAGAGCGGTTGGGTGCGCAGTGAAGGTAAGAATGGCGTGCCTGTTGGATATCCGCTCGGGCTGCTCAATCCGTACCAGGCAGGTCTTTACAAACAATTAGAATGGGCTGCCAACGAATTACTGCGCGGCAGTACGCTTTGGGAGCTAGGAAACCTGGCAATCTGGACGCTTTCAGACGGCGATGTGATGCTTATCGATCCTACGATCAACCCTGCCACTGCCGGTGTGCAGCATTTCTTTAGCCTGGTAAAAACAAAACCTGATTGGAAAATTGCGGTTTCGGAAGCAGGTTTGTATGCCACTTATGAAGAAATGTTTGGTTACCCATTTACTTTCACGATTGAACCGCTGGTGCCCGAAGGATTGACCCAACCCGAATTTATCCTGCCGCTTGCGCCTGGTGATGTTTGGCTGCTAACTTCGGGACCTCACTGGGGCTATGGCACCGGCAGCATTTGGGCGGCGCTGGATTTTGCGCCGCCTGGCGCGGAAGACGATTATGGCTGCTACGAAAGTGACGCCCCCGTCCTGGCAGTGGCGGATGGCTTGGTGGTGCGGTCTGGTGCCGCGGCTGTGGTTTTGGATCTCGACGGAGACGGCTCAGAACAAACCGGCTGGACGGTGCATTACTTCCATATCGGAACGGAGGGGCGCGTTCCTGTTGGCACACAAGTTGCATCAGGAGATGTAATCGGTTATGCCTCTTGTGAGGGTGGGATAACCAGCGGCACGCACTTCCATGTTGCCAGGCGCTACAACGGAGTCTGGATCGGAGCCGCCGGAAGAATCCCCTTCAACCTGGGAGGTTGGATTGCAACGAGTTATGGGACAGTTTACGACGGGATATTAACAAAAGATGGAGAAACAGTTGAAGCTTACAATGGCCGTGCCGATATCAACAAGATCGGAAACTAAGAGCCAACGCGAAATGCGCCTTGAGCGGCTTCACCGCCGCCGGCGCCAGCGCTTGATCACCAGCGCGGTTGTGATGTTAGCTGCGGTTGGTGGCTTCCTATTCTTCTCCACTAATACTCCTGAGGCCACACCTTCGCCTGAGCTGCCCAAACTGGCAGACCCTGCCCAGATCCCTCCTGCTCCGGAAGGACCTGCATTTTTTGCGGGTGTAAATTTGGCAGGCGCCCAGTCTCCAACAGCCACAATGCTTCCTATCGAGGTCGAACCAACCGCCACCCAACCTCTTGATGAAATGGATGAGACCGATCTCGAGCCCGCGTCCACACAACTGCAACCAGTCCTGCAGACCATCCCTACGCAAGCACAAATGATCACCTACGCGGAGGACGCGCCAATGCTTTACTACGCTCAAAGTGGGGACAGCCTGGGCGTTCTGGCAGTCCGGTTTGGTGTTGAAGTGCAAGACATCACCTCACGTGATCCATTGCCCACGGATGGATTCATACCGGAAGGGCAATTACTGCTTATTCCCAACCGTCTCGACGAGACCACTTCGCCTCTTAAATTGATCCCAGACAGTGAAGTGGTCAACAGCCCTTCCTCGGTTGGTTTCGATGTGGAAGAATTCGCCCGTCAGGCAGGTGGTTACCTTGCCGGCTACCAGGAATCAGTTTACAGCTTTGGACTGATGAATGGGGCTGACATTATTGAGAAGGTTGCCCGCGAATTCTCCATCCATCCGCGCTTGCTTCTTGCTCTCCTGGAGTATCAAAGCGGTTGGGTATACGGCGGACCTCAAACCAGCCAACAGAAGACTTATCCTATTGGAATTATTGATCAGGACCGCATCGGTCTTTATAAACAACTTGAGACTGCAGCAGGCGTAATTGAAACCGGCTACTACGGCTGGCGAGAAGGCACGATGGTTGTGTTGGAATTCCCTGACCTGAGCGAGGTGCGCCTTTCAGCGCAGCTAAATTGTGGCACAGTCGGTTTGATGCACTTCTTCTCAAAACAGGAAAACTTCCCCGGATGGGCAGAAGCGCTTTACGGTGAAAAAGGATTTGCCTGGACTTATCAGAATATGTTTGGCGACCCCTGGTTGCGCGCGCTGGATTTTGAGCCTTTGTTTACTCCGGATGTTCAGCAGCCGGAACTCCAACTTCCCTTTGAGCAGGGTGTGACCTGGTCGATGACTGTTGGCCCGCACGCAGCTTGGGGAGCTGCCGATGTTCGCGCGGCTCTTGATTTCAGCCCCCCATCTTCGGAATCAGGTTGCAACACCAACTGGTCATGGGTTGCCGCTACTGGTCCCGGGCTAGTGACGCGCTCGGAAAACGGCGTGGTGGTGGTGGATATGGATGGCGATGGCTTCGAGCAGACAGGCTGGAACATCATTTACCTGCATATTGCCAGCAATCAGCGCGTGCCAGCGGGCAGCTGGGTTGAAGCCGGAGACCACATTGGGCATCCCTCCTGCGAGGGAGGCATTTCCACCGGAACACATCTGCATATCGTACGCAAGTACAACGGCGAGTGGGTGCCGGCAGATGGTCCGCTCGGCTTTGTGATGAGCGGTTGGAGAGCGAAGGCTGGATCGGCATCCTTAAGTGGATGGCTGGTGAGGGGTGATCAGGTTGTCAAAGCCAGCATTGTTGGAGCCACAAGTTCGCATATCTCCCTGGACTAATGACCCTGTTTTTTGTTTGTGGTATAGTAACCAACGGACAATCACCGGTTTTTGACTCATGAAGACCTCAAAACACTCTCACGTTAGATGGCTTAATCTTATTAGCCTATTGCTGATTCTAGCCAGCTGCACGCCGCACCAGCGACCAACTTACATCATTTCTGAGGTTGTCCCAACCGAGACCCTGATTGAGCCAACTGCGACTCCATTTGACGCGCGCCCTGTCTTCCCACCCGGAACAGTGGTGGATTATGTTGCCCAAAGCGGCGACAACCTCGATCTGCTTTCGCTTCGTTTCGGCACAACTCCTTCTGAAATTCTTTTTTCGAACCCGGAAATCCCGCAAGATGTTACCACCCTTCCCCCAGGTTATCCCATGAAAATGCCCATCTACTATGTGCCTTTTTGGGGACCCAGTTACCAGATCATTCCAGACACTGCTTTTGTCTATGGTCCTGACTTGTTGGATTTCGATCTGCGCGTCTTCCTGGATTCGACAGATGGCTGGTTTAAGAATTACGGTGCATTCATCCAGGAAAAGTATCGAAATTCGGCTGGGGTCATCAAGTATTACGCGGAAAATTACAGCCTGAATCCCAAATTGCTCCTGGCGCTGGTGGAATATCAAACCGGAGCTCTTAGCAACCCGCAGCGGGACCAAACGAAAGAATCCACCTTCCTGGGGTTTGAAAATTACCACCGCAGTGTTGAACTGCAGATTTCTTATGCGGCTGACTTGCTGAATGATGGTTTTTATCGTTATTTCAAGGGTGAGTCAACTTCTATGATTTTGGACGACGGCACTGTCGAAAATATTGATCCCTGGCAAAACTCTGCCACAGTTGCACTGCATTACTATTTCTCTCAGGTTTATAAGGGAGAGGCGTACAAGAAGGCGATTGGACCCGATGGTTTCGCGAAAACCTTTCAGGAGTTGTTTGGTGACCCCTGGCAGCGGGACCTGACCGTGTTACCCGGGTCTCTTACCCAACCGCAATTTATCCTGCCCTTCCAGGACGGCACCACCTGGTCCTACACAGGCGGTCCGCACACCGGCTGGGGCACGCGCAAACCCTGGGCAGCGATCGACTTTGCTCCCCCAAGCCTGACGCAGGGCTGTGTTGAGACCGAGCAGTACGCCCTGGCTGTTGCTGATGGCATAGTGGCGCGAGTAGATATTGGCACGGTCATGCTCGACCTGGATGGCGACGGCGACGAACGAACGGGGTGGGTGGTCCTTTACCTCCATATGGCTGAAGAAGGTCGGGTAAAAGTTGGCGATCGCCTTAAGCAGGGCGACAAGGTGGGAAGACCCTCCTGCGAAGGCGGCAGCGCTACCGGCACGCATGTGCACCTGGCGCGCAAATATAACGGTCAGTGGATACCGGCTGCCTGGAGTGTGTTGCCCTTCAACCTCGAAGGCTGGACGTCAGTGGAGGGAGTGGCAGCATACCAGGGTACCCTGGTCAGGGGAAATCAGGTGGTGCGTGCCAGCACGCTCTCAGACTCTGCCAGCATGATCTCAGCAGATTAGGTCTGAAGCACTAAAAAGATGGGGGATCTTCGAAGAACTGTCTCAGTAATGGATTCAGATCGGCATCGCTGTTCATCCGAATCGCATCGAAAAAGTCGGGTCCTGAAGCAATTCCATAGGTATTCTCAACGGCATATTGTTTTAATGTAGCCATAAACGCTTTGTCCCCCACCAATTCGCGCAGGCTCTGAAGGAATCTCGCTCCGTTCAGGTAGACCGCGTTGCGATAGGCAGTGTAGCCGCCTGGGATGCTCGTGGTCGAATCGACCCAACCGCTGGGTTTAAACCCGTCCACCCGGTTTTCCCACCACCAACTCAAATGATCGGGGTGAAAGCGTTCGAAATACAACCCTTCGCTGTAGGTCGCGAAGGCTTCATCCAGCCAGGGCTCCCTGGCGGGGTTATTCCCTACCAGGCTGTAAAGCCACTGGTGCGAAATTTCGTGCGGGATGAGGATGGTGAGATTGTTAAGCGGCGCGTCGCGGTAGAAATCGATCACACCCTTGCTGATCAGCAGCATGCCATCTGTTTCCATGTTGTGCAGGAAATCGGCAGCCACCAGGCTGAGCGTTTTGCGCGGATAGGGGTAATAGAGCTCAGCAAACATGTCCAGCGCGTTTTTGGCGACCTCAATGATCGCTTCTCCAGCATCCCGATGTTGCGGGAAAACGTAAGTCAGAATGGTAACTCCCTGGTGTTGCGCTTCCTGGACCACGAAGCGATCGCTGATGGATAGCGAGAACGATCTGGCGAGGGGTAACTTGTACTCAATAAATCCAGGCACCTCGACGCCCTTGCTGCTTGCAGCAATCACCAGTTTTTGGGTTGATCCCGTCAGGCGCAAGCGCAGGTTAAAATCCGCAGAGTCAGCCAGGATGTACTCACCGACGATGGTGTTGGTGGAGTCCACCACTCTTTGGTTCACCTGCCAGCCGGAAGCTGGATTGAATGGCGGTATGATTGGAAACCAGTCCACCAGGTTGGTCTGCATTTCCGACCAGCCAAAAACGCCCTGGCGGTTGGGGAAGATCAGTGTGAATGTGATCTGGATCTGGGTGGAAGCTCCAGGCTGCAGGGCAGGTTTGAGACTGAGCATGGTCTGGATGCCGTTCTCGCGCAATTGTCCAACCAGCTCCCCGCTGAGGTTCTCCTGTGAATACGCCCCTGCAAAGTAGCGTGGCGGCACAAGCAGCAATAATTCGCTCATGGGCTGGTCGGTACGATTGAAGTAAGTGATGCTCTCCACAACGCTGGCGGAATGTTGCGCGTAGTCAAGATTTACATCCAGGTTGTAGACAGTACGCTTTTCAAGCAAGGATGGAAGTTCGGGTTCTGTAGAATTGGTTGGTTCTGCCTGTGGGGTGGGATTGGTGGCAGCTTCAGGTGGTCTGGTGATCTGCGCGACCGGTGTGGGGAGGTCTGAAGGGGGTTTGGCAGGCTGGGCGCAAGAGGAAAGCAGCACAATCGAGGCAATAAGGAGAGCAAAAAAGCGTAGGCGCATACAGGTGATTCCCATTGGCAGTATACCAGTTTTCAGGCAGTCAGATTACCGCAATTCACCTAAGACGAAAAACCAGCTGTCATTCTGAGCTTCTTTTGCGAAGAATCTAATGAGTTGTTGTTGTAGGCCGGCTTGCGATCCTGCCCTGGAATCGCGGCGGAAAGGGCTCAAGCTGGCAATGCGTGTCATTCCGATTCTTCTAGTCACTTGAAAACCAGATCCTTCAGGTATTACAGAGCAAAAAACCCACCCCCTTTATCCCCCTCCGTTGAGGGGGTAAGGCTTGTTGTAGGCCGGCTTGCGATCCTGCCCTGGAATCGCGGCGGAAAGGGCTCAAGCTGGCAATGCGTGTCATTCTGAGCTTCTTTTGCGAAGAATCTAGTAGTTAAAAATTAGATCCTTCACTGCGTTCAGGATGACAAAGGCAGGATAGGGTGGGTTGGCGTCAAAGAGCATTTGCAGATCGCAAAATTGGATGTAGCATACCCACCGTAAATTGATGTTATTGATGGGTTGCTGGCGGTGGGTTGGCTATGAAAGTTTTTAGACAGGTCGAGGTAACTTGACGTCATACTCTTCGAGCAAGATGACCCACCATACCTGCGCTTGATCGTACCGACCTCATGGCTGTGTACGCGAGTTGACCGAAGGTCTCCATGAAAACGGAAATATAAGCAGATCGCCACGTCACTTCGTTCCTCGCGATGACGTAAGACGTAACGCGTAGATCAGGTTCTTCTACCTGCCCCTGAGCGAGGCGAATGGGGTTGAACCTGACGTCACGTATGTTGGCAAATAGAGCCCTCAAAAAAACAGATTTCCGATGTCAGGTTGAACTGCGCAACCTGACCTACGACTTGACGCCATACTCTTCGAGCACGCCAAACCACCCTACAGCTTTTGTCATCGCGAGGAGTGAAGCGACGTGGCGATCTAAACATTTCACCCCCACAAAAATGTTGCTTTGATGTTAAACACAAAGGCTGGTCGTGGCGACCAGCCTTATAGAATTCAAAACAATTTACAACCCAAAACCGTGTGGATTGACCGGGCTGCCGTTGTAACGCAATTCAAAGTGCAAATGGGAACCGGATGAATTGCCAGTGTTACCCATGTAACCGATGACAGTGCCGCTGTAAACCGCCGCACCGCAGCCAACAGCTACGCCGCCATCCATGAGATGTGCATAGAGCGAAAGGTAGCCGTTGCCATGATCGATCACGATCGTGTTGCCGTAACCGCGGTCAGACCAGCCGGCGTAGATCACCACGCCATTGTCCGTAGCGAAAATGGGATCGCCAGTATCACCGTCGTAATCGAGACCGTTGTGTACCGGAGGGTTGTACTCATAGCCGCTGATGGCGCTCGTGCTATTGGGCAGTTGGAAGATGCCACTCCCGGTCAGCCAAGCAGTTGAGTTACAGGCGTAGGCGCCCAAATAGGAGACGTTCGGGTGATTGCCCGTACCAGTGCCAGGGTCTGTGACGATACTCACCCATGATGGAATGGAGCCCTTTCCGCCAGGGATATAGAGGAAGGTACCAGTCTTAATGAGCGGCAGGCTCAGATCACCGATGGTTTGGGGGTCAAGTTGATTGAGGGGCTCATCCAGGATGTCCTGGGGGGTGACGCCATAGCCCGAAGAGACGCCGTTCATGCCCTCGCCATAAAGCCAGGCGTGATAGACGCCATCCTCAGGCAGGATAATTAGTTTTTGACCAGGATGGATGCCATCTGGCGTGTCGCCGATGAGGTAGCGGTTGGTCCAAAGAATCGTTTCAGGCAAAAGACCGAATTCCTCAGCAATATTGAAGATCGAGTCGAGCGGCTGGACCTCGTAGGCGATGATCTCCTGACGCGGAGCTGGGAAACTCTCGGCATCCCCAAGGGGCAAAGAGTTGAGTTTTTCAACCGCAGCGTAGTAGAGCAGGGTGTCACTCGCGAAATAATTCGGCAGGGTTCCACCCGGTACCACAAGACGCGTGCCGGCGGTAATGTTGGGCGCAGCATAACTGCCAATCGTCTCAGGAGACAGGTTGTTTGCCGGGTAGTTAATAATGTCTTCAGGGGTTACGCCATAATAGTTTGAGACAGCGCCAAGACCTTCCCCAGCCGACCAAGTGTGATAAATACCATCCACTGGAAGGATAAAAATGGTGGTACCTGGGGTGAAATTGCGGATGTCGTCACCGAGTTCATAGCGATTGCCCCAGAGGATTGTTTCTGGCCACAGGTTGAATTTTGCTGCCAGGGACGCGACGGTTTCGCCTTCCTGGATGGTGTAGGTGATCACTTCAGCGCGCGGTAAAGCTGTCGGTTCGGGTGTGGGCTGTGCTTCAGTGGGAATGGGAGCAATCGTTTGGGTTGACACTACGGGGCTGGTGGGCTGTTCCTCTGTTTCAAGTAACACTACCGGTACAGCGATGGTCGGCGTGACTTCAGCCTGGGAACGCGGTTCTCTGCCTGTCAGCCAGGTTATCAAAAAGATAAGCGCGAGCAGGACTAACGTGCCAGCTGCGATCATACCTGGGTGTTTGAAGAAGGATTTCGGGCTGACAGTCCCGCCGTTTTTCTCTGGCTGAGTGTCAGGGGTTAGGTTTTTGTTATCAGTCATATAAACTCCAGATTTGGATATTACCCGCCAAATTCAGGGGTGTCAAGTTGACAGACTACTCACTAAAGGACTCTTTCGGCAGAAAATCAGTCTAGTCTTTAAAATAATTGGAGAATATTGGTTCCAGGTTCACCTGGCTGTGACGCGCGAAGGCATCGACGAAATCCTGCTGGGTAGCGATGCGCCAGGTGTTGCTATAAGCATAGTCCTTCAAAGCCGCGAAGAATTCACCCTCGCCAACTGCCAGCCTGACTTCGTTGAGGAACTGGACTCCCCGCAGGTAAACAGCATTGCGGTAGGGCACATAACCGCCTTCCAGGTTGATGTCCGAATCCACGAAACCTGAAGGATTCTGTTCGTGGATGCGAATCGCCCACCACCACTCCACGTCTGAGGGATGATACTCCTGGTAATAAAGCAGCTCCGCGTAGGTCGCAAAGGCTTCATCCAGCCAGGGTTCGAGGGCGTGGTTGCTGCCGATGGTGCCATAAAACCACATGTGCATCAGTTCGTGGGAGGTCATTAACACAAGATCTGTTTTTGGTGATCCGTCATAGAAATCAAAAATTCCATAACTGATCATGACCATGCCGTCCATTTCCATGTTGTGCAGGAAATCTCCGACCACGATCGAGACCATTTCGTGCGGGTAGGGGTAGAGAAGCTTGCCGTAGAGCTTCATCGCGTTCGCGCCAAGTTGTGTGACGGCTTTGCCGGTTTCGATGTTGTTCATGAAGACGTAAGAACGAATGCGAATCCCATCCTGGACGATCTCATGCTCGAAGTAGCTGTCGCTGACTGAGAAAGAAAAACCGCGCGCGCCTTCAAGATGATAGGAATATTTGCCGTTCGAGCCGCTGGCGGGGGAACTGGCGGCGACTTCGATCAGCTCAGCGCGGTCCGTGAGCGTGAGGGTCACGTCGAAATCGCTGAATTCGTTGACGATCGATTCGCCCACGATGATATTGTCCTGATCCACCACGCGGTCGTAAGCCAGCCAGCCTTGCTCTTCATCGTAGGGCGGGATGAAAGGATACCAATCCGAGATGTTGGTTTGTTGGGTGGTATAGCCGTATATGCCTTGATGCAGCGGGAAATAGAGCCTGAAACTGAAGGTGAAAATGGTCGTTTCGCCGGGGAGCAAAGGCGAGGAAAGGCTTACCAGGGAGTGGATGCCATCTTCTGTGAAGCCTGCCACACGGTCGCCGCGCAGGTCGGATTGCTCATAGCTGCCCTCAAAATTACGCGGAGGAACCACGAAATGGATCGCCTCCAGCGAGTGGCTGCTGCGGTTGGTGTAGGTGACCACTTCGGTCACCGCACCGTAATGGGAGTAGTAGTTGAGGATCAGATCCAACTTGTAGTGGGTGCAATTTTGGGGCAGGGGTGGCAGCTCTAACTGGACCGGAGCGAAAGTCAGGGTGGGACTTGGCTCAGGAGTAGGGCTGGTTTCAGGGATTGATGTGGGTTCGGGCAGGGCAGTCTCAGCCGCTTGCCCGGCGCAGCCGGCAGCGAGTGTCAACAAGAGGAGCAGAAAGAGCAACTTTCGCAATTTCATACTTTGGGATTTTACCAGTAAACCGAATGTACACATTTTTTTGACGAGGTAATAGGTCTAGCCCGGTTTGGTTAACCTGGAAATGCACAATAATTCAATAACAGTCGACCTCGAGTCACCCGTCGAGGCGACGCATGCGTCGCCGCTACCAAATTAATCATTTCCCGATGCGAGCACAATCAGCGCAAAGCCTCCGCCGGGATTCTCAACCTAACAAGATTGTCACGTGGGGTTGACGACCGCGTGAGGTCGTTGACCGCCAGGTCTCCCAAGCCTCTCCGGGCAGACACAGGGGTCTGCCCCTACCCGGAAATATTGTTGTAGTGGTCACCCCCTGTGGTGACCCAGATGTAGGGCGAATTGGTGTGTAGTTCACCACTCCGCCGATAACGTAAACGTCGGAGTGAGCCCGCGAGGGGTGCATTATGAGCAGAGGGTCTCGGGCGGTCTCATTCCGACCTACATTTTTTATTAATCCGGGCAGACAGGGGGTCTGCCCATACGAACTGCTTCGCGTATATACGGGATGTGATGTCGTGTTCGTAAAGATGACTGTAGAATAACAACCTGCCACGGAAGATTTGAACTTCCATGGCAGCCAGTAGATAATTTGATTGACGCTACTCTTCGATGATGGTGATCTTGCTGCGGATCTCTGCGGTTTTACCCAACATGGCGATTCCCTGGCAATACTTTTCTTCAGAAAGTTGCACGGCGCGTTCCACGTCTGCCCGGTTGATCCCAGTGCCTGTAACGATATACTCAAATTCCATCAATTTAAAAACATATGGTCGTTGATCCTTCACGCTCTCCACGTGAACTTTGCATTCATATCCCGTAAAAGGCACCTTTTTCTTGCGAAGAATTGATAGAACATCCATGCTCGAACAGCTTGCAGCGCCGATCGCCATCAACTCCATCGGTCTGAAGCCAGCATTATGACCGCCGAACCCTTCCGCAGCATCCAGCTTGACTTCATGGCCAGAATCGGCAGTAGCAGTTAAAGCTATTCCTTGATCTAAAGTTACTTTTACATCCATATTCGCTCCTTTTTGTTCGTTGGTTTGATAGTTTTTTTTCTCAGGCGCTAGCAGCTATGGACCAGTTTGCCTGCACGTCAAAATCCAGGTTGGAAGCTTCATCGGCGATGAAATGACGGTTGCCGGCAGCTGCGATCATAGCAGCGTTATCGGTGCAGAGGCTGATGTGCGGGATGTGCACCCCGAATTCGGTTTGAGAGCGGAAAGCTTCACGCAAGGCTTTATTGGCGCTGACGCCACCCGCCACGATGATTTCGCGAGCTTCGAATTCACGGGCTGCCGCGATCGTCTTTTCGAAGAGGGCTGCCACAACTGCTGCCTGGAAGCTGGCGGCAATATCCGCCGTGGGTATAGGCTTTTTGGCAGACTTGAACTCTTCCACGGTCCGCAATACGGCGGTTTTCAGCCCGCTGAACGAGAAATTCCAGGGTTCGCTCAAGCGTGCTTTGGGGAAGTTGAAGGCTCGTGGATTGCCCTGCATGGCGGCTTTTTGGATCGAAGGTCCGCCAGGGTAGGAAAGCTCAAGAAGGCGCGCGACCTTGTCAAAAGCTTCGCCGGCGGCATCATCGCTCGTGCCACCCAGCAATTGGTACTGTAGATGATCGTGCATTAAAACCAATTCGGTATGACCGCCTGAGACCAACAAAGCCAACAGCGGCAATTTGGGTTCAGGAGTGGGCTTGCTGCCAGACTGGTACAGCCAGGCGGAATATAGGTGCCCCTCAAGGTGATTCACACCCACAATCGGCAGGTCGGCCGAGAGAGCCAGTCCCTTGGCGAGGTTTACACCCACCACCAACGAGCCAGCCAGACCCGGACCGCGGGTAACCGCGATGCCATCCAGGTCCGCAAGCCCCATATGTGCCTGCTGGAGGGCTTCGTTGACCGTCGCGTGAACAGCCTTGACGTGTTCGCGCGAAGCCAGTTCAGGATACACCCCGCCAAACTGCGCGTGCAGATCCACCTGGCTGGCAATCACGCTGCTCTCGATCACCCTGCCGTTTTCAACAACCGCCGCAGCGGTCTCATCGCAGGAACTTTCAATACCAAGGACGCGCATGTTGATCTTTTTCATGTTAATCGCCTTTCATCGGGATCACCAGATCCATGGGGAAGTCCACAAACTTGGCGAAGGTGTGATCGGGTTTGACATACCAGGTGTCTTCCAGGCGGATGCCAAAGCCTTTATCGGGGTAGTAGAGACCAGGTTCGATCGTCATGACTGAGCCAACTTTCAGCAGGTTGGTCGGATCATTTTCGAGACCGGTGAATGGTCTTTCGTGCACGTTCAAGCCGACGCCGTGACCAAGACCGTGAATGTATCCCGCCTCGATTTTTGGGTTCTGGCGGATGGTTTCATGCCCCATGGCTTCGTAAAGTTCACAGGTGCGGGCTTGATAGCGGGCGGGGTTGACGCCAACTTCCAGTTCCGAAACGACTGTATCGTAAACTTCTTTGACCTGATCGTAAGCTTTTTGGACTTCATCGGGGGCATAGCCCAAGCACCAGGTGCGGGTGAAATCGTAGAAATAGCCGCCGCCAGCTTCGCATGGGAAGATATCGTAGACGATTGCCTGCCCGAGTTTGATCGGATCGGTTGGTGTACCGCTGCTGTGGGGAACCGCGCCATCACGCTCAATGGCGAAAATGGTACTTTCGGGGTTTTCCACGCCGGCTTCTGCCAGCCAGAGGTTTATCTGGGCTTTGACATCACCTATGGTGAGAGGCTGCCCATCAGGCTTAATAAGGGTTTCATTCTCCACTTTGTGGTTGGTGAGCAGGTCGCGGGTCTTTTGAACAACTGAAGTGGTGATGATGCCCATCTGTCGAATGCGTTCGATTTCCTCCGAGCTTTTGGTGGCTCGGGCTTCCATCAAGATCAAATCGAGCGGATCACCAACAAAGGTTACTTCAGGGAGAAGCTGTTGCAGGCGCGTGACGAGGGAGAAAAAAGGTCCAAATTCACGCACTCCGTAGAGCATAACCTTCCCCTGAGCGATGCCTACATCTTCCAGGATTTGCTTGTAGCGCAGGGCAGAGGCTTCGGTTGGGTCGTTATTGGCCTGCGCGTAGAACTTTTGGTTTGGGTAGTTAGAGTAACTGATCAGTCGATAGCCAGTTTTTGCTGCTTCGTCGCGTTCCATCATGCCGTGAAGCAGGATGGGCGTTTGACCGGGGATGTAAAACAGGTCCGCGTTGGTAACATGGCAATCGCCGGTGAAGTAGGCCATGTTGGGGTTGTGTTGGGCGGGACCGCTGACCCAGAGATAGTCTATGTCGTATTTCTGCATCAGAGCGTCAAGATCGTGTTTCATAGATATTCCTTCCGTTCAAAGAGGGTGGTTTGTAGTGATTTTAATAGGGTTTCTTCCTGCCAGGGGAGAACCGTGCGTGGATCGAGCAGCAGTAGATCTTCCTGGACCCTGGCGATGGTCGGCGGATTGGTTCCCCTTAGTTGGGCAGCGAATTTTGCTGGTGATTTCACTTTTAGGGCAAGCAGGCAGGTGGGCAGAGTCTCTCCAGGCAGGCTTCCACCTCCAACCGTTGAAAGCCCTTCCAAAGCGCTGCCGGATTGCAGGCGATCGATCCACCTCTGAACCTGGGCTTTCAAGTCCTCGAGGGAGCGGGAAAGCATCACGTAGAGCGGGATTGCTCGCTCAGCTTCGCCTTTGAGAAAGTGCAAGAGAGTGGCTGAAAGCGCTGCCAGGCAGAGTTTATCCGCGCGGATGGCGCGATAAAGCGGGTGTCGGCGGATTTTGGTGAGCAGGTCGCTCCTGCCGATGATAATCCCAGCCTGGGGACCGCCCAGGAGCTTGTCGCCAGAGAAGCAGACCAGGTCCGCGCCTTTGGCAAGCGTCTCCTGCACGGTGGTTTCATGGGCCAGACCATATCTGGCGGTGTCCAGGAACGCACCGGAGCCAAGATCCACCATGAGAGGTACACCGTGCTGGTGCGCCAGCCTGGCGAGGTCCTCGAGAGCAGGTTCTTCGGTGAAGCCGATGATCTTGAAATTGGATTGATGTGCCACTAGCAGGATGCTCGCGCCTTCGGCGATTGCCTGCTCAAAATCTGAGAGGCGCGTGCGGTTGGTGGTGCCGACCTCGA
>Ga0116157_10001748_pt1 | contig 21707 bp, 19 predicted proteins | sample AD_UKC048_MetaG_FD_89882 | JGI IMG/M metagenome (GOLD analysis project Ga0116157, IMG submission 89882) | Active sludge microbial communities of municipal wastewater-treating anaerobic digesters from USA - AD_UKC048_MetaG | ecosystem: Engineered > Bioreactor > Anaerobic > Digestate | place: USA...
GCCCTGCTCCTCATTGGGATATTTGATCAGCTGGCCATCTTTGAGCGCGTATTCGAAATAGTAGCTAAAGTCCTTTCCATCCAACTCACGGCCGGTCAATTCCACCGCATACAGATTTGAACCAGGAGTTTGCGGTTCCAGTCCGGAACGCCGGAAATCCGCGTCATCAGAGCTTTTGTAGCATAAGGTGATGTTCTGGATGGTGTCCAGGCCATCCTGGATATCGAGGCTGAGGACTACATTTTCCCCTTCCGTGTATGATAGAGGCGCATCATGGAGGGCGACGATTCCGGAAAGCAGGGCGCCGCAAAACAGCAGGCAGACAAGCGAAAAAACGTGTTTCATCCCGCCCTCACCAACTGAACTCAACATATCTGATGTGTCCCTGAGCATCGGTCAGAGGCACGGCCAGGCCGGTGGAAACTGGTTTCTTTTGAGGATTGAGAAAATCGCGCTCCGGTTTGGAGAAGTCGGTGGCCCTGGTATCGCGTTTCAGGAATGTGCCCGTGTGGTCCAGAAGCGCGGTCTGGCCTGCTTCCACGGAGTGTGCTTGCTTGGTTTCGGGGTCTGTCAGTTCCGCTTTTCCGGAAAGCACTATCAATGTGCAATCGGAAAGATCGTTGACTTTGACAAGGAAGGTAGATTTAGAGGTGGTAACGGTGCAGTTTTTAGTCAGACAAGTGAAGTTTCCGGAACCCTTTTCTATCCTGGCATAAAGGCTGCCCCAGGAAAGCGAGGGGAGTTTTTTCAGACCGCCTTTTCCATTTTCCGCGGAGAGGCGCAGATAGGTTTTTTCAAACAAGCGCAGACTGGCCTGGCCATCCAGGAATTTCAGGGCGGCAAAGGCTTCTGTCGAGGTTTGCAGTTCGTCGCCGTTGTCCAGCAGGCTGCCAATCTCCATGGGGACCGAGGAACCCGCCCGCAAGAGGGTTACTTTGCCGTCAATTCCTGAAACCAGCGCGACCTGCCCAGCCGCGAGGAAAGAAGCGCCAATAGCCAGCAGTATGAGCCAGAGAATTTTCTTCATTTCCGGCTCCTTCTATTCCCAAACTCGGACTTTGCAGTCCTTGCCTTTGAGCATTTCCAGAAGGTCGAGCGCTGCCTGGCCGCTGTACTGTTTGCCCTGCCAGAGCACGCTTCCCGTGGGGAAAAAGCCCGAATCGAGCAATTTTCTGAGTTCGGGGTTGTCCAACGAATTCAGGTGAGCGTTGATCCGTTGCGGGATGTCGGTTTCCAGTTCTGTGGAATCGTAGCGGAAGACATACCAATCGCTGGCGATCAAGCCGGGATCGTCGTCGCGCCAGATGCCGCCACCGCTGGTGGGATGGAATTCTGTAAACTGTGTCGTGCTGATCCGCCAGGCATAATAGTTGCCCGGGACGAAGGGCAGAAACCTGGCAAAGCTGTACTGGTCGACACCACCGCCGGTGGCATGGTCATAGAAGACGGAGCCTGTATTGGCCAGCGATCCGGGCTGCGGAGGCAGATTGGCAGGATATTCGCGGATCGTGATCTGATAATCGTTCACCCCGGTGTCAATGGCATTCCAAAGAAAATCCACCGGATTATCGCTGATCACTGGCGGATTCACGCCAATCGGGGCTCCGGGGCTGAGCAGCTGGATCACTCCGGCGCTGCGCACATATATGGTAAATGTGCTCGTACTCGCCTGGCTCCAATCTGTGTAACCCATGGCCTCAGGCTGCAACGAAGCTTTGACACTCATTGACCCGGCGGGAAAAAAGCCAGCCTGTACCGCATTTTTCAAGACTGTCGTGCCTTCGGTCATGTGGTCCAAAGAGAAATCCCAGTCTCCGACAGCTGCAAATCCTGCCGGAGGAACGCTATTGAGCAGATCCTGATTGGTGAGGGCTGCGAAAGTTCCGCCTGCCGGAAGTTCCTGTTCCGAAAGGCAAATTCCCGTCAGCAGGGGCTCGGAAGCCCCGCTCCAACTGATATCCACTTTCAGATAGAATCTGAAAGAAGTCGTGGATACATTGGAAATCTGCAGCATCGTCAGGATCGGCTGCGCCCAGGCCGCTTCGGGATCTAAGCTGGAGGATTTCAACGAATTGACAAAGATGTAGTGGGGCGTGAATTGCGTGTTCAGAAAGGAGTTTTGGCCCCAGAGCGCGAAACAGGCCAATAGCAGCAGGCTGCTCAAACCCAAATGGCGTTTCATGAAATGTCCTTCAATCTTTTTGTATGGCCAGAGTGACTATCTTTTGCACCAGGTCGTTAAAACTCAGACCGACCGTTTTGGCTGCCATCGGAGTCAGGCTGAGCGGCGTCATTCCGGGCAGGGTGTTAACTTCCAGGAACCAGGGTTTGGCGCCGTCGAAGCGGAAATCGATCCGCGCATAGCCGCTGAGTCCAAAAACCTGCCACAGCCTCTCCGCGTAAAGCTGGATCAGTTGCGCGACCGATTCCTCAACCGGTGCCGGAGCTAGGTAGTCGGAGCGGCCCTTGTTGTATTTGTTCTGGTAATCATACCAGCCGGAAAGCGGTTTTATCTCGACCAGCGGCAGGGCTTTGCCGTCGAGGACGGTGGCGGTGAGTTCGCGGCCAGGGATGAATCTTTCCAGCAAAGCGGAGTGCGAATGTTGCAAAGCCAGTTTTACGGCGCTTTTCAAGTCTGAGATCTCCTCGACCTTGGTGATGCCGACTGAAGAACCGCTGTCGTTTGGTTTCACGATCAGCGGCAAGCCAAGCCTGTCCGTGATTTCCCGGTAATCTGCGGGATCGTTGTAGTCGGTTAACAGATCCTCGCGCATCAGGATGTAATCAGCGGCAGGGATACCCTCCGCAAGTGCCATCAGTTTGGACACATATTTGTCCATCGTCAACGAGCATGCCTGCTGCCCAGAGCCGGTAAACTGGTATCCCGCGAGGTCAAGCGCGGCCTGCAATTCGCCGTTCTCGCCGGAGCCGCCGTGCAAAGCGATAAAAACCAGTTCGGCGCGGTTTTCCTCCAGTCTTTTCAAGAGATCCCGGAAGTTGGGAAAGTCCGCGGGATCTGTTTCCGTGACCTCGTAACCCAGTTCGCGCAGTGCGTCGGAAACGGCTTTTCCGCTGACCAACGATACATCGCGCTCGGATGAAATGCCTCCCAGCAAGACTGTTATTTTCATCGTTATACCTTGTTAACCGTTCTGGATATGATCAATCCGCCACCTCAGCCGCGAAGTTGGAAGAATACCTTCAAGCCCAGCCCCAGCGCGGCTTTGAAGCGTGCCACCTCGACAACGTTTCCTCCGCAGAAATCCAATGTGGCGAAGCGATCCTGCAGCATTTCCGCGAGAAGTTTATAGTGTAGGGTTGCTGCTCCGTTCTTCATCGCCTCCGGTCTGGTGCAGATCATTATCGAGTAGCCGGTGGAGTCCTCCCGGCCGCCGAGAATGAGGTTGGAACTGACGGTTGCGCCGTTTTGGAGAAGATTGAACTGCGCCAGCAAGTCCTTGTTATGCAGTGTTTCCATCCAAGATTGGAATGCTCCGTAAGGCAGGCCGAAACGTTGGGCCTTGCGTTGGTGCAGTTCTTTGAGCAAGCTGATGAACTCATCTGGGCGGAAGGACTCTTCCAGAGGATAATCCTGCTTTTCGGCAGTGCGGAGTTGCTTGCGTTCGTCGGCCAACAGGCCCAGCGGTTGCGACAGGTCGTGCACGAAAGTGTAGAGCGGCAGGGCTTTGAATCCAGCTGTCGTGAAACCGCGCACATCGAGGTTGTGCGGGGCGAGGTTGAAATGCATTCGCTTGTAGCGGGCTTTGAGAAACGCCGCAGCTTCTGAAGAGACTTTGAGTTCGTCCAGGAGGTTGCGATTCGGTTCGCGGCCTGGTTCCCAAAAATACCAGAAACCTTGATAATAGGCGCTCACAGGGCAGATCAGGCGGCGCACGCCCAGGCTCTTTTTTTCGTAGAGCGGGAGCATGGCAACGCACTGGTCGCCCTTGCGGCAAACGAGTTGCAGAGCTTCGACGCCCTGAAGTTCGCTCACTGCGGCCAGGAAATCCGGCTGCAGCCAGAGAGGTAGGTTAGCCTGCAAACCCTCGCGGGAAGGTTCGCGGACGCTTATATCATACATTTCAGGGCAGATACTTTTTTACCATATTGTGCAATTCGCTGAGCTGGAAGGGCTTGAGGAGGTAATCGGTGCGTTCGTCCTCAAGGTTCTTGAAAATATCATGCAAATTGGTGTAGGAGGTCATGATGACGCAGACCATATCGCGGTCCAGTTTACGGATCTCTTTAAGCAATTTAAGCCCGCTTTCCTGTTTCATGCCTTGCCCGATCAGCGCCAGGCCGTATTTGCCAGGTTCCAACAGGCGCAAGGCCTCAATATTGTTTTCCGCGGCGTCCAACGCATAACCCCTGGCAGCGAGATATTCCTGCAGAACTTCGCGGAGAAGCCTGTCCTCATCTACCAAGAGTATCATTGGACTCATTTGTGCCGCCTTGCCGGGAAACGGCCTTGTCTTGGTGGACGGGCGTTTTCCCTTGGAAATCGTTACTAAAAGCCATTTATCGCCACCGGCATAAAACGTCAATGAAAATCCTCAGCCACTCAGGGTGTTTTTTGCCAAAAAAGGAAATTTCCATTTTTATATTGACTGATTCCCGGTTATATTATTCTTGGAATCACCAATGTTTATGAGGTACAAATGAAAGGCAAAGTCAAATGGTTTAACAAGAATAAAGGTTACGGCTTTATTATCACCGACGACAACAAAGAGTATTTTGTCCACTGGAAATCCATCGTCACCAATTCCCCCCGGGAGTTGAAAGTGCTGGAACAGGACGAGATCGTCACCTTTGACCTGATGGAAACAGACAAAGGCATCCAGGCGATCAACATTATCCGCGTGACTCCCTGACCTGGTCAGGCCGTAGATTCGCAGGGGCGGAAGCACATGCTTTTGCCCCTTTTTTATGCCCTTCCTGCCCACCAACCTGAACGAAGCCCGAGACCGGGGCTGGTCCGAGATCGACATTGCGATCGTGACCGGGGATGCCTATGTGGACCACCCCAGCTTCGGAGCCGCCGTGATCGGTCGCGCGCTTGAATCAGCTGGCTATCGAGTGGGGATAATTGCCCAACCTGATTGGCGCAAGGACGAGGATTTCCTGGCTTTGGGCAGGCCCCGCCTCTTTTTCGGGATCACCGCCGGGAACATGGATTCGCTGGTCAGCAACTACACCGCCCAGCGGAAAAAACGGAATAACGACGCTTATAGCCCCGGCGGCCAGCCAGGTTTGCGGCCTGACCGCGCCACAATTATTTACGCCAACGCCCTGAGGCGGCTTTACAAGGGCGTTCCCCTGGTTTTGGGAGGGATCGAAGCTTCGCTGCGCCGCATTGCGCATTACGATTACTGGCAGGATAAAGTCCGGGCCAGTATCCTGAGCGACGCCAAGGCCGATTTCCTCGTTTATGGCATGGGTGAGAGCGCCGTCTTGGAGATTGCCCACGGATTGGAGAAAGGGCTTGATTCGGCGCAAATGCAGGACATTCGCGGAACGGCGGTCTTCAGCGCCGAGCCTCCCGCACAGAGCGACATCATCCTCTCAGACAACCTGGCCTGCGCCGACAAAGTTACTTTCCTCCGCATGACACGCCTCTTCGAGGGACATCACCAAACCGAAGTGGTCTTCCAAATGAACGGCAACCGCTGGATCCGATACAATCCGCCAGCAGAAACTCTTTCAGAAGAGGCTTTGGACGCCGTTTACGCCTTGCCTTTCGAATACGAGCCCCATCCGCGCTACGGAGGGCAGATGATTCCGGCTTTCGAGCAGATCAAAGATTCCCTCACATCGCACCGGGGCTGTTACGGCGGCTGTAATTTCTGCGCCATCTCTGTCCACCAAGGCAGGAAAATCGCCAGCCGCAGCCAGGCTTCGATCCTCACGGAGGCTCAGAACCTGGTCAGAAAACGTGGCAAAGCGCTTACCCTGACAGATGTGGGCGGCCCCACTGCGAACATGTATGCCTCAAATTGCTCCCTGGGCTGGCCAGATTCCTGCAAACGCGCTTCCTGCCTGTATCCTAAGATCTGCGCCAATCTCCGTCCCGGCCATGCGCCCCAGTTGGAATTATTGGACAAACTTGAAGCCACGGAAGGGATCAACCGTGTCTTCATAGCTTCCGGGATCCGCCACGACCTCGCGCTACGTTCTCCGCGCTACATTGAGGCCCTGGCTTTAAAATACACCGGCGGGCGTTTGAAACTGGCTCCGGAACACAGCGTTCCGTCCGTGCTCCGTTTGCTGGGAAAACCGGGGATCGAAAGCTACGAAGAATTTGCCCGTCAGTATTTTTCGCTCTGCAAAAAAGCCGGGCTCAAGCGCCAGATCATTCCCTACATCATTATCGGCCATCCCGGAACGACCATCCAGGACGCGCTTGAACTGCGTAAATGGCTCGTCGCCAACCGCCTGAGGGTCGAACAGGTGCAGGAATTCACGCCCACCCCGATGACAGTCAGCACCTGTATGTATTACACGGGATTGGATTACTGGACCGGACAGCCCATCCACATTCCCAAACCGGGTGAGGTCCGCCGCCAGAAGGAGCTCGCTCTCTGGCACCTGAAAGCAACCGAGAAAAAGACAGCGGAATAAATATCCGTCATTGGCAAGCGAGTAGGGGTATTTCGCAGATCAAACGCTGAAAGCCTCACAATAGTACAAAATGGCATGATAAACAAAAAACCCGGCTCTTGGGAACCGGGTTTGTTCTATGTGGATGGTTGATTCTTAGATCAGTCCCTGGTCGCACATGGCGTTGGCGACTTTGAGGAATCCGGCGATGTTGGCGCCTTTGACGTAGTTGACGTAACCGTCGGCTTGTTTGCCGTTCTCGCGGCAGGCTTCGTGGATGTTGATCATGATGCCGTGCAGGCGGGCGTCCACTTCTTCCTTGTTCCAACCCAGGCGCATGGAGTTTTGCGTCATTTCCAGACCGCTTGTGGCGACACCGCCGGCGTTGGCGGCTTTGCCGGGAGCAAAGAGGATCTTGGCTTTCTGGAAGACTTCGACGGCTTCGGGTGTGCAAGGCATGTTGGCAGCCTCGGTCACGCAATAGCAGCCGTTCTTGACGAGCGTCTTGGCATCGTTTTCATCCAGTTCGTTCTGCGTGGCGCAGGGGATGGCGACGTCCACCGGGACTTCCCAGGGGCGCTTGTCGGCAAAGAACTTGGCTTTGGGGAAGACGTCGGCATAGTCGATGACGCGGTCGTTGTTGGAGGCGCGGAGTTCCAGCATGTAGTCGATTTTTTCACCGGAAACGCCGTCTTCGTCGAGGATGTAGCCGTCAGGACCAGAGAGGGTGACAACCTTGCCGCCAAGCTCATTGATCTTTTGGGCGGCTCCCCAGGCGACGTTGCCGAAGCCGGAAAGGGCGACGCGTTTGCCCTTGAAGTCCTTGCCCTGGGTCTTGAGCATTTCTTCGGTGAAATAGACGACGCCAAAACCGGTGGCTTCAGGACGGATCAAGCTGCCGCCCCAGTTGATGCCTTTGCCGGTGAGGACGCCGGTAAACTCGTTGATGAGTTTTTTATAGTAGCCAAACAGGAAGCCGATCTCGCGGCCGCCCACGCCGATATCGCCGGCGGGAACGTCCGTGTCGGGTCCGATGTGGCGGAAAAGTTCGGCCATGAAAGATTGGCAGAAACGCATGATCTCGGCGTCCGATTTGCCTTTGGCGTCAAAATCGGAACCGCCCTTGCCGCCGCCCATGGGAAGCGTGGTGAGGCTGTTTTTGAAGATCTGCTCGAAGCCGAGGAACTTCAAAATCGAAAGGTTCACGCTGGGGTGGAAGCGCAGGCCGCCCTTGTAGGGGCCGATGGCGCTGTTAAATTGTACGCGGTAGCCGCGCTGTACATGGATTTCGCCTTTGTCGTCCATCCAGGGCACACGAAACATGATCACGCGCTCCGGTTCGACGAGGCGTTCTAAAATGTTGGCTTTTACGAAGCGGGGATTGTCAATATAGACATCCCAAATGGTTTCGACGACTTCTTTCACAGCCTGCAAAAATTCCGGCTGTCCCGGATTCTTGGCTGCGACTTTGTCCATGAATTCCTGAAAGGTCATGGTTTCCTCCATCTATGTATTTTGTTTTTTTTCCAAGTTTTTATAACCTGTTTATATGTCAAGAGTTTCCATCGAGCAACTTTGCCACCTGCGGCGCGCGGAGCCGGTGGGCGGCGGGAAAACCCGCTCCCAGCAGCGGCCTCAGATAGTATTTAAAGTCGTCGGTGACGCCGTTGCCAAATTCGTTGAGAAACTCATCCGGCATGTGACGGGTCTTGCGGGCGACGTCGGAGAGCTTTTCCAATTGGTAGTTCACCGAGTAAAAGCCAGTGCGCTGGATGGAGATCGAGCCGTCCAGATTGTACCAGATGGCGTAATGCGCGGCGCGTTCACCGACCTCGCGGGCTTCGCGCTGGTCAACGTCTGAAACGCAGCCCAGGAAAGATCTTTGGAGATAGCCGAAGGTATCCGAGCGGACGCGCTTGATCTTGAGTTTGCTCTTCACGAGGTCGCAAAGCAAATCGCCGAGCATGCCCGTTCCGGAGAGTTGGACGTTGCCGTGGGCGTCGGTTTCGGTGTTTTTGGTGAGAATGGTCATCATCGGAGTGCCTTTGTCATCCACGATCCCTTCGGAAACGGCGACCACGCAGCGGCCCAGTTCGTTGTAAACCCTCTGCACGTCGCGTAAAAAAGCCTCTTCGCTGAACGGCCGTTCCGGAACGTAGATAAGGTGGGGCCCGTCGTCCGGATATTTCTGTGCCAAAGCGCTGGCCGCTGTGAGGAATCCGGCGTGGCGTCCCATCACGACGCCAATGTAAACGCCTGGCAAAGCCCGGTTGTCCAGGTTGACGCCGGTGAAGGCCGAGGCCACGAACCTTGCCGCTGAGCCGTATCCGGGGGTGTGGTCGTTGAGGACGAGGTCGTTGTCGATCGTTTTGGGAATGTGGATGGCGCGGAATTCATAATCCGCGCGCTGGGCCTGCTCATTGACGATGCGCACGGTGTCCGCGGAGTCGTTGCCGCCGATGTAGAAAAAGTAGCGCGCGTCGTGGGCTTTGAGGACCTTGAAAATTTCCTTACAATAGGCTTCGTCCGGCTTGTCACGCGTGGAGAGCAGCGCCGAGGAGGGGGTGTCCGCCACCTGCTCCAAATTGTGGGTGGTTTCCTGCGTCAGGTCGATAAATTGTTCGTTAACGATCCCCTGCACGCCAAAAAGTGCTCCGTAAACCCGCGTCACCTGCGGAAATTTCCGCGCTTCCAAAGTTACGCCGACCAGGGACTGGTTGATCACCGCAGTGGGACCGCCACCCTGGGCAATCACGACTTTTCCTTCCAATTTCATTTTGAACCTCGCAAATCATGTGATTTTAGATGCCCGCTCAGCCGGTTCCAAAGCGCCGGAAAGCGCTCCAACCGACTGAAATCCACATTAAACAGGACGCGTATTTGTCCAGCAGAAAATGCTTGCCTAAAAAGCCAGCCATAAAAGTATGAGTTTAAGGAAGCACTCATGAGCTATATCGTACTTGCCAGAAAATACCGGCCGCAGACCTTCGCTGAGGTCTACGCGCAGGAACACATAACCGAAATTTTACACAACGCGATCGTGTCCAGCCGCATTGCCCACGCGTATCTTTTCACAGGGCCGCGCGGAGTGGGGAAGACCTCGATGGCGCGGATCATGGCCAAAAACCTCAACTGCGTGGAAGGCCCGACCGTTACGCCGTGCAACAAGTGCCACAACTGCCTGGAAATCACAGCTGGGACCTCGCCGGACGTGATCGAGATCGACGGCGCCTCAAACACCAGCGTGGACGATGTCCGCGAACTGCAAAAAGAACTCATCTACGCCCCCAGCCAATCCCCATATAAAATCTACATCATCGACGAAGTGCACATGCTCTCCAAAAACGCCTTCAACGCGCTGCTCAAGACGTTGGAAGAACCGCCGGACAACGTGCTCTTCATTTTCGCCACCACGGAACCCTACAAAGTCCTGCCGACGATCATTTCACGCTGCCAGCGCTACGATTTCAAACGCATTCCCATCGATTCCATCGTCAAGAGATTAAAAGAACTGACCCGTGAAGAGAAGATCGAGATCGATGCCGAATCCCTGCACATGATCGCCCGTAAAGCCGACGGCAGCCTGCGCGACGCGCTTTCCTTGCTCGACCAGGTGCTTTCTTACAGCCTGAACCAGGTCACGATCGACAAGGTGCGCGAAATTTTCGGGATCATTCCCACGCAAGTCTACTGCGACCTGATGAAATTGATCAAGGCGAAGGACAATCCTGCGCTGCTGGCGGAATTGCAGCGCATCTTCGAACACGGGACGGATCTCACGGAGCTGGTGAACAGCATGCTGGAATTCCTGCGCATCGTGATACTGCGCAAACTGCGGATGAATCCGCCGGAAATCACGGCGGAGGAATATCCCGCCTACGACGAGATCGCCGAACTCTTCAGCCAGAACGAGCTGATGTATATCATGAGCTATCTGATGCAGACCCGCGCCGACCTCAAGGGCAGCGGAAATCCCTACCTGATCCTGGAAATGGTGATGGTCAAGCTTTGCCGGATGGACGAGATCCAGGATGTCGCGCAGATCCTGGCCAAACTTTCCGGAGGCGGGCAGATCTCAACGCAGGCCGCCAAACCGGCTTACACGCCTGTCAGGCCTGCGAGCCCGTCGGTCCAGGAAAAGAAAGCCGCGCCGGTCCACGCAGCGGAACCGGAGACAACCGCGAAACTGACCTTCAATCCGGAAAACCTGGCCAAAGCCTGGGACCGCATTGTAGCGCGTATCAAGGCGGCGACTACCTCCGGAAGCGGGATCGCCCTCGCGCGGTGCTCAGGTGAAGCCGACGGCGCCAAACTCATCCTGCGCGTCGAAGGCAGTACCTATCTGAACATGCTGCAACCGAAGAAAGAGGAAATCCAACAGATCCTGGCGGAGATCTTCACCCCCGCGCCGCGGCTGGAATTCGTTTTGGTGGAAAGCGCAGCGCCCACGCAGGTGGAGATCAAACGCATGACTGTGGAAGACCTGAAGAAAATGGACGAAAACCTCGCCAAATTCATCGAGGCCACCGACTCGCAGCTCGTCCCGTAAAGCGGAACAAGCGGAGGATCTTTCTGCGCGGGCGCTGAAGGGTTTCGGGCGGAGGCTACATCTCGATCAGCTGCGCCTGGACGTATTCCACGGCGTTGAGCAGCTTGATCATTTTGTTCAGTGTCCGCTTGTCGCCATCGACTTCGAGGACGATCAGTCCGTCGTTGGCGCAGAATTCCTTGGAAACTTCGTGCAGGCCCAGGCGGACCTTGATGTTGCAGCCGTAATCCGTGAGGATGGACTGGATTTTCACCGCCTCCGTGCTGCGGTGGTCGATTTTGATGAGGATGACTTTGTAGATCATTTCTACCTCCGATTCCAGTGTCCGTGCTCCGCGAAAATTGTCCACGCTTTTTTCCACCTTGCCCTTTTTTCCCGCAACGGCAAAAAAAAGATTGACATCGGGCAAGGGAGCTTTGTCATGGAATAATAATTTGCCTGAGGAGTTTTCATGAAGACAACTGGCAGCATTTTGGCCCTGATCGGGGGGATACTGGTCATCCTGGCCGGGATCGGAACTCTTTTCGTGCACGGCATGAACGAGGTCTGGCGGGTGGAATACTCGGCCGCGACCGGTTTTGTATCCATCGGTACGATCCTGTCACTGGTCATCATTATCCTGGCTTTCATTTCGCTTTCCTTTCAACCTAAAATAGCGGGCGTGGCGATCCTGGTGGCGGCTTTTGCGGGGATCATTTTCGGCGGGACCTTCATCGACATTTGCATGATCTTTTCCATCATCGGGGGATTTTTGCTTTTCACCCTGCCGGACAAAAAGCCCGAGGGGGAAAAGGCCGGAGCGCCCATCAGCCGGCATTGGTGGTTTTGGGCGTTGATCGGTCTGCTCAGCCTGGCCATCCTTTGGGGCCTCTACACGGTTTTGAATCCTTTGATCAATCCTCCCGCCCCAGCTGACACGACCGCGGTGGCAGCCACTGTTGCGGAACCCAAGGTTCCCGGAAACGAAGCCATTTCCACCACTCCCGACGAACTGCTTGATCAATACAATAAAAACGGATATGCCGCGGACGAAAGGTTCAAGAACAAACTGGTCCGCCTCACCGGCGAGATCTACGACATCAAATCTCTTCCGGAAGGCGGCAGCGCAGTTATCTTTAAATCCCTGAACAAGATCAGCGAGGAACTGGAAAAGGAAACCGTCCAATGCAATTTCGGAAGCGCGGAAACTGCCTCGCAGACCGCGAAATACAAGGTTGGAGACCGCGTGACCGTCGCTGGCATCGTGCAGGGCACAGGCGGCAAATTGGACGACATCTTGATCGTCAATTGTTCTGTGGAAACTCCCTGAAAATAGTTAACTTAGGATAAAGAGACGCGCCCCCGGTTTTCGGAGGCGCGTTTTTATTTATATGGCTTGATAGGTTTGTGGTCTTCCGTGAGGGTAGATATTGCCCAGGTTCTCCTGGCCTCAACGTCATCAGCCCGGCAGCTCGGGATTTTTACCAGCTTGATCCGCCCTTTTGTCTGTCCTCAGTACTTCCCCCAGACTATCCGCAGAGTTCCAGCAGAGCTGGCGGGAACTCGGTGCGTTATCTTTCAGTAGTGCATGATCCGGCTGTCAGGGAGGGAGAAAGGGCCGAAAAACCGGGGGAAAAACCTTAGCGGGTCAGCTGCAAACTGTTTTTCACGGCCTCCCAGACGGGCGCGTATTTATCGAAAACGCTGTCTTCCGCGGTGAGGGATAGGACGATGATGCTGTCTCCGTTTTTGACAATCACATTGCTGTTTTTCATGGTAATCAGATCCATGATCTTGACCTGCATGTCCAATTTGTAGGCCGGCAGCGCGTTCACGGTGTCAGGTCCGGAGGCTGTCACGGTGACCAGTCCCATTCCCGCTTCCTCAAGTTGGCTGCGCATGTCCGCGACCGATTTTTCCATCAGGCTGTTGTAGTCCATGGCCAGGTCTTCCGCGGAGAGATCATCGCCCACAGCTGAAATGACCACCGGCATCTCCTCTTCCAAACAAGTGATCGTGAAGATCGAAAGTTCCTCGAGTTGTTTATCCCAACTCTCGGGATACTGGAGGCTGTAGCCGTATTGCTCGTTGGTGTAGGTTTTCATGCCCTCGGCCCAGGCCGGAAGAGCGATAACCGCGATAAACAGGATCATCAAAAAGAACGCTTTCTTCATTTATGTTTCCTTATGTTGGTATGGATTTTATCTTTATACAAGCGGAAGCCGCCAATCCCGCAAAGAAGTGTTCGGAGTCTGGCGATTTTTTCCCCTTGCTGGGCCGTTCTCAGTGTTATTTATTCTTGCGGGGCTTGCCCGTCAGTTTGAAGCTGTCTCTGACACCGGCGAAGCTTTCGGAATTGTAGTCAAACGCTTCCTCTTCAGCTGCGAAGGAGAGCAGGATCAGGCAATTTCCGTTGCGCACGAAAAACATGTCCTGACGGTAATTGATCAAGCCTAAAAGATTGGACATCAGGCTGAGTTTGTAAGCCGGAACGCCGTTGACCTCGATCTCGCCGCGGTCCGTGACCTCCAGGTCCGCCAGCGCCGATTCCTCTGCCGCGGCCTGGGTTTTGGCGACCACTTCGTCCGCCACGGCCTCGAAACCGGCTTCCCAATCCGCGTCGGTCAGGATGTCGGCCACGACGGTGAAATCCGCAGTGTGTTCTTCGTCCGGATTGGTCAGGGCCAAAACAGCCTCAGCGTTGTCCCCTTTTTCCCATTCCGCAGGATAGCTCAGGCTGAAGCCGAATTTGGAGTTCTTGTATTTGCGCCAGCCTTCCGCTCGTAACGTAACAGCACCCATTGCCAGCGACAAAACCAAAATGATTAGCACGTACTTTTTCATCTTTCCTCCCAAAGAATTGGGACTTTAGCCTGAATAAGCTGCGCCGCTTTTTCTGTCAAGATATTTGCTGTCGGTGAAGTTTCTGGAACTTGGGAAGGATCCTCTCTGGCCTCACTTGTTCTGTTGCCTGGCCCAACTGTCCTTTAAGGTCACGATGCGGTTGAAGACCAAATGCTCGGGCGTGGAATCGTCGTCCACATTGAAATAGCCCAGGCGTAAAAATTGGAAACGTTCGCCGCGGGAGGCCTGAGCCAATGAGGGTTCGACCCGGCAACCGGTTTTCACGCTGAGGGAATCGGGATTGAGGTAATCCTCGAAATCCTTGCCCTCTTCCATGTCGTTGAAATCGGCGATGGTAAAGAGTTGGTCGTAAAGCCTCAGTTCCGCTGGGATCGAGTGTTCCGCGCTCACCCAGTGCAGCGTGCCTTTGATTTTGCGTCCGTCGGCGGTCCAGCCCCCTCTGGAAGCGGGATCGTGGGTGCAGATCAGTTCTGTCACACGTCCGTCGGCGTCTTTTTTCACTTCCTTGCAGGTGACATAGTAGGCGTGCTTGAGGCGCACCTCGGCGCCCGGAGCCAGGCGGAACCAGCCTTTGGGCGGGTTTTCGTCAAAATCGTCGCGCTCGATGTAGAGCGTGCTGGAAAAAGGTATCTGGCGCTTTCCGGCGGCGGGATCCTCGGGATTGTTTTCCGCTTCCAGCAGCTCGGTTTTTCCTTCGGGGTAGTCCTCGATGGTCAGTTTGATGGGATCGAGCACGGCCATCACGCGATTGGCGCGGCGGTTCAGATCTTCGCGCACGCAAAACTGCAGCAGTTCGAAATCGACTATGGAATTCGCTTTGGCGACCCCGATCCGGTCGGCGAATTCCCTGATCGCTTCCGGCGAAAAACCGCGGCGCCGCATCCCGGCGATGGTCGGCATGCGCGGATCGTCCCAACCCCGCACCGTTCCTTTTTGCACCAGTTCCAAAAGGCGGCGCTTGCTCATCACCGTGTAGGTGAGATTCAGGCGCGCAAATTCGATCTGCTGCGGATGGCAGGGGACCGGAAGTTGGTCTAAAAACCAGTCGTAGAGCGGACGGTGGTCTTCAAACTCCAGCGTGCAAATGGAATGCGTGATGCCTTCCAGCGCGTCGGAAATGCAATGCGTGTAATCGTACATGGGGTAGATCAGCCATTTATCGCCGGTTCGGTGGTGTTCCGCTTTTTTTATGCGGTAGATGACGGGGTCGCGCATGTTCAGGTTGGGCGACGCCATGTCGATCCTGGCCCGCAGGGAGCGGGTCCCTTCCTCGAATTCCCCCTCCCGCATACGGCGGAAAAGATCGAGGTTTTCGGCAGGCGTCCGGCCGCGGTAGGGGCTGTCCTTGCCGGGCACGGTCAGGGTTCCGCGGTGCTCGCGGATCTCCTCCTGCGAAAGGTCGCAAACATAGGCCTTGCCTTCCATGATGAGCAATTCGGCAAAATCGTAGAGCCGGTCAAAATAATCCGAGGCGTAGAAAAGCTTGTCCTGCCAGTCAAAGCCCAGCCAACGCACGTCGGCGAGGATGGAATCTACATATTCCACATCCTCTTTGATGGGATTCGTGTCGTCGAAACGCAGGTGGCAGACTCCGCCGTAATCACGCGCCAAGCCGAAATTCAGGCAGATGGATTTGGCGTGGCCAATGTGCAAATAGCCGTTTGGCTCAGGCGGGAAACGGGTCACTACCTTGGTGTGCTTGCTGCTAGCAAGGTCATTGTCGATGATCGTGCGGATGAAATTTGAAACCGCAGGCTTTTCGTTGTTCTCTATGGTCATGTTCTCTATACCTCGGAAAGGATATCTGACGACATTTTTTACACGAGGCTCAGCAGTCAAGGGAATTGCTCGTCCGGATGGCTGGCCCTGATTTTTCCCGCTTTAGACCTGGATTCGCGGGATCTGCCAATATTTCCGGGTCGGTTTCGGAAGTTTTGATCCGAGTGTCTGGCAAAGTTCAACCTTTCCGATATTTGTCAAACTAGCGCCGCGGGACAAATTCCTTGACAAGCTGGCAGAGAGATTTCTATCAGTCACTTTTTTACATCGTTGCTCATCAGAAAGGAGTAAAACATGCGCAGAACCCTCTTCATCCTTCTTTTCAGCCTTTTCCTGTTTCCATTGTTTGCCTTGCACAAATATGTCCGCGAAACCCTGACCGCACCGGACGGCCGCATCATGGAACGGGTCAGCGTGCCCGGCATCCCTGTCGAAAAAAGGATCCCCGGGCCGGTAGCCGTGCCCACCAGATCCGCCGTCATTCTTAGCGGCGTGCCCGCTTTCGATTGGTGTTACGGTTGTTCCGCCACTTCCGCGGCGATGATGGCCGCCTGGTATGACCGCGGGATTTTCAACCACACTTACACCGGTCCCACCAACGGAGGCCAGATGCCGCTCAACAACAGCGTCTGGGGTCCGGGCGAATGCCCGCTCAGCGCCACGCACCAGAGCTACGACGGGCTTTCCTCCCCCGGCCACGTGGAACGTTTCTGGACCAACAACAGCGGTGACGATCCCTTCGGACCGGGAGATCCCACGGGAACCTATTTTGGCTGCACAGCTGATTACATGGGCACCAATCAGCAATGGTGGGGAAACGGCGACGGCAGTACGAGCTTTGTCTATTGGGTGGATGGTTCCCCATTTTATGATCCCTCCGACGGGACCGGCGGCCCGCCCTATTTCCGCGACGGCATGCACGGCCTGCGCCTTTTCTTCGAATCCCGCGGCTATGGCGTCAGCCTTAATTACAACCAGGACATCCTCGGTTGGGGCGGCAACACCAACGGCTACACGCTCGACCAGTTCAGGGCTTCCATCAACGCCGGAATCCCCGTTATGATCCAGGTCGAAGGCCATTCAATGGTGGGCATCGGCTATGAAAGCGACAGCGACACTATTTACATCCTCAACACCTGGGATTATGACATCCATTCCATGACCTGGGGCGGTTCTTACAGCAATATGGCGCATTACGGCGTCGGAGTGTTGGAACTCATTCCGCCACCGACGATGTCCCTCAGCGGGACTCCGCTGTTCGCGGCCCTCCAGCCCGGAGCGCAGGGCACGGATTCCTTCAGCATTTTTAATACCGGGACCGGTCCGCTCCATTATCAGATCGAATTATCAGAATCAACCCGGGAGGGCGATTTGCAGCGTGAGGATCGTCTGGCCACAAAGGATGGCAGAAGCATCGCGGGCAGCACGCTGACAATAGATCAAAGCTGCTACGATCCCGGCACATCACTGACCTGGACTTTCACACTCTATAACGGGGGCACCGATGACGAGTGGTTAAAACACGTCTATCTGTCCTTTCCGGCCGGGATCACGGTCAACAGCGCCACCAACTTCATCGGCGGCGGCGGCGGCGACATGGTCCCCGATCAAACCAGCGGAACCGGCATCACGATCCACTGGCTTGGCGAATCCGGCGGCTGGGGCGTCGTGTATCCTGGAAATTCAGCCACTGCCAATGTCAGCGTTTCAATTTCCGCCACGTATTCCGGCGATCTGGTATTGCCCTGGCAAATCAACGGAGATGTTTACGGCGCTGAGCCGCACGAGCTGACCGGCATGATAGTCCTGCCTCAAAATCCTTCCCCGATCTCCTGGCTGAATGTAATACCTATATTCGGGACAGTCCAGCCCGGCAGCAGCTTGGAGGTCACAGGATATTTCGACGCCGCAGGCCTTACTCCGGGAACTTATCAGGCCCTGGCCATTTTGCACGCCAACGATCCCTGGCAGCCGGTAACTTCATTTATTGTGGCGCTGGAGGTCCAGGGCGCCAATGTGCCGGTGATCACAGACATTTATCGTGTGACGAATGGTATGCGTTTGGAATGGAATCCTGTGCCCGGTGCCGCGTCTTACAAGGTGTACCGGTCAAGCTCTCCGAATGGCGGTTTTGGCCTGCTGGGTACAAGCGCTGCAGCGGGATTTACCGATAATGGAAACCTGAGCCAGGCTTTCTACCGCGTCACCGCGGTGTTTTAAACAGGTCCCTGTTCAGAGTGAAGCCCTTTGCGCGTATATTCTGAGAATGTGAGCCGATAGCCGTTTTGCGCTGAGATCCGCGTCTCGAAAAAGACCATGTCCCAGTCCAGCGGATCGTAGTCCGGAAACCAAGTATCGCCGTCAAACTCCGCATCGATCATGGTTAGGCAGAGTTTTGCCGCGATGGGAAGAAAAAGGCGAAAAACCTGCGCGCCGCCGATAACGAAGCACTCATCGGGACCGCAGGCATCCAGACATTCCTCGACGCTTCTGCAGACAATGGCTCCGGGCGCGCTGAATCCGGGAGTGCGCGTCAGCACGATGTTTGTGCGCTGGTCCAACGGACGTCCCAGCGAGAGCCAGGTATTTTTGCCCATGATGACGGTGTGGCCAAGGGTTTTCTGGCGGAACCAGGCAAAGTCCTCAGGGATATGCCAGGGCAGGCGATTCCGGCTGCCGATCAGGCGATTACGGTCCAGGGCGGCGATCAGGGTGACGCGTGGGTCAACCATATCTGCCGCTGCGGAAAAATGTTTCAATGGCGGGAATTCCGGAAGCCTTAGCCTCTCCGAGCGTTCCGGAAAAGAGCAGGGACTGGCCATCGATGAAAAATACGCGGTCGGCCAGGCGATGGATGCTGGCGAGGTCGTGGGTGACGACAACGATGGTCATTTTCAGTTTGGCGCGCAGGTCGAGGAGAAGGTCGTCCAAAGCTGCGGCTGTAAGGGGATCCAGTCCCGCCGTGGGCTCGTCGCAAAACAGGATCTGGGGATCCAGCGCCAAAGCTCGGGCGAGGGCCACGCGTTTCTTCATGCCTCCGGAAAGTTCGGCAGGAAACTGATACATCGCGTAGGCAAGGCGCACCAGGTTCAGCTTGACCCGGACCATTCTTTCGATGGCGGAAGGGCTGAGGTGGGTGTGCTGTTCCAACGGAATGGCCACGTTTTCAAAGACCGAAATGGAATTGAGCAAGGCCCCGCCTTGAAAGACCACTCCGATTTTGCGCAAAATATCTTCAAAGCGGAGTTCGTCCATGCCCACTACTTCCTCCCCCCAGTATTTTACGCTGCCGGACCAGGGCTCCTCAAGGCGCAGGATGTTCTTTAAAAGTGTCGTCTTGCCGCTGCCGCTGCCGCCCAGGATGATCGATATCTCGCCCGGCAGGATGTCCAGATTGATGTCCTTGATGATGGAAACCTCGCCGTAACGGGCTTCCAGGTTGCGAAGGCTGATCACTGGCTCGGGATTTTTCATAGGTAAAGGAGGCTGAAAACAGCGTCAGCAATGATCACCGCCAGGATCGAGGCGACCACCGAAGATGTGGTGGACCGGCCGACTCCCTCAGCTCCGCCGGCGACCCGGAATCCGTAATGGGCGCCTATGATCACGATCAGCCAGGCGAACACGATGCTCTTGGCGTAGGTGATCAAAAAATCCGAAAGGCCCAACACGGAAACAGAGCGGCTGATAAAGACTTCCGGGCTGATCCCCAGATAGCCCAAGGCGATGATGGCGCCGCCAAGTTCCCCGAGCAGGATGGAGAAAGTAACCAAGAGCGGCATCATCAGGGTCAGGGCATGGAATTTGGGAACGACTACGTAACGGACGGGATTGAGCGCCATCATACGTAAGGCGTCCAATTCCTCTGTAACCTTCATGGTGGCGATTTCCGAGGCGATGGCCGAACCGCTGCGTCCGGCAACAATGATGGCTGTGAAAAGCGGCGCGAGTTCATTGACCATGCCAAAGGCAAGTATGTTGGCAAGGTAATGGCCACCGCCCAGATCGCGCAGCGGTATGGCGCCCTGAAGCGAAATAATGAAGCCGACTATGAATGAAAGCAGGCCCACGATGGGCAGAGCGGTCTGACCCAGGACAATGCACTGATGGGCCAGCGATCCCTTGCGGGCGGCATGGCGGTCCCAGATGCCGACGATCGACCAGTAGAAAACGTCGGAAGCCAGATAGAGCGAGTCTTTGAAACTACTCCAGAAATCCACCACACTTCCGCCGATGCGTTCCAGCCAGCCGGGTTCCCGTGGCCGGGGCACATCCTCCAGATCCAGGGAGCGAAAGCTGTCCAGCACTCCGCGGATCTCTTCCGAAGCCGGTTGTATCGTCAGTGGACCGCGTTTGGAGAGTTTGAGTACCAACTCCTCCCAAAAGGCCACGCCAGCGCTGTCCATTCTCGCTATGCCTGAAGCGTCCAGATGAGAAACTTTTTTCTGGCGGAGGACGTGGCTGAGTTCTTTCTGCAATCGGGGGACCGTGGCAGCGGTGATCTCACCCGCCAGGACCAGCGTGTTGCCGACGGCGCTTATCTGTGGCATGGTTTAAAAATAGAGGGAGAGGCGCAAATACGAGCCGTAATCGTAAACCACCCATTCTTTTTGGGATTCGTCGTATTGGACGTTGAATTTGACATCCAGTGAAATGTTGCGGTAAAGGCGGAAATTCACGCGGTTCTCGCTGTCGAAGCGGGTGGAACGGTTTTGGGAGCCCATGGGGAAGAGGACGTCAAAGGTGGAATTGACCCCGATAAAATCAAATATGTTGATCGCGGAAAGGACAGCGGTGCTTTCTATGCCGTGGTAATATTGATCGGGAGTTTCCTTGTAAACGGAACAGATCGTTCCGCTGGAGGGATTCGTCCAATCGCCGGTGTATTTATAGCTGTCTCGGTTTAATTCCTGCTGCCAGCCATACCCGCAGCGCAGGCTGAGCGAGACTTTGGGGCTGAATACGAAACGGTAAGTGATGCCCGTGCCTTCCTTGAGGCGCATGGGATAGAAAGATGTCTTCGTTTTCAGGCGGTCGACGGCGGTGCCGGACAGCGTGGAATCGCCGCCGGAAGAGATGAGGAGGAGATTTTTGTAAGCAGAAAAGTAGCTGTATTCGTTGAAGAAATGTGTTTGCAGGTCGCCGCGTCCGTATATTGAGAAATTACGCAGATCCTTTTTGCGCTCCCAGGGCGTGAGAAGCAAAATGTTCTTGAGCGACCAGGCGTCGGAACTCACCCGGATATCGCTGTCGGTGTCTTTATTCAGGCCGACATCGTAGGTGCTGCGGGTGGAGATGCGGGTGAAGGGGAAAGTGGCTTCGAGGTTGTTTTCCAACTGTCCGGTAACATTGAGGTTGTAAACCGGTTCATCGCGATCCACGTTGTTGTTGCCGGTCAGGCTGATGTTGCCGTGGATGGCTCCTTTATGCACGATCGGACGGTCTCGCACAATCTCTTTCTCACCCAGGACTCCCGCTCCCAGAAGCAAGTTTGCGCCACCCGCGGGATCGACGACCATGGTGAGCACTTCGCTGTCGCCTGCGCTCATGTTCACTGTAGTGAAGTTTCTCAAGTCGTTCCAGTCTCCGCCCCCGATCTTGACCATATAGGTTCCGGGACGGAGGATCCAGACCTTGTCGGGCTGGCCGAGGTCGTCGTCGCCGAGGCTGACGTCCCGGCCGTAGATCTGGTAATCGTATTCATCGGGGTTTTTCTGCCAGACGTCATAAGCCTGCCGGACCCGGGTGCGGCTTTCATCCATCACGCGCACCACCAATTCGGCCCAGTCGCCCTGTTTGCCTTCGATTATCGTGCGCATGCGGGGACGGATCTCCGTGCGGATGTTGATCTCCTGGATCTCGCCGGTTTTGATGCGGTATTTGCCGGCTGGCAGCGTGGCGATTTTGTTGAATTCGCCGTCGTCGAAAGGCGTGTAGC
>Ga0116157_10001754_pt1 | contig 21685 bp, 17 predicted proteins | sample AD_UKC048_MetaG_FD_89882 | JGI IMG/M metagenome (GOLD analysis project Ga0116157, IMG submission 89882) | Active sludge microbial communities of municipal wastewater-treating anaerobic digesters from USA - AD_UKC048_MetaG | ecosystem: Engineered > Bioreactor > Anaerobic > Digestate | place: USA...
ACAGAAACGCGGACGATGTTTGTTTAATCAAAATAACCGAAATTATGAATTATGTTGAAAAATCCTTTTAGTAATTTTTTTTCTAATCTATCACAAGATATTGCAATTGACTTAGGAACTGCTAACTGCTTAGTTTATGTAAGGGGCAGGGGAATTATTTTATCCGAACCGTCGGTTGTGGCTTTAAATAAAAAAACTAATCAAGTTTTGGCAATCGGAAGAGAAGCAGAAAAAATGGTTGGTAAAACTCCTAGTCATATTGTGGCAATCCGTCCTTTGGTTTCTGGAGTAATTTCTGATTTTGAAGTAACAGAGCAGATGTTGCGCTATTTAATTGAAAGGGCCAAAGAAGATAAATTTACTATTTTAAAACCACGCGTAATTGTGGGTATACCTTCTGGTGTAACCGAGGTAGAGAAAAAAGCCGTAGTTGACGCAACAAAATCTGCTGGGGCACGAGAAGTGTTTTTGATTGATGAGCCTATGGCTGCTACTATTGGCGCAAGGATGGCAATCCATGAGCCAGCTGGAAATTTTATTGTTGACATTGGAGGTGGAACAACAGAAGTGGCTGTTATTTCTTTGGGCGGAATAGTAGTTTCTAAAAGCTTACGAATTGCAGGAGATAAATTAAATGCTGATATTATTCAATACGCGCAGGAAAGATATAAATTATTAATTGGAGTAAGAACTGCAGAAAAAATAAAAATAAGTATCGGTGTGGTTTATTTTGAAAAAGAACCAAACAAAAGCGATTTAAAAGAAATGCCAATGCGTGGACGAAATTTAGTTACTGGGTTGCCAGAAGAAATAGTGATTTCTCAAAACGATATTAAAAAAGCGTTAGAAAGATCTATTACTCAAATTGTTTCAGAAATAAAAAACACAATCGAAGTTACTCCTCCAGAGTTATTAGCTGATATTATGAAAAAAGGAATTGTTTTGGCTGGTGGTGGCGCTCTTTTAAGAGGACTAGACAAATTAATTACTAAAGAAACAAAAATACCTTGCGCTGTAATGGAAGATCCAATGACAGCCGTGGTTCGTGGAGCAGGAATGGTTTTAGAAAATCTAGACGAATATCACGACGTCTTAGTAGAAGTGGAAGAAATTCAACCTCCAAAGTAAAATGAAAGCGGCAAAATTGCCGCTTTTAAAATGTTTTTGTTGCGCCAAAATTTAAATTAGAAAATATGACAGACGAATATTCTAAAAAAGAAGAGCAATTAAATTTATCAAAACAATCCTGGCCCAAGCATTATGCGAGCCAGTTGATTTTGAATAAACATTCTAGCGCTACCATAGCGGTAACTACTGGTTGGACAAAAAAAGAGGATATTTGGAATAATCTTTCGGAAGAGTCAAAAAACAAAATTGCAATTATGGGTCAGCTTTATTCTAAAGAAGGAATTAATTTTATTATTAGAAATACTTTTTTAAATCCTAATCTTAATTATTTAGTTATTACTGGCCGTGATTTATCCGGTAGCTTAAAAGAGTTTCAATCGTTTTTGGCAGGTGAGAAAAAACAATATATTCACGAAGAAATTCCAGCAGAAAAAATCCAGGAATTTATAGATTATTTTTCTAAGCATTCTATTTTTGTTGATGTGTCTAAATTAGACGAAGCTCTCAAAGAAATAAAACAAATGGATTTGCCAACTACTTGGATTAAAGAGCCGATAGATTTTAATGATCATATAGTTCAAGGCGCAAAAACATTTCCATCTGAAAAAGTTGGATTTAGAATTGAGGGCGAGAAAGTAGCCGATGTTTGGTTAAGGGTGCTAGATAGAATAATAAATTTTGGGCACGAAAAAATGAGCGCTTATGGAGAAAAGCAAAGAGAATTGGTGGATGTTATAACAGTTATTAGTAACGATGATCCAGATAATCCATATTTACCTAATTATCTCTATTTTAATCAAGACGATTTAATTAATTATTATCCTCAATTAATGACTGCTGGAATTTTTGATGGGGTTGAATATACTTATGGTAGCCGATTAAGGAATCACGATGGCATCAATCAAATAGAAGAAATTATAAAAGAATTAAAAAGGGAAAATTATTCGCGTCGTGCCATTGCTTTCACTTGGAATGTGGCCAAAGATTGTAAAAATACAAAAGCGCCTTGTTTGGATTTGGTGCAGGCATTAGTGCAAGACGACATTGTATATTTAACAGCTTATTTACGAAGTAATGATATGTACAGAGCTTGGCCTCAAAATGCTTACGGATTATTAAAAATACAAAAAGAAATAACCGAAGCTTTGGGATTGAGAATTGGCAAGCTGGTAATTATTTCTTGTTCCGCGCATATTTACGAAAGGGATTTTGCGGAAGCAGAAAAAATGATAAAAGATCATAAGCCAAAATTAGAATGTATGATGGATCCAAGAGGTAATTTTGTAATCGAATCTTTAGGTGAAGAAATAATTATCAAACACATTGATACCCAGGGGGTTTTTTTACAAGAGTTTCGCGGTAAGAGCGTTCAGGAATTAAGAGATCAAATTGCCAAGTTTGTAACAGACCCAATTCACGCAATTTATCTGGGCACAGAATTAGCCAGGATTGAATACGCAATTAATCACAAAACAGAATATTACCAATCTTAAAAATTAAGTTAAATTTTTAAACACAAATCTCTTTCCGCAAAGAAAGAGATTTGTTATAATAATTTTTATGAAAAGGAAAATAAATTTAGATGGAAAAATAGTTGACTATAATTTGAATAAAAATAGCCGAGCGAAAAATATAAGTTTAAGTATTAACCTTAACGGACAAGTGCGTTTGACTATGCCGAAGTACTTCCCAATCTTTTTAGCAGAAAAATTCATTAAGCAAAAATCAAAATGGCTTTTAGAAAAAATAGCGCATTTGCAAAATAATAAATCCATTTTTTTTATCAAAAGTAAAAATAAATATTTAGGCCAGAAAGAAAGTGCCTTAATTTTGATAAAAGATCGAGTAGATTATTTTAACCAATTTTATAATTTTTCAATCAATAAGATTGTTGTAAAAAATCAAAGTACCAGATGGGGAAGCTGTTCCACAAAAAAGAACCTTAATTTTAACTATAAGTTAATTTATTTACCAGAAAAGTTAAGAGATTATATTATTGTGCATGAGCTTTGTCATCTAAAAGAAATGAATCATTCAGTAAAGTTTTGGATGCTTGTAAATCAAACAATCCCGGGCTGGAAAAAGATTAGAAAAGAATTAAAAAATCATATTTTTTAGGTGCTCAAATTATCATTTTAAGAAAGCCCATTAGGGCTTAGAGAATAAAGCTGTTTAGGGGGTTGACAAATGTTTCTAACTCATATAAATTAATACGTATAAATGATAAATAAAAAACACATAGTAAAAAGGTTTAAGCGGTATTGAAACGATAGCTTATTTAGCTGTTGCTTAAAGCCGCTGTAAAAGCGTCTTTTTTATTTCTCGGAAAGAAGTTTGAAAACTAAATTGTTTCCCAATAATTTTTATAAGTAAATTAAAAATTGTTGAGGATTCTTGATTCCAAAAAAATTGGAATCAAAAAAGAATAAAGTTATTATTTGTTAATCAAAGTAATTTTTTAAGGGTATATGGTGGATGCCTTGGGACCAAAAGCGAAGAAGGACGTGGCGTAGCTGCGATAAGCCTCGGGGAGATGTTAGCAATCTTTGATCCGGGGATTTCCTAATGGGGGAACCCAATCTTGCAAAACAAGATTATCGAGTTTATCTCGAAGCGAACCCGCTGAAGTGAAACATCTCAGTAGGCGGAGGAAAAAGAAAATAATGGAATGCATAATTCCGCATTCCCCAAGTAGCGGCGAGCGAACGGGGAGGAGCCCAAACCCATAAGTGTTTACACTAATGGGGGTTGTAAGTAGATGACGTCTATTTAATTAGAGGAAATCAATAAAGAAATTTAATTAGCCAAATCTCTCTGGAAAGAGGAACCATAGACGGTGATAGTCCGGTAGGCGAAAATTAAATTTCATTTCTTGTTATCTTACTTGAGTACCAGCGAATCACGAAAAGTCGTTGGGAATCCGGCGGGACTACCCGCCAAGGCTAAATATAATTTGGTCACCGATAGTGAACCAGTACCGTAAGGGAAAGGTGAAAAGTAGCCCGGTGAGGGCGGTGAAATAGAACCTGAAACCATACTACCCACAAAGAGTCAGAGCTGAGCAATTTATTGCTTGGTGATGGCGTGCTTTTTGCAGAACGAGCCAACGAGTTTTTTTAATCAATTGTCTAAGCGCTTCTGGCGCGGAGGCATAGGGAAACCGAGTCTTAAAAGGGCGAACAAAAATAGATTGAAAAAGACCCGAAGCCAGACGAGCTTGCCATGAGCAGGATGAAGCTTTCAGAAATGAAAGTGGAGGTCCGAACCCGTATGTCGTTCAACGCATTGGGATGACTTGTGGTAAGGAGTGAAAAGCTAATCGAGTTTGGTAATAGCTGGTTCTTCCCGAAATAGTTCTAGGACTAGCCTTGTTGATATTGCATCTTGGAGGTAGAGCACTGGAAGAGATACCGTGGCTTCGGCTAGGTATCTTTACCAAACTCCGAATGCCAGGATGTCTACAACAGGAGTCAGACTGCGGAAGCGAAGTCCCGTAGTCGCGAGGGGAACAACCCAGACCATCATCTAAGGTCCCTAAATCTGGACTAAGTGTTAGTAAGGAGGTGAAATTTCATAGATAGCTAGGAGGTTAGCTTAGAAGCAGCTACCCTTTAAAAAGTGCGTAACAGCTTACTAGCTAAGAGATTTCGCGCCGAAGATTTCCGGGACTCAAGTCCGGTACCGAAGATATGGCTTTGTATAATTTATTATGCAAGGGGTAGGGAAGCGTTCTTATCGCATTGAAGCGAAATTGTAAGATTTCGTGGAGTGGTAAGAAGTGAGAATGTTGGCATGAGTAACCACAATTATGGTGAGATTCCATAACGTCGTAAACCCAAGGTTTCCTTAGCAATGAAGATCATCTAAGGGTTAGGCGGGCCTTAGGAAAAGCCGAAAGGTTTATCTGATGGACAGCCGGTTAATATTCCGGCCCTCTAATATTTTTCTGAAGGGGGACGCAACTTAGTAGTTTGAGCAGATTATCGGATTTCTGTAGGGCATTTAAGGAGCAATCCAAGAATGTACTTGAAGTCCTTTATTGGACGAAATCAAATGAGCAAGTTGACAAGAAAAGCCCGTAGGGTTAAAAATATTGGACCCGTACCGTAAACCGACACAGGTGGGTGGGCACAAGTGTGCCAAGACGAACAAGTGAAAGATCCTGAAGGAACTCGGCAAAAAAGTGATCGTAACTTAGGAATAAGATCTGCCTTTTGTTAGCAATAACAAAAGGCCGCAGCGAGCGTCTCTCTAGCGACTGTTTATCAAAAACACAGGTCCCTGCTGAATTCGTAAGAGGAAGTATAGGGGCTGAGGCCTGACCAGTGCCAGAGTGTTAAAAGTGGCGGTTGTCTCGCTTATGTTCCACGATTATTTGTCGAGAAGTTTGAAGGTGCAATTTTATTGTATCTTTATGTAAGTGTAAGTTTTAGTTTAAGAAGATTTAACAAGTTTAACTTTAAAGTATTGTAATCAAAATGTTTTTCTTGGTTTTATTAAAATAAAATCAAGATTGAGGTCTTATATGTAAGACAATAGGTAAGATTGCATTTCAAGTTTTTTCGGCAAAGTAATCGCGTACCATAAGCGGGGCAGCTGACTGCTCAAAGCCTCTGGTGAACGTCCGCGGTAACTCTGACCGTGTTAAAGTAGCGTAATCCCTTGTCGGGTAAGTTCCGACCCGCATGAAAGGTTTAACGACTGGAGAACTGTCTCCAGGATCTGCTTGGTGAAATCGCAATAGGGGTGAGAATGCCCCTTACCTGTGGCTAGACAGGAAGACCCCGGGAGCTTTACTATACCCTGACATTGAATTTTGATGTTAGATGCGTAGCATAGGTGGGAGACTTTGAAGCATTAGTTTCGGCTAATGTGGAGTCGCCAGTGAAATACCACTCTTTTAATGTCATGGTTCTAACTTCTCTATCTTAGTAGGGTAGAGGAAGACAGTGTTTGGTTGGTAGTTTAAGTGGGGCGCTTTTCTCCTAAAAGGTAACGGAGAAGTTTAAAGGTTGGCTAGATCCGGATGGAAATCGGATTGGTCCTGCAAAGGGATAAGCCAGCTTAACTGCAAGACGGGTATGTCGCGCAGATGCGAAAGCAGAACTTAGTGAACCGACCATGGTTCGTAGGACCGTGGGAGATCATCAGCTAAAAGCTACCCCGGGGATAACAGGCTAGTAGTGCCCGAGAGTCCATATCAACGGCACTGTTCGGCACCTCGATGTCGGCTCATCACATCCTGGGGCTGTAGAAGGTCCCAAGGGTTTGGCTGTTCGCCAATTAAAGTGGTTCGCGAGCTGGGTTCAGACCGTCGTAAGACAGGTTGGTCCATATCTACCACAGGCGTTGAGTTTTGAGGAGAGTTGCCCTTTGTACGAGAGGATCAGGGTGAACTAACCTCTGGTGTATCAGTTGTCGCGCCAGCGGCATCGCTGAGTAGCTAAGTTAGGAAGGGATAAGAGCTGAAAGCATCTAAGCTCGAAGCCCACTCCAAGATTAGAACTCTTACCCAGGTTAAAGACTATGACCTTGATAGGACGTAGGTGTAAGTTCCGTGAGGAATTGAGCCAAGCGTTACTAATTGGGTATTATACTTTGATTAACAATTAATAGCTTTATTTCCCGCTAATTTTTTCGACTTCGTCGAAATGAATTAGCGAGGACCCTGCGAAGCTCTATTATCCTTTAACGGATAATAGAGCGAAGCAGGGCTTTGCGTCCTGTTGAACAGGACAACATTCCTTTTTATTTTTAATATGGGGATTTTGCCGAGAGTGCTCCACCCGATCCCATGCCGAACTCGGAAGTGAAATCTCTCATGGCCGATGATAGTGGATTCTGCGAAAGTAGGTAGTCCCCGTATTAAAGATCGAAAGGATTTTTGTTTACAAAAATATCTGCGGTAGCCATTAGTATTAAAGATCGAAAGGATTTTTGTTTACAAAAATATCTGCGGTAGCCATTAGTATTAAAGATCGAAAGGATTTTTGTTTACAAAAATTCAATAAATAATGTTTGGGGGTGCCACCCCCAAACATTAAGTAAAAATAAAGAAGATGGGTTTAATATTGACAAATAAGATATTATATTGTATTAATATAAATATGGATCTTGAAAAAGAGAGCTCAAAGAAGTTAAAGAGGGTCTTAAATATGGCCCTTACCCTAAAACAAGGGGTGGGAGAGGCATATGAAGATTTCGATCGGCGGACATGCAATGCATTCCGAGCTGTCGAGAATGCTTTATTTGAGGATGGCCCAAGCGCAAAAACAGTAGCAGCCCTTCTCAATGCGCTTATTAAATATCATCCACCAGGCCAACATACAACCGAGAAAGTTTTTCTTTTGTTGGTAAGATGCGCTGAAAGAAAACTTTTCACCCGGGAACAGTTTGACCAAGTTTATTCTCTCGGACGGGATTGGCCGGATTGGCACTTGCGTCGAAAGGAATGCATCGACCGCATGGAATCCTTTTATCCAGAGATTCTGGAAGGACGGAGAAAGGAAGCAGAAAGGATTGTATACGAACGATCTAAAGCTGTTGGGTTTTCCACGCTTCCACTGCATCCCCGATATCAGGAAGCATGGGGGGCGGTTCTTGCCCAAGGTGGGGATCTCTTCGTGGCGATTACTAGGATTTAGATCATTTTTAGATCATCAACTATGTTGATGATTATTTATTTTTAAGAGATTTTGCTTTTTTATTGGTTTTATGTTTAAATAAAAATAACCCGGTTAAATAATTTTGCGTAGCAAAATTTTTGCTTCGCCACATAGAATCGGGCTGATAAATTGTATAGCAATTATTACGCCATAATAAATATTCGCTGTTCTTAATAGCGAAGCAAATTTAACAGGTTAAATGAAATTAGGATTTACGAAAAAAGCCATCTTAATCATCTTTGTTTTAGCTATCATTTTTTTTGGCCTTAATTTTTTTGGTGGAAATGAGCTTAAAAATTTATTTTATAATCAATCTCTAGGATTGCAGAAATTTTTTTGGCAAAAAGGGAGCGAGTTATCTTTTAATGCCCAAGATCAGCAAGCTTTAAATAAAAATTTAATTTCAGAAAATCAAAAACTATTATCCAATTTAGCTGATTTAGATTCTTTAAAAAAAGAAAATGAAATTCTACGCGAGGCCTTAGGAATAGGGCTGGTTAATGATTATGGTTTAATAATGGGTGAAGTAACGGCTAAAAATAATTTTAGTTTTAAGGGGATTTCTTATATAGATTCAATCTTAATTAACAAAGGCACTCGGGATGGCGTAAAAAAAGGATTTCCTGTGATTTTACAAAATAAGATACTTTTGGGTAAGATAGTGGATGTTTATCCAAATTTTTCAAGAGCAATTTTGATTTCTAGTTTAGAGAGTATAATTGACGTGCAGATTCAAGATAGTTCTAATTTTGCTTTAGCCAAAGGACAAGGAAATCAAAAAATTATTTTGGATATGTTTCCCAAGGATCAAGAATTAGAATTAGGTAAGTTGGTAATAACTTCTGCCTTAGGAGGGGTCTATCCTTCTGGTATGGTTGTTGGAACAATTGGAGCTGTTAATTCCGTTGATAGCGAACCATTTAAGAAAGCAGAAATAATCTCAGCTTATAATTTGAATAATATAAATAAGGTTTTTATAATAAAAAATATAACTCTTATTAATGAATAGAAAAACAATTATAATCTTTTTGTTAGTTGGAATCTTTTTTTATTTTTTAAATCTTATTCAGATAAGTTTTTTGTCATTTTTTAAATTTCCTCTTTGGCAGATAAATTTTTCTATATTATTAGCAATCGCAATCTGTTTATTGGAAGAATCGCAAAAATTAATAGGTATTTTTTGTGCTTTTTGGGCAGGATTATTTTTAGATTTATATTTTGGCTCAAATCTTTTTGGTATTTTTACGATTTCTTTTCTTCTACTTTCAGTTATCATAAAACTTACTCTGTACAAATATGTTAAACTTTCGCCGTGGCAATGGCTATCAAAAATTCAAAGTTAAGCGATTTGGCCGAGACATTGAAACCGAGGATATTTTTTTAGACGCAGCAATTCAAAAAAATAAAAGAGTTAAAAGTCCGGGGTATGGAAAAATCGAAACTGCGCTTTCACAGAAAACGCTTGGTTTAGCTTTGGGAGTTTTTATTAGCACAATTTTATTTTTTGGCGCATTAACCTTGTATTACCAAGTTTTTCAATACGATTATTATTCGGAAAAATCAGAAAGAAACAGATATATTTCAAGCATAATTCAAGCAGAGCGAGGTATAATTTATGATAAAAATTTCAAACAATTGGTTGGCAACGAACAGGCCTTTTCTTTGGTTTGCGATTATTCAAATTTAACCGATAACGTAGATTTATTAAATAAACAAGTAAACGAGATTTCTAAAATACTTGGCGTTTCAGCCGAAGAGTTTAAGCAAAAAATAGAAGAAAAAAGAAAGAAAACTAATGAATCAGCTGTTATTTACGAAAACTTAGAACTAACTAAAGTAATTGTTTTAGAAACAAGGAAAGAAGAATTAAGTGGTTTTTCTATAAAAAAAGAAACGGCACGCAATTATACCAATGCCGAAGATTTTGCTTTACTTTTGGGTTTTGTTTCTCGTGATAGCAAATCGGGCCAATTGGGTTTAGAAAAACAATACGACGATTATTTAAAAGAAATTCCTGGAATATTTCAAAAAGAACGTGATTCTAAAACAGACGAAATAAAAGAGGTGATGCTCAAAGCACCTGAGCCGGGCGACAATTTGCTTTTAAATATAGATATGGATTTACAAAAAAAGATTGCCGAATTTTTAAAAGCTGATTTGGAGCAATTTAAGGCCAAAGCTGGAAGTGTGGTTGTAGTTAATCCAAACGATGGTGCGGTTTTATCCTTGGTAAGCTTTCCTTCTTATGATAGTAATATTTTTTCAAGAACATTGTCAGCAGACGAATATAATAAAATGATGCAAAGCAGTAGCACGTCTTTTTATAATCGGTCAATTGCTGGGGAGTATCCAATTGGTTCAACAATAAAACCAATGATTGCCTCAGCCGCACTTCAAGAAGGTGTTATTACCTCAAAAACAATTATTAACGATAATGAAGGAGGGATAAAGCTTTCAGACGGAACTTTTAAAAAAGATTGGGCAACGCATGGGCTGGTTGATTTAAATAAAGCCATTGCTGAGTCATGCGATACTTATTTTTATATTGTTGCTGGAGGTTATCAAGGGTTTAAGGGCTTGGGTATTAATAGAATTGATTCTTATTTAGATTCTTTTGGTTTGGGTAAAAAAACAGAAATTGATATTCCAGGAGAAACAGCTGGATTTATTCCTACCCCAGAATGGAAAGAAGAAAAAACAGGGATTGGTTGGTATCCGGGCGATACTTATAATATTAGTATTGGACAAGGATATATGAAAGCAACTCCTTTGCAATTAGCCATGGCTACATCTTCAATTGTAAATGGCGGAAATCTATACAAGCCACAATTAGTGAATAGTATTTTAGATAAAAATAATAATGTAATAGAAAAATTTGAGCCAGAAGTTTTAAATACACTTTCTGTTGATCCTGTCTATTTAGAACAAGTAAAAACAGCGATGAGACAAACCGTATCTTCTGATAAGGGTACGGCTAGGGGCTTACAAACAATGCCCGTAACTTCAGCTGCAAAAACTGGAACCGCGGAAACTAGTAGATCAAACACTTATCATAATTTAATTACCTTGTTTGCACCTTATGAAAATCCAGAAGTAGTGATAACGATTGTAGTAGAAAGTGTGCCATACGAAACTGGAGTAGCTAATTTGTTAGCTCGTCAAATTATGAGTTATTATTTTGATCCTGATAAAGATAAACCCGTTGAAGAAACTGAAACAGAAAATATTGAGGAAAACACAGAAACCGAAGAAAATATTCCAGAGGTTTTGCCAGATGGGGAGGGAATATAAATTATAAAAACAAAGGATGCAACAAAAAGCAGATTTGACAGATAGGGTATTTATGATATGCTTATTTTAATAAAAAAATACAGGTTTCCTGCCTATTTTTTTTAAATAAAAATAGTAAAATATAGTAAAAATTTATGGATAGTAAATATTTAACCAAAGAAGGATTAGAAAAATTAAAAAAAGAATTAGAATATTTAAAGAAAGATGAAAGAATCAAAATAGCTGAAGAATTAAAAGAAGCTATTTCTTTCGGAGATCTATCAGAAAATGCAGCCTATGATGAAGCTAAAGAAAATCAGGCCTTTTTAGAGGGAAAAATAGTTGAATTGGAAAAGCTTATCAATAGTGCGAAAGTGATTGAAGAAAATAACGGAAATCATGGCTGGGTTCAAGTTGGTTCTTTTGTAGTTTTGGACGATGGAAAAAATAAGGAAGAGTATCAGATTGTTGGAGAGGAAGAAGCTAATCCAATGGAAAAAAGAATTTCTTTTAAATCACCCTTAGGTCAATCCTTAATGAATAAGCCAAAAGGCGCAAGCGTAGAAATTAAAACTACCAAGGGATCTATTTTTTATAAAGTGGTTGGAATTAAATAGGGATAAGGGATAAGCGACATGGGATAAGAGATAAAAATTTAATTGATCCGCACCTTATGGGTGCGGATTTTGATTTGCTTTCAGGTCGTGTTTTTGTTATTATTAAGAAAATTAATATAATAATAATTATATGTCTACAGTTGAAGAGATAAGAAATAATCGTTTAGAAAAATTAAAAAAAATAGAATTAGAGCGGGGAAATGCCTATCCAATTGAAACCAAAAGAACTCACGAAATAGCTTCGGTTTTGGATGATTTTGTTAATTTGTCCAAAAGAGAAGAACAGGTTGTTTTGGTTGGTAGGATTAAAACAATTAGATCTCACGGAGCTCTTTGTTTTCTTGATTTTGAAGATGGTAGCGGTAAATTACAGGCGTTTTTAGCCAAAGATAAAGTGGGAGAAAAGAATTACGAATTTTTTGTTGAAAACTTTGATATTGGAGATTTTATACAAATAACCGGAAATTTATTTGAAACAAAAAGACAAGAAAAAACAATTCAAGTTTCGGATTATAAAATACTTTGCAAATCATTAAGGCCCTTACCAGAGAAATGGCATGGATTAAAAGATGTAGAAGAAAGATTTAGAAAAAGATACTTAGATTTGCTTTTTTCTCCAGAAACAAAAGAAAAATTTATTATCCGTTCAAATTTTATTAAAGAACTTAGAAACTTTTTAAACAATAAAGGGTTTTTAGAAGTAGAAACTCCTATTTTACAATTGCTTTACGGTGGCGCAAGAGCCAAGCCATTTAAAACCCATATCAATGCTATGGATTTAGATGTATTTTTGCGTATTTCACCAGAATTATATTTAAAACGTCTCTTAGTTGGGGGATTTGAAAAGGTTTATGAAATTGGGAAATGTTTTAGAAATGAAGGGGTGGATAAATTTCATAACCCGGACTTTACGATGATAGAATTTTATTGGGCTTATGCAGATTATAAACAATTGATGAAATTAACCGAAGAATTATTAGCAGAAATTTTAAAAAAAGTAATTGGCCAAGCAAAAATAAATTATGATAATCAAGAAATAGATTTTGGTGGAGAATATGAGCGCATAGAGTTTTTTGCTTTGCTTGAAAAACATACCAATATTAAATACGAAGAGTTAAATGAAAAAGCTTTGTACGAAAAAGCAATTGCTTTAGGAATTGATATTCCAGATGGAGCAGATAAAGCCAATATAGCAGATGAGATCTATAAAAAATATTGTCGTCCTAAGATTATTCAGCCAACTTTTGTAATTCATCATCCGCTTGGATTCCAACCCTTGGCTAAAGGATTGGAAAATGATAAATTGGCCAGCTTTCAATTAGTGGTGGCGGGTGCGGAAATAATTAATGCGTTTAGTGAATTAAATGACCCAACCGAACAATCAGAACGTTTAAAAACACAAGAAAAGCTATTTAAACACGGATTTGAGGAAGCTCAAAGGTCAGATGACGATTTTGTAGAAGCCTTGGAATATGGAATGCCTCCAGCTGCTGGTTTTGGAATGGGCATAGACCGCATTGTTTCTATGATCACTGATTCCGGTTCATTAAGGGAAGTAATTTTATTTCCTTTGATGCGAGATAAAGAATAATTTAAATTTTTAAATATGTTAGATATTAAATTTATCAGAGAAAACACAAACCTAGTCAAAGAAGCTGTTCGTAAGAAAATGGTTGATTTTGACGTAGATTATTTACTTAAAATTGATCAAAAGAGGAAAGAAATGATGCAATCTGTAGAAGAGCTCAACAAACTAAAAAATCAGGCCAATAAGGAAATTCAACAAGCCAAAGATGAAGAGGCTCGTAAAACAGTAATTGCTCAAATGCAAGAATTAGACAGAAATTCAGATAATAGAGAACAAGAATTTAAAAAATTAGATGAGGAATTTAAGAAATTAATGCTTTTAGTTCCAAATATTCCAGATGAATCTGTACCAGAAGGAAAATCAGATGTGGATAATGTTGAAGTTAAAAAATGGGGAAAAATTCCACAATTTAAATTTACCCCTAAAGACCATCTCCAATTGGCCCAAAGTTTGGATTTAATTGATTTTGAACGAGGAGCCAAGGTTTCTGGCTTTAGAGGATATTTTCTAAAAAATCAAGGATTTTTGATTTGCATGGCAATTTGGCAATATGCGTTAGATTTATTAATTAAAAAAGGATTTACGCCCATCGGTGCGCCAACAGTGGTAAAGGAAGATGCTATGACTGGCACGGGTTATTTACCGCAAGCCAAAGATGAAGTTTATGCCACAACCGATGGAATGTATTTAGTTGGGACTTCGGAAGTACCGCTTATGAGTTATTATGCAGACGAAGTTTTAAATGAAAAAGACCTTCCCATAAAATATGCTGGCTTTTCTGCTTGCTATCGAACCGAAGTTGGAAGTTATGGAAAAGATGCACAAGGAATTTTTAGAGTGCACGAATTTATGAAAATAGAGCAAGTAGTTTTATGTAAAAATGATAAAAATGAATCAATTAAGCTACACGAAGAAATCACTAAAAACGCAGAAGAAATTTTGCAAGGACTTGGTTTGCCTTATCATGTAGTTTTAAATTGCGCTGGTGATTTAGGGCTTGGCCAGGTAAAGAAATATGATATTGAGTGTTGGGTGCCTTCACAAAACAAATATCGTGAAACACATTCTTCTTCTTATTTTTTTGATTTTCAAACTAGGCGTTTGAATATTAAATATAAAAATAAAGAAGGAAAAAATGAATACGCATATTCGCTTAATAATACTGGAATTGCTACTCCAAGAATATTAATGCCTCTATTAGAAAATAATCAGCAAGCTGACGGGAGTATTAAGATTCCAAAAGTATTACACAAATATTTAGGATTTAAAGAAATTAGACCTCCAAAAAATAAATAATTTTTATAATGGAGAATAGAAAAATCATTATTGATGGGCTTGAGATAAATTATACGGATATCGGAAACGGGGAGCCGGTTTTAATTTTGCATGGCTGGGGAATGGGTAGTTTTTATTGGCAGCCAATTTCAGAAAAATTGTCGCAAGTTGGTTTTAGGGCAATCGCAGTTGATTTACCAGGATCTGGAGAAAGTAGTGAGCCAAAAGAAATCTGGGGCAATGATGAATATGTTGATTTTATCTTAAATTTTATTTCAAAGATTGGGATCAAAGAATTTCATTTAATTGGTCATTCTTTTGGTGGCGCTTTGGCTGTAAAAATAGGCGCTAATTATCCCGAAAAATTAAAAAAGATAGTTTTATGCGACGCGGCTTTTATTAGAGAAGAGCGGTTAAATTTTAGGCAAAAAGCCTCTAGATTTATTGCTGGTCTTGCGCCTGAATGGGCCAAAAGATTGCCTTTTTATCCTTCTTTAGAAAAAATTATTTATCGCTTAGCTGGAGTGACAGATTATTATAGGGCCAGTTCAACCATGAGAGAGATATTTAAAAAAGTAGTGAGTGAAGATATGTCTAATTTGGCTACCAAAATTAAAAACCCTTGCTTAATTGTTTGGGGTGAAAATGATTTAGCCACTCCGCTAAAAGATGGGATCGTTTTAAATAATTTAGTTAAAAATTCGGAGCTTAAAGTAATTTTAGGGGTAGGGCATAATCCTTATCGCCGAAAACCAGAAGAATTTTTTGAAGCAGTTAATTCCTTTTTAAAAAAATAATATTTCTTGTTTAATGATGTATAGTTCTTGGCTATTTACTACAATTGGCTTAGTAGTTTTATTATTATGGCTTTTGACCAGAATCAAAGCAAATTTATTTTGGGTTTATCTCTGGCAAATGAAAAATTACCATATTGGCAGGTTTTTAGCCCATTTCAGCACAAATTCTGGTAAAAAATTACTCTTTAATGCTCCAATTTTTGCAAAAATAATTTTACTTACAGGATTTATATTTTTATTTTGTATTGCTTTTTTTAATTTAAATTTTAATCTGTTTGGTCTAAATTATGAAATCAATGTTTTGATTTTATCCATAGTTTTTCTAATGTATCTTTTAGAAGGTCTTTATGCTTTAATTTCTTTAATTAGAAAGAAAGCCAAATTACCAGAATTTACTTCTAAGGTTGTTTTTCTTTTACCCATTGTTTTTATGCCAGTTATAGCTGTGACTATTTTTTTAAGCATAATTTTTATTGAGCGAATAGATCGAGATATTACTTATAATACTTTACCGGTTTTTATTTTTTGTAGTTTAATAATTTTATTGATTGATTTATTAACTCCTTTGATTGTTTCTTTTATTGTTTTGATTTTACAGCCCATAACTGTAATTATGAGAAATAGGATTATAAAAAAAGCCATTCTCAAAAGAAAAAGCTTGGAAAATTTATTAACCATTGGTATTACTGGCAGTTATGGAAAATCATCAGTGAAAGAGTTTTTAAAGACCATTCTTTCGGAATCATTTAAAGTTGTTTCTACGGAAAAAAACAAAAATTCGGAAATGGGTATTTCTGAAATTATTTTAAGTGCTGTTAATGAAAATCACGAAATTTTTATTTGCGAAATGGGCGCTTATAATCGTGGAGGGATTAAACTGCTTTGCGAAATTGCTAAACCAAAAATCGGTATTTTAACTGGCATTGGCAATCAACATTTAGCCACTTTTGGTTCGCAAAAAAATATTGTTCAAGCTAAGTTTGAATTAATTAATTCATTGCCAGAAGAGGGTTTAGCGGTTTTAAACTGGGATTCTGAATTAATTAGAAATAATTTTAAATCTGATAAAAATTTTATAAAATATGGGCTTAAAGAAAAAGAGGATATTTGGGCCGAAGAAATTAAAATAGAAAAATTTAATCTTTCTTTTGTTGCCACTTTTAAAACTGGAGGCAAAATACAAGTTAAGCTTGATTTAATTGGAGAGCAAAATATTCCCAATCTTTTAGCGGCTATTGCAATTGCCAAGCGATTAGGAATGGAAAACGAAGAGATTTTAAACGGTTTATCAAAAATAAAACAACAAGGTTTAGAGATTGTTAAAAATCAAGATGGTGTTTATATCGCTAATTCTACTTATTCTGCTAACATTAACGGTGTTAAGGCGCATCTGGATTATTTAAAGCTTTGGGATAGTCAAAAGATTTTTATTATGCCATCTTTAATTGAGCTGGGGCGAGACGCCAGAAAATCACATTATGAAATGGGAATGGAGATTGGAAATATCTGCGATTATTTAATTGTTACTACGGCCGATTATTTTAAAGATTTAAAACGTGGAATTATAAAATCCAAAATGAAACCAGAAAACATTTTTTTAATTGAGAATGTAGAATCCCAATTTAAAAAAATAAAAGAGATAACTAAAGCAAAAGATATAGTTTTTTTAGAGGGCAGAGTTTCAAATTATTTAATTAGAAAACTAAATTTAAAATAAATTTTTTCTTTGCGGAATTAATTTAACAGGGTTCACCCTGTTAAATAAAATTTAAGTCAAGTCTTAAATTTTAGCCAATTTTGCAAAGCAAAATTATTTAACAGGGTAAATGTTTAAAGTTATATCCTTATCATTATCACCAAACACAGAAAAAGACGACGTGGCTTTAGCTCTTCGGCTTATTTTTACCCCTTGGCAATGGAAAAAAGGAGAAGCTATAACCGAATTAGAAAAAGCTTTTAAAAATAAATTTAATTTAGGCCCTTGTTTTTCTTTTAACAGCGGGCGTTCTTGTCTTTTGGCTATCTTAGAAGCAATCCAAATAAAAGAAGGCGACGAAGTAATTATTCAGTCATTTACTTGTAATGCTGTGGTTAATCCAATTTTAAAATTTAAGGCCAAGCCAGTTTATGTGGATATTGGCCAGGATCTAAATATGGATGTTTCCAAAATTGAATCAAAAATTAACTCTAAAACTAAAGCTATTATCGCACAACATACTTTTGGAATGCCTTGCGATATTGAGAACATTCGCAATCTTTGCCAAAAACACAATTTGATTTTAATAGAAGATTGTGCGCATAGTTTGGGTGCAAAAATAAATGAAAAATATTGCGGTTCTTTTGGAGATTTTTCTTTTTTTAGCTTTGGAAGAGATAAGGTCATTTCTTCTGTTTATGGCGGAATGGTAGCTGTAAATAACCCAAAATTTTTAGAAAAGATTAAAGATTTTCAAAAAAATTGTCGTTTTCCTTATGATCTTTGGACTTTACAGCAGTTATTGCATCCAGTTTTAACAAATTTATTAATCTTGCCATTTTATAATGTTTTGCTTGGAAAAATAGTTATGGCCCTTTCAATTAATTTAAATATTCTTTCTAAATCAGTAACTCAAAAAGAAAATATTGGGATTTTACCTAGTTATTTTCCATATCGTTTGCCAAATGGTTTGGCAATATTAGCCCTAAATCAATTAAGCAAATTAGATAGATTTAATGCGCATCGTAAGGAATTGGCCCAGTTTTATAAACAAGAATTAGCTAATAACCCAGAAGTTGAATTAGTTTATAGTAATATTTTAGAGAATAAAGAACCAATTTATTTAAAATATCCTTTAATTAATAAAACGGGTAGAGATATTTTTAAAACAATGAGGGCTAGTAATATCTATCTAAACGATGGATGGCGTGATTCTGCGATTATGCCACCGTCTACCGATTTAGAAAAAATGGATTATGTTTCTGGAAGTTGTTATCTAGCTGAACAAATTTCTAAGCAAATATTTCATTTACCAACACATATAAATATTTCTATTAATGACGCAAAAAAAATTATTTATTTGTTAAAACCATAAGATAATGTTAAATTTGTCATTTGCTTTTCCTTTTGCTATAATATTAAAATAATTAAAAATCTCTAAAATAAAATAAAAATGGGTATATTCGATCAATTAAAAGACATAAAAAAACTAAAAGATTTAGATAATCAATTAGCTAAGGAAACCTTTGAATTAGAAAAAAATGGGGTTAAGGTTGTTATTAATGGAAAATCGGAAATAATAAATATTGTTTTAAATTCTGAATTAGACAAGGAAAATCAAGAAAAAATTTTAAGGGAGATTATTAACGAAATTTCTAATAAAGCCAAGATGGCGATGGCGCAGAAAGCAGCGCAAATAACCGGTGTTGGCTTTTAAAACATAATTATGAAACTAATTCCTACAATCACAACAACTCCTGGATCAGATTGGAAAGGAAAAATAGACGAAATTAACAATTTAAATATTGAAGAAGTGGCTGTTTTTGTTACTTGTTTAAATGAAGAAGAAAGGAAAAATCTTTATTCTTTAATTTTGCGTTCCAGAATCAAACATATCCCATTTGTTCATTTAAGGGGAGATATGAAATTGTCAGAATTGGATTATTTTGTAAAAAAATACAATACGCAGATATTTAATCTTCATTCAGAGAGAGAATATGCTATTAATCCAGAGTTAAGAAAATATAAAAATATAATTTGTATTGAAAATACGCCTAATTTTCCATTTAACGAAGAAGAAATTGGAAAATGGGGAGGGATTTGTCTTGATTTTAGCCACTTGGAAAATAATCAATTATTGGAAGAAGAAGAATACAAGCTTAATTTAGAAGTTATCGGAAAATATCCTATTAGATGTAACCACATTAGCGCTATTAAAGAAAAATTTATGCTTGGTGGAGAAGGAAAAATGTATTACTCAAGCCATGTTTTAAATAGCAGGGGAGAATTGGATTATCTCAAAAAATATCCGCTAAATTATTTTTCCAATTTTTGTGCAATTGAACTAAACAATAAAATAAAAGATCAATTAGAAGCCATTAAATATATTAATAGCTTATTTAAGGCACAAGAGAAACAAATAAAAGAGCTGGGGTTTTAAAATAAATGATTGTTAAAGAAATACACAATAAAGATCAATGGGAAAACTTCTTAGAACAAATTCAAGAAAAGACCTTTTGCCAATCCTGGAATTGGGGCGAATTTCAGATAGCGCAGGGTTTTAAAATTTGGCGATTGGGTGTATTTGAAAATGAAATCTTACAAGCAATTGCTTTAGTTATTAAGATAAAAGCTAAGCGGGGAACTCATTTATTAATCCAACATGGGCCGGTTGTTAAGAGTGAAAAAAACAAAGACAAAGAAGCGGTTTTAGCATTATTTATAAAAGAATTAAAAGTAATTGGAAGAAAAGAAAAAGCAGTTTTTATCAGAATGAATCCTTTATGGGAGGATAATTTGGAAAATAGAGAGATTTTAAAAAAAATTGGATTGAAAAATGCTTCTATGCACGCAAATGCTTATGAAGCTACTTGGAAATTAGATATTTCTAAATCAGAAGAAGGATTGTTGAGAGAGATGCGAAAAACTACCCGTTATCTTATTCGTCAGGCAGAAAAAAATCCAGAAATAGTTATTGAAATTAGCCAAGCTCAAAAAGATTTGCCAGCTTATCAAAATTTAAATAAAGAAGTGGCTCTTCGTCAAAAATTTACACCTTTTTCTGATAATTATATAGAAAACGAATTTAAAATTTTTACCAAAGATGATCAGGCCTTATTATTTTTTGGAAAATATAAGGGAGAAATTGTGGCAGGCGCTTTAATAGTTTTTTGGCAAGGAATTGGTTTCTATCATCAAGCTGGTTCTCTTTCAAAATATGCCAAGCTTTCAATTCCATATCTTTTACAGTGGGAAGCTATTAAAGAAGCTCAAAAAAGAGGATGTAAAATGTATGATTTTTGGGGATTTGTTGATCCTAAAAAAAATCCAGAGCATCCTTGGGCAGGTCCAACTGCTTTTAAAATGGGCTATGGTGGTTCAGCTTTCCAATATATTCATACCCAAGATTATGTTTTGTCGCCTTTATATTGGTTAACTTGCCTTTTTGAAAAAATACGTAGAAAAAAAAGGAAATTATGAGACGAATAAAAAGAAAAACAAAAAGATTAAGAAGAGATAAGAAAAAGAGAAACTTTTTTTCTAAATTTTATTTCTCTTTAATTGGGGTGGGTGTTTTAATGGGAGTATTGGCATTAGGATTAATTTATACTTCACGTTTTACAATCAAAGATATCAAAACCAGTGGTTTATCCGGAATTTCAGATGAACAATTTTCAGAAGTTATAAAAGATAAGCTCACTTTTTCATATAATTTATTTGGTCAGCAATTTACTATAGAGAATTTTTTAATCCCTCAATCGCAAAAATTAAATTCTGTTTTAGCAGAATTCCCAGAAATAGAGAGTATTGATATTAAAAAGGACTATCTTAATAAAATTATTACCTTTGAGATAAAAGAAAAACAAATTTTTGCGGTTTGGCAGGAAGAATATAGTCATAAATGCTTTTTTGTTGATAAAAATGGGGGATTTATCAAAAATTGTGATAATGCTTCTTTAGCATTGTTCCCAGTAGTTAAAGAGGAGAGTGATATTTGTGAAAATATTCAAGATTTTAGGGGAAAAGCAGTAATGAGTATGCAAGAGATTCAAAAACAAATGGCAAAACACAATATTCCAGCCAAAAATTATTCTCTCTTGTCAAAAAACAAATTTTCGCTTAATCTAAGTAACGGATGCCAATTATTTTTTGATATTACGAATGACCTTAATTGGCAGTTAGAAAAAATGGAAGCTATCTTAAAACAAGATAAATACTCATCTAACCTCGATAAGTTACAATATATTGATCTGAGGTTTGGAAATCAGGCTATTATCAAATAGCGTATAGGAAAGAACTTAAAATATGGACAAAAATAAAGGCGACTACTAGAAGTTGAAGGTTTTTGTTTTTAAGCACATTTCTAAGAAAAATAGTTAAAATTTGCTCTTTTGATATTACTATTGACAGAATAAGCAATATCTGTTATATTATAAAAAATAAGAAAACTATTGGTTTTCTTAAAGGTTGTGGATAGATTAATTTTAATTATAAAACATAATAAAACATAACAAAAATCATATGAATAAAAAAATATTATTGTCTTTACTTTTGTTTTTATTTGTTATTACTGCTGGAAATGCTAATGCTGTATGTGTTTTTGACCCATATACAAACTGTCAAGAAGTAACTGCCAAATGTGGTTCAGC
>Ga0116157_10001755_pt1 | contig 21684 bp, 20 predicted proteins | sample AD_UKC048_MetaG_FD_89882 | JGI IMG/M metagenome (GOLD analysis project Ga0116157, IMG submission 89882) | Active sludge microbial communities of municipal wastewater-treating anaerobic digesters from USA - AD_UKC048_MetaG | ecosystem: Engineered > Bioreactor > Anaerobic > Digestate | place: USA...
ACCGAACCATACATACTTCCCGGACAAAAAATAATCACTTCAGCTTTTCTAATCGCTTCAACTGCCTCGGTGTTTGCTTTCACTTCGGGTTCTAGCCATACTTTAATCACCTTATCCAACGACATTCTTAAGTTGTCTAAATTGTGTTCACCTTTAAATATTCTCTTCGATTCAGTTTGAAAACAAATATCAGCCGGTTCTAACGATACCGGAATCACTTGTCCAACAACTCTGGCTGCAGTCAATTCTGAAAACAAACCATCAACATGAGACAAATTACCAACTCTCTCTGCTAAAAATTGAAAAAATATGTTACCAAAGTTTCGCCCACGACCATCTCGAAATCTCAACATTTCCTCCCATTGTTCTTTCTGTTTACCATCAGTCCATAAACTGATTAAAGACCTCCAGTAATCTGAAAATGCCAGTATTTTACCTCTTTCATCTGTTCTCATTCTTCCAGTATCACCACCACTATCAAAAGTAGTAACAATCGAATTAATATTAGTAAATCCTGCAGCTACCAAACTACTATTAATTATTGGCATCCCCGAACCACCACCAATAGTACAAATCTTAGTTTTTAGATTCATTTATCAATTCTATCACCATCTTTTAGTTCAATTTGCTAAACTAAACCATGTATCAGTTATTAAAAGAAATTAAAGATATCTGCCATTGGAAAGAGCTTTTATGGCAAATGGTAGGCAGAGAAGTTAAAGCTAGATACAAACAATCAATACTAGGATACTTTTGGGTAATTTTAAACCCCTTAGCTCAAATGTTAGTTATGTCTTTTGCCTTTAGTTTAATTCTTCGCATTCCCACCAATTCTTCCTCCAATATTCCATATTCAATTTTTTTATTTGTAGCCTTATTACCATGGAACTTATTTGCTAATTCATTATCTTCAGCTACCAATTCTTTAGTAAATAGCAGTACCCTAATCACTAAAGTATATTTTCCCAGAACAATTTTAGTCTTAGCTTCAATTATTTCTAAACTGGTAGATTTTGTTTTTGCCTTATCAATCTTAATAATCTATATGATTATTTACCAAATACCAATAAGCTTCAACATACTCTGGACAATTCCAATATTTTTAATCCAACAAATCTTTACCGTCGGTTTATCACTTTTCTTTTCCGCCGCTAATCTTTTATATCGTGATATTCAATATTTATTAAATCTTCTTTTAGTCCTTTGGATGTATGCCACTCCAGTCATTTATCCAGCCGATATTGTCCCGTCACAGTTCAAATTCGTATTCCAATTAAATCCTATGGCGGTCATAATTAATGCCTATCGCCAAACTATTCTCGGAGGAGGCCAACCAAACTTTTATAGTTTAATTATTGCTTTGTTTTTATCCTTATCAATTCTGTTAATAGGATTCTCTTATTTTAAATCAAGAGAAAAAATATTTGCTGATAACATCTAAACATATGTCTACACCTATTATTACCTTCGACCATGTTACCAAACAGTTTTCTCTTTTATCTCATAAAACCTTTAAAGAATTCCTCCCAGCACTAATTAAAGGTGAAGATACCACTAAAGATTTTATCGCTTTAGACGACTTATCTTTTACTATTAATAAGGGAGAATCTGTCGGTATTATTGGTCCAAATGGGTCTGGAAAGTCCACCATACTTAAACTTATTGCAGGAGTAATGTCCCCCAATACTGGAAAAGTTATAGTTAAAGGTAAAGTTAGCCCATTAATTGAACTTGGGGCTGGTTTTCATTTTGAACTTTCTGGCAGAGAAAATATTTATCTAAATGGAGCAATTTTAGGTTTATCAAAAAAACAAATTAATGAAAACTTTAAAAGTATTGTCGATTTTTCTGAGCTTTGGGAATACATTGATCAACCCGTCAAACATTATTCATCCGGAATGTACATGAGATTAGCTTTTTCAATTGCCATTCATGTTAACCCAGAAATTCTTTTAGTTGATGAGATTTTAGCGGTTGGCGACCCTAAATTTCAAAAAAAATGTTTTCAAAAAATGCTTGATTTTCAAAAATCTGGAGTAACTATCATTTATGTTTCTCACGATCTTAAATCAGTAGAAAACTTTTGTTCAAAAGTTTTCTATCTTCAAAAATCAAAACTAGTTAGTTCTGGAAATCCTAAAACAATTTGCCAAAAATATTTGTCTAACATTTCATGAAATTCACCGGTGAGAGATTAATTCCTAAAATTAATAAGAATACTGCCTTTTACCATGAACACTTAAATCGGTATCTTTTTGCTTGTCAATTCTCTAAAAACAAAACCGTTCTAGATTGTGCTTGTGGTACTGGTTACGGGTCATTTCTTTTGTCTCAATATGGTAAAGCTACCAATGTAACTGGAGTTGACATCTCTAAAGAAACCATAAAATATGCCAATCATCATTATTCACTACCTAACATAAAATATCTCATAGATAATGTTGAATCATTAAATTATTTAAAACCCAATTCATTTGATCAAATCATTAGCTTTGAAACTATTGAGCATATTAACAACCCCTCAATTGCTGTTGAAAACTTTAAAAAAGTTCTAGCAAAAAATGGTTTGTTAATTATTTCAACCCCCAACATTGATAATTATTCAAATCACAATCAATTCCATCTTCATGAATTAAATTATCAAAGTTTTCAAAAAATTTTAAAAAATAATTTTAAAAACGTCGAAATAATTAATCAAAAATATTTTTTATCTCAACAAATATACTCACAAAATTCTGAAAAATTTTTATTTAATAAGCAAACCTTTCAAAAATTTAATGCCATTAACTTGAATTTAAACAAATACCTAGAAAAGCCAGAATACTTTATTGCTTTATGCTCTGATAGCTCATTACCTAAGTATTCAAGCCAAAATATATCTACTAACTTAATTGATAATCTAAACCTTAGCTACGGAATCATTCCACTTGAAAATAAAATATTTCAACTTGAAAAACAATTATCAGAAATAACCTCTTCAAAATTTTTTAAACTCTGGCCACTATATTGTCAATTGAAAAAAATTTTTAAAATATGATTGCTTCAATAATTGTTTTAAATTATCAAGGAGAAAAAATAATTTCTAAAACAATTGATTCGTTGTTAAAACTAAATTTTCCAAGAAAAGATTACGAAATAATTGTTGTCGATAACAATTCTCAAGATAGAAGCAAAGAAATAATTAATAAGTATTCTAAATATATTAAAACTGTTTTTTTACCCACAAATTTAGGTTTTGGAGAAGGCAATAATCAAGCAATAAAAACTGTAAACAGTAAATATATTGCTTTACTTAATAACGACTGTATTGTTGAACCAAATTGGTTAACCGAACTAGTCAAAACAGCCAATAAATATCCCAAAGCATTTTCAATCACTTCCAAAATAAAAAAATATCCTGAGTCTTTAAACTTAATTCAAAATGCGGGTAGTATTATTTTTCAAGATGGTTATGGCCGTGATATTGGTGCTATTGTCACCAAATCTCGACAACAAAATTACGAGTCCGACGCCAATCAGTTTGATCAGGTTCAGGAAATATATTCATCATGTGGAGCAGCCGTACTTTACAATAAAAAAGTACTCGACAAAATTGGATTATTTGATAATAATTTTTTCATGTATTATGAAGACACTGAAATATCAGAAAGAGCCTATCTTTGTGGTTATCATAACTATTATTGTCCAAAAGCGGTTGTTTACCACCACCACGCTGTCTCAAGTAAAGAATGGTCAGCATTTTTTATTTACAACGTAGAAAAAGGAAGGCTCTTGCATGTTTTATATCACTTTCCCTTAATAATATTTCTTCAGCAATATTTCCTGTTTTCTCTAAAATCAAAACTTCGTTTTATGAAATCACTCGTTAAGCAAAATGATGTTTTAAAAAATTGGCAATATTTAAAAGTAAGCTTATATTTCTTTTTAAACTTTCCAAGACTAATTTTAAAACGTTATTCATACTCTCGCCTATATTCACCTAAAAAACGAGACTTTTTATATCAACAAATATTATCAGGTTATTGGTATTTTAATTAATGACTAAAACTGCTTTTGTTTATGATAAGTGGCTTTCTTCATTAGGAGGAGGGGAGGTTGTAGCTTGTAATTTAGCCAAAATACTTAGTGATTCTGGCTATCAAACCACTTTTATTTCTGGCCAAATTGTTGATTCAAATATTATTAAACAAAAACTAGGAATCGACTTATCTAAAGTAAAATTTGTTCAATCTTTTAACGATCAACAAAAAATTATTAATCTTACCAAAAATTCTGATCTCTTTATTAACGCTTCTTTTTGGGATTATTCAACCAGTAGTTCTAAAAAACAATTTTACTACACCTCATTTCCAAGTAAGTGTTCTCCTTTTTCATTAAAATCAATTTTTAGATCTTTTATTTTTGATGTTTTTTGTTTTTTTATTAAACCAATTGAAAACATTGGCGAATCTCAATCAATCATTTATTTTCAAAAACCAAATACAAAACAACGCTTATCAATAACTATTACATTAGCTAATTTTTCTAAGTCTAATTTAAAAAAACTTGAGCTTAACTTAGAAAATGTAAAATTATTATCAAAAAAAGTTTTGATTAATCATTTTAATAATCAAATTAATTTTCAATTTGTTTATCTAACTTTATCTAATTCAATAATTATTAATAAAAACATTAATCTACCAGAAAACGAATACTCTTTAAAATTCGATAATATTTTTACCTCTACTAGTTTTCCAAAGTTTAATTCTTTAATTAGATCTGGAAATTATCAGAATCCATACCATAAGCTTCATTCTTTTGATCAAATTTTTGCAAATTCCAACTTTACTCAAAAATGGATTAGTACCTATTGGAATCTTCAGGCTAAAGTTTTATATCCTCCTGTCAAATTGCTTATTCCAAACAACCAAACATTAAAAACCAACAAAATTTGTTCTGTTGGTCGATTTTTTACTTTAGGTCATGGCAAAAAACAAGAAGTTATGATTAATGCTTTTAAAAAACTTATCGATCAAGGTCTAAGCAACTGGGAACTCCATTTAGCCGGCGGGCTGGGGGATGAACCTTCCAGTCAAAAATACGCTTCATATCTTCAAAGTCTTTCCCAAGGCTATCCAATTTTCTTGCACTTTAATCAATCACGAAGCTTTATCGAAGAACTATATCAATCATCAAAAATATATTGGCATGCTGCTGGTTTTGGAGAAAATCCTAGTAATGACCCTATTAAATTCGAACATTTTGGAATAACTCCAATCGAAGCTATTTCGGCTGGCTGTATCCCCATCCTTTATAACGGTGGTGGCCTAATCGAAGTAATTAAACTACTAAATCTCAATGAAAATATTCATCTTTTTAATTCTATCGATCAGCTTGTTTCTAATACCAAAACAATAATTGAAAATGACTTAAAATTACCTGCAAAATTTAACACTCAATTAATAAATTCTTTTAGTCAAGATAAGTTTAAAGATTTATTTATTAGTAATTTAAAATGAATATCGTCTATATTCTAGACAACTTTTTTCCATATATTGGCGGTGTTGAAAACGTTTTTAAAAACATTGTTGAGTTAATGTCTAAGAATCCAAACAATTCAATTACTGTTATTACTTCAAAATCGGGTTTAAACTTGCCGTCAACTGATTATTTAAATAATGTAAAAATAATTAGAGTCTGTCCTAATCGCTATCTTTTTAGTTTTTTCTCTTTTCCAACCATTATTAAGTATTCAATTAACGCCGATATTCTCCATACTACTACCTATAACGCTGCCCTAGCAACTTTTTTAGCTAATCTTTTTCTTCATAAAAAAACAGTTATTCATGTTCACGAAATATTTGATAATTTGTGGTACAAATTTTTAGGCTTAAAAGGTTTTTTTTATAGATTATTTGAAAAAACTATTTTAACTATTCCATTTGACCATTACATTTGTGTTTCTAATTCTACTTCGAACATTTTAAAAAAAACTACCAACATACCTGCTTCTAAAATATCAACTATTTATTCTGGTATCGATTATAGTATTTGGGATAAAAAGAAATATTCTCAAGAGAGCATTAATTTAGTAAAAAATAATTTAAATTTAAAAAACAAATACACTTGTCTCTTTTTTGGCCGACCAGGTATTTCTAAAGGCTTGGAAAGTTATTTAAAAGCTATACCAAACATTATCTCCAAAATATCAAATTTTCATGCCCTGTTAATTATCTCCCAAGACGACCAGAAACGTTATTTATATATTAAAAGTTTAATTTCAGAATTAAAAATCGATAATCATATAACCATCCATCCTCCAGTCAAATATAATCAATTACCTTTATTTATACTATCCGTTAACTTAGTAATAGTTCCTTCTTTATCCGAAGGATTTGGATTTTGCGCTGCCGAAACATCAGCGTTAAAACAAAATATTGTTGTTTCAGACACCACTTCATTACCCGAAGCTGTCAGCGGACAAGTAAACTTTTTTAAACCAGGTGATTCCGATAGTATTACCGATGCCATTATCAAATCATATTCTTTACAGTTTCAATCAATTCACTCAAAAAAATTCTTCTGGTCAGATGCTATTAAAAAAATTGAAAAAGTCTATGAAAATTGCTTTAGTAATTGATGCTTGGGAACCAATCATTGGTGGCGGTCAAGAAAATGTTTTGGAAATATCAAAAAGAATAGTCAAGACTGACCACTCAATTGACATCTTTACTCGAAAACTTCCTGGATTTACCCAAGACTATACCAAAAAAAATATAAATATTTTTCGTTCTGGCCCAACTACTAATTTTTTCAATCCACTAGGTCGAATCCTTAGTATTTTTTCAATCACCGCTCGACTAATCAAAGAACACCAAAAAAATCATTATGACTTAATTCATGCTCATGTTTTTTTAGGCGCTTTTCCAGCCAAGGTTTTCTCTTTTTTAACTAGAATACCAATAGTTTTAACTGTTCATGGAACTAATTTAACCGACACTCACTCCAAAGGACTCTCTTCCTGGTTAGAAAAGAAAATTTGTTTTGAATGGAAATACCAGCAAGTCATTACTGTTGGTCAGGGATATCTTAAGTATCCTCATACTAGCCCAGTAACGGTTATCCCTAACGGTATTGACTTAAGTGAGTTTGAGCATTCATCACCTCCAAATAGAACTAATAAAATAAATTTTTTATTTGTTGGTCGTTTCGAATGGACAAAGGGAATCGAACATTTATTACTAGCTATTAAAGACATTAAAGAAAATTATCCTTTAATTTATAAAAAAATTATTTTTAACCTAGTTGGCTATGGATACAACGAATTAAAATATCAAAAACTAGTCGCCAAATATCAGATTTCTGATGTTGTAAAATTTTTAGGTAAAAAAACAGGGCATAATTTATTAAAAGAATTTCAATCTAACAATATATTTATATTACCTAGTATTACAGAAGGGGACTCTATTGTTGTAAAAAAAGCCTGGGCTTCCAAATTACCTGTGATTGTTACTAAGTCGAATGGGCCAGAGTTTTATGTTGATGATAAGATTAACGGTTGGATAACTGATCATCAAAGTTTATCAAAAACCATAATTCTTGCCGCCAACACCAAATCAGAAGTATTAATAAAAATGGGCAATAATGGGTATCAAAAAGTTATTAAGAATTATCAATGGGACAAAATTGCCAAACTTACACTTTCAGTTTATAAAAAGGCAATCTCTCCCTCAACCAACTAGCTATTGTTTCAATTTTTTTGTTTTTGTTAAAAAAATATTTTATAACAGAATAATAAAAACCTAACGATAACCAACCTCCATACTTAAGATAAACAATCATTCTTTCGTAATAATATTTTTTAGGAGCTAAAATTGTTTTCGCATTTTCTTGTTCTCTAATCACTCCAATAAATTCTGGTATAAAATAAAATCTAACCTTATCTTTAGCTAATCTTAAATACAAATCCCAATCCATACAATAACTCAAGTTTTCATTTAATCTATATTTTTTAAATACTTCACTTCTAATAAAAACTGATTGTTGACACAAAAAATCACCATATCTCAATAATTTTAGTTTTTTTTGAAATTTATTATTATCCAAATCATTTAACTGTCTAAAACTGCTAATAACTCTACCCTCTTGATCAGCAATTTCTCCGTTTCCAACAACAATATCTGTGTTATTTACTTTAAATGCTTCTATAATTTTTTCTAAGGCTTTGTCATTACTAAAATAATCATCGCTATTAATCCAATTAACCACGTCACCGGTAGAAACATTAAAACCCTTCATGATTGCCTCAGACTGCCCATTATCTTTTTTGCTCCACCATTTAAACACAAAATTTTTACAACCAACTTTATTTAGTTTTTGTTCATATATTCTTTGATATTTCTTTAAAATAGTTACTGTTTCATCTGTTGATCCTCCATCTGCGATTATATGTTCTAGTTCAAAATCTCCCTTTTGGGACCATACGCTTTTTATTGTTTGTTCCAAATAATCTTTTTGATTATATGATGGTGTGATTATTGATATCTTCATTATTTAGTACTGCTTTATATAACAAAATATATTCTTTTACAGTATTGTTTATATTAAAATTATTAGTTACATTCTTTACTGAATATTTCGACATTTTTTTATTCATATTTGGCTCTAATATCTTGATAATCTTTTTTACATACATATCAATTTTGTATTTATTAATCAAAAATCCTGTATTTTTTTGTATTATCTCTGGAATTCCACCAGTGCTAAATGCTATTACTGGTGTTCCACATGCCATAGACTCTATTGCTGTAAAAGGTAAATTTTCACTTTTTGAGGTCATTATAAATACGTCTGCTAAAGAATATATCTCTCTCATTATGCTTTCGTCTTTAATAATACCCACAAATTTTGTGTTATTTAATAATAAGCTATTTGAAATTACTTTATTCGCCCCAAAAGCAACCATTTGTACTGAATTTTTAATATATATCGGCAAACGGTTATATATTTCTTCCATAAAACCTAAACCTTTATTTTCGTCTTTCAATATACCGGCCGAACCGTATAATATTACCTTCTTATCTCCAATACCGTATTTTTCTCTTAATTTATTAGTATTTTTACAAGGATAATACTCACTTAAGCTTACACCATTATGAATGGTATAAACACTATTATGTGAAACAATCGAAGATTTCTTTAAATTACGCATTAACCAATTACTCGGACACACTAAATTGATCTTTAATTTTTTCCACTCCTTCTTTTTTTTACAAATCACAAATCTACTCATATCATAATTAAAGCTTGAACCTAAGTTTGGACACTTACCACAACATTTCATATATCTTTTACAATCATTTGGTATATGACAACCGCCAGTAAAAAACCAAGAGTCATGCAACGTCCAGACAATTGGTTTATTTATTTTACCTATCTCTTTTATCGATACGAATCCACCATTAATCCAGTTTAGATGAACTATGTCTGGATTGATCTCTTCAATAACATCTTTAATACTTGACCCGATAAACCCACAACTGAAAGGTAATTTCTTTCTTTTTACATACAATAAATTTGGTATAGCGTCTATTACTTTTTTTGTATTCTTTACTTGAATTACTTTTATATTATCGGTTTTTTTATCTACAACTGCCAGATAAGCGTCAACTCCTTCACTATTTAATCCGTCTAATAATCTTTTTGAAAATGACGCAGCCCCCCCACCTATATCTGAGTAGTTAATCAACAATATCTTCATACAAATCAGGTAAAAACTTAACCATTATCTTAAACATATTAATATTCCAGGTTCTAACGATACATCTTGGTATATTATAATTTTCACAAAAATTAGTCCATTTTCCTGGATAGTTAATAAACAATACATTTTAACATTTATTTAGTTGCAACGACTATTGTTTGACGTATTGATCCAAATAATAAACCATATATATATGAAATTAAGGTAAATATTTTTATCCCAAATATTTTATACAAAAAAATATAACATGGTGGCCATTGGTTCTTTATTATTTTTGAATCCAACACGTTATAACCAGCTCTTTCAAATAAATTTGCTAAATTTTGTGGACTCCATGTATACAAGTGTTTATTAATATCACTTTTTTTATACTTTCCTTTTATTTCAAAAGGAACAACAAAAATAACTTTTCCGTTAGCATTTATTTTTTTATTTAATAATTCTAATTCTTGAATTGGGTTGTCAATATGTTCTAAAACATGGTTAGATATTATTACATCTGCCCAACCATTTTTTATCTCTTTTATATTTGAGACTGTTTTAATACCATTTTTCGTTGCAATTTTTCTAGCCGAACTATTAATTTCGATGCCTATTTTATCTTTACATTTAATATTTTTTAGTAAAAATCCACCACCACACCCAAAATCAATTACGTTATCACTATTATTTATATATTTTTCAAATTTAAATACATTTGCTATACCGCCAAATTCGCCAATGTTTTTTTGCCAATTAAAATATTCTTTGTTGTAATATTTATTTTTCATTTTCTTACAAAATTAAACGTTTCTTTCTTATTATATAAAAAGAATTAAATAAAACTAAATATAAATAAAAATAATACAAATTACTTCCACACAATTTTTTTTAATTTTCTTGTTACTTGATATAATCCAAAATATAACCGATCTTTTAATGAATATTTTAAAAATTTTCTTTGTAATTCAATAATATTTTTTATTTTTTTTATATTACTTGGTAAATTATAAGAAAATAATATATTAGGCTCAATTTTAAATTTATCAGTTGAATCTTTATGAACACCACTTCCATCCAATCCAATATTTTTTCCCATTGATTTCGATGGAAAAATAGAATATTGATCATTTTTAATATGCATAATAACCCATTTAATAGCCCACGAGTTAATTCTTCCGTCAATTTGAAAGAGCATCATATTATATAAATCATCACAACATTTTTTTATCTTGCTTACTACTAACTTATTATTTAGTATTTTTTCATAAAATTCATTATCCCACCGCATCTCGTTCCATCTATTTTCCCATGTAGCCCACCCCCAAGAAGAAGCTCTTTGTGATAAATAAATATCGTCTTTATACTGCGTTGGATATTTTATAGGATAATTGTATCCTGAAATGCTTTTTATTTTAAAATTATCTTTATATTTATCCAAACAATCATTCATAAATGTTAAAAATGATTCTGAAGTCAAAATGTCATCTTCCAATACAATTACTTTTTTATATTCTTTTATTATCTCTCCAACTCCAGTAATAATTGATTTAGCTAGTCCATTATTAGTCTCTCTTTCAATGATATTTATTTTTTTAAATCCTTTTATCTTTGTTATTACTTTTCTTACTTTTTTAACGCTTTTTATATCTTTATCGCTTTTTGCAGCATCAGAAAATATAAATAAGTCAGTTTCACTAGCCAAGCTATTATTAACTAAATGTTTTATGGTTTCCTCTACATGATCCGGTCGGTTGTAAACAAATAATGCGACTGGAGCTAAATTTTTACGTTTCATTTTCATTTTTTTATAAATATTGCCCTATAAATAATAAATCTATTTGTTTCGTTCATAATACTATGTACTAAGTATAAATTTTTTATTCTATTAAACTTTTTTCCCATTATCCAATCAAATATTCTTTTTACTATAATTAAAAATATATTTTTTATATAAACTCCTATTACAAAAAATTCTATATACCTTTTTATTTGGTTTTTCCAATTATTTTTACAGTATTTTTTTACAATCTGATAGTATTTTTTTCCTTTTATTAAACTATTTAATTTTTCTAATTTTTTATTATTTTCTTTTTCTAATAGTATTATATTATTTTCTTTTTTAATTATCTTAGTTCTAAAAATAAATTTCTTTTTATAAAATTTAATTGATAGCAACAACCCATTACTAATATCATTCTTTCCAAAATAAAAATTACCAAGGCTATAAAATATTAATCCTTTCTTATATTTTTCAAATCCTTGAATAACGTGAGGATGATGCCCAACTATTATATCGGCACCTAAATTTATTATTTCTTTATATTTTTCTTTCCATTCAGGTAAAGGAACACATAAGTTCTCCGCTCCAGCGTGAATATTAATTATCAAAAAATCAACCTTCTTTTTTGCTTCAGAAATTAACAAATTCACGTAAGAATCATTTATCCAAGCACTTCCACATTTATTTTCTTTTACCAAAGTCGAAAAACTCCACTCAGAAAAAGATAATAATCCAATTTTTATATTATACTTTTTAAACACATGTAATTTATACGCGTTTTTCCTATCTCCAAAACCTAACAATTTTATTCTACCTAACAGTCTAATTGTTTTTTCACAAGATTCATATCCATTATCTAATATATGATTATTGGCTAAATTTAAATAATTTATTTTTAATTTTTTAATTAAACTTAAAACTTTCTCATTTTGTTTTAATATTGGTCCAACTTTCAAAATATTCTTTTTATCATCAAAATCAATAGTTCCTTCCAAATTTCCACATCTTAAATCGTGTTCTTTAAAAAAATCCACCACTTTATTACTAATCTCAAAACTATCATTATCACAAAATAGATCTCCAGCAAAAACTGTCTTTATACAATTCATCTTATTTTTAAAATATTTTCTATAGGCTTTACAACCAAATAAGCATAATATCCTTCAAGTTCATTTTTATAGTAACCGCTTAAACCAACTTTATTTATAATTCCATTTATATAATAATTTTTTAGAAAACAATCATTTATATATTCAACAGTATTTCTTTTATGAAATCTTTCAATCTGTTTATTTATCCAAAAAATATAATTCTTATTAAAATACTTTGACAAAATTTTTTCGTCTAATTTTTCTAAAGGATTTTTTTTGTTCGCTATTACGTTCAGAACATTTGACCTATCCATATTTAAAGTATTTCTATAAAAAATGCTATTTCTTTTAAAATATTCAGTCTCCCAATTTCTTTTAATTCTTTTTTCATCTGGCAAACAAAGCATTTTCATAGCTACTTCAATATCCAAAAAAGGAGACCAAGGTTTAAAACCAAGTTTCTTTGGAACCTCAATTAAATACCTTAATAAAATAATTTTTCTTCTCATTGATTCCACTACTCTCCATCTTTTATTTTCTAGTTTATTTTTATTCTCAATATAATAATTTCTCTTTAATACATTTTCATTACCTTTAATAAGCAATGCTGATGAATCAGCTTTTAATCCATGCGAATATGATAAAAAATCTACATCTTCATATTTTTTAATTTCATCAATAACAACACTTCCCGCCCAAGCGTCTCCAATTATTCCACTCAGTAAATTTGACTGTCCATCGCCATTTTCAATTATTTTTTTATAAAATTCCATTTGATACATTCCATGAGCATGTACTGAACAACCATATATATTTATCCACTCACTTAAGTATTTATGATAATTCCCTAATTCAATGTGTTTCCACTTTATTCCCATCTGTCTAGCAATTTGTTGTGCAATAATCACTTCGCTAGAATTACTTTGGTTTTCTGATACTCCATAACTGTACGCTCTTATTCTATCTTTACTACTTATCATTAGATTTAATAATCTTGAGTCATAACCTCCACTTGTTGGAATAATTATCTTACCTTTACTGTTATTTTCCCAGTTGTTTATCTTTGTTTTAATCGTATTAAGAGTACAATCCACGGAATATTCCTTATCAATATACTCTTCTACTGGATCTTTAAGTTTCTTAATACAAAGACTCTTGTTTTTTATAGTTATCTCGCAATTTGGCTCAAGAAATTTTACATTTTTAATTGGTGTTTGGCCAAATACTGAATATCCAAAATCTAAATAATTTATTAACCCATCAGGATCTAGCTCTATATTTTTATAATCTATAACATCATTTATGTCATAACTTATATTATTATTTTTTGTATTATAAAAAACAGGTACGCTTGATAACCAATCCGTTATGTAATTACTCATAATTCTTCTTTATTAAACTAATAGATACAATTTTCCATATTGGTTCAATGTCAGACCACCCCCAAGCATTTTTTTGAATAATAGCCTTCAACTTATCCATATCTATTCCTTTGTAATTTATATTTGACATTTTTATACATTCTATAAAAAACTTCTTTATTAGTTTTTGATTAACAAATTTTGGAACATCAATTGAAAATCCAGTTTTTTTCTTGTTCTTATAAATATAATCAAAACCGTATTTTTTTAATATTTCTCTTAGAATTGCTTTCGAACCTATCTTATCAATTTTATACTTCAATGGCATCTTTTTAACAAACTCAACCACCCGATAATCCATGTATGGTGAACGACTTTCAATAGAATTTGACATAGACAATCTATCAAACGTTCTTAACACCATAGGTATAATATCTTTATTAAATGCATTATTTACTGTTTTATCAAAAGAATAAATTCTTTTATCTTTCTTTATAAATTTATCAAAATAATATTTCAAAAATCTTATTAGCATACTTTTCTTAAATATACTATTTTTTATTAAATTACTATTTTCAGTATTTCTATAAACCTCGAATATTTTCCAAGCATCAATAATATTAAAATTGTTAAGCTTTTCTTTCCAAGCCTCTTCAATCATATAAGGATAACCACCAAATTGTTCATCACTTCCGTGACCTTCTAAAACAACTTTATACCCGTTATCTTTTATTTTTTTATACATATCAAAGTAAGCAATTCCTGACGGATTCCAAATTGGAAATTCTAAAAAATACATAGATTTTTTAAGTTCACTTATTGAAACTTTATTTTTACAATAAACAATATTTACTTTATCTTTATAATGCTGAGTCAATCTTTTTACTATATTGTATTCATCAGTTTTTGATCCAATATGACGATAAGTAAACGGAATAATAGTATTATTTATCTTTTCTTTTGTCAAAATATAAATGACAGTAGAATCAATCCCGCCACTTAAAGTTAAACAAACTGGTACATCCGAACGGTATCTAATTCTTATTGCATCAATTAATAAATTTTCTATATATTCTAATGTTTTCTGCTTATTACTAAATATACAATCATCAATTTTATAATCAGAACCATAATACCATTTCATTTGCCTTACTTTATCAATATTATTCTTTTTTAATCTAATATAATGGCCACCTTGAATTTGTTTTATGTCAGTTATAAATGTTGATTTTTTGTAATCACTTCTAGTATATTTTACAAATTCTTTTATTGCAGAATTATTAATTTTGAACTTCTCAGTTACTCCCAAAAAGGACTTTATCTCAGATGCAAAAAACATTTTCTTTTCTTTTACTAGATAATACAAAGGTTTTACGCCAAAACGATCACGAACAATAATATATTCACTTGTTTTTCTATCAAAAATACAAAAAGCAAACATTCCGTTAAATTTATTAAATGATTTAATGCCCCATTTATCATAAGCTGCTAAAATCACTTCTGTATCACTTGTCGTATTAAATAAATATCCATTTTTAATTAGTATATTTTTAACTTCCAAATAATTGTATATTTCTCCATTGAATACAATCCAATATCGTTTATTTAAATACGAGAATGGTTGACTTGATCTTTTATTCAAATCAATAATAGATAACCGATTGTGACCAAATACTGCATTTATAAAAGTTTCAACTCTCGAACCATCTGGACCACGATGCTTCATTATTTTCAACATATTCCCAACATTATTTATCTCTTTTTCCGTAATCTGCTCTTGACTAATTACACCAGCTATGGCACACATTATATTTTAATCCAGTTAACAGGTAACAATCTACCAACTGAGATTCCATCGTTTCTCCATTTTTCTGGAGCAATAACAATTTTTTTATTATTTTTGTTTAACCATGCCCCCCACCAACTAAAAGTACTATTTGCAACTATATTATGTTTACACAAACTCATTAAAATCATTTCTTCTTCTGGTTTTAAACCAAATTTTGATACATTTAAATAATTTGAATTATTTTTAACTATACTTTCATTTAACCAGCTTGAATCATCCGAAAAACAAAAATAATAAGGTTCAGTAATTTTACAATCAATACAAGAAATTGATTTAATATAATAATCTATATCACATAATCCAAACGCATTATAGTTCTGTTTTATTAAATAATCACCCCTTCTTACATGGATAGAGATAGAATTTGATTCAATAATTTTACTCCTTATATTTTCAAATATTCTTGATTTTTTCTTTAAAGAAAATTCTTCAATTATTTCACTTCTATAACGCTTAAAATAATCTTCACACTGCCAAAAACCATCAAAATAAACATTATCTTTTATATTTTCAATTTTTTTATCATATAAATATGACATGTTTTCTCTATAATATCTTTCTTTGTTATTAATACTCTTTTTAAATAATCCATATTTCACACCATAAAAACCTAATTCTTTTTTTGTAACAAATTTATCATCCACATTAAAACTATCTAATCGATAATTTATCGCTTTATTTCTTAAAAAAGTATTTGAATCTAGTTTTAATTCAACGTTTTTTGTTTTTTTTAAATAATATCCAAAAGCATACTGAAACAATTGATTACCTAAGCCGCCGTTAATTCTCACTACCATCATATTTAAAATAATCTTTAATGCTAAAATCTCCAAAGCTCTTAATTTTAATAATTGATTTTATTAACATTTTTACGTATTTTCTTGTATCTTTATTTATATAGTCTATTACAACTATTGAAAACATTAATGATATAACTGAAGATAAAACTGATCCGTATGAACCTATTCTTGGAATTAATACCATATTCATCAAAACATTGATTATTACTCCAATTAATGATGTAACCATTGTATATTTATATTTATTATCACTAAGTATGTACATAGATCTCGTTACTCCCAAAACTGTAAACAAAAACCTAAAACCCAGCAATGACATTATATAAGCAGATTTTATATAACTTTCTCCATACATTAACAATATAAACGGTTTTGATAAAACAACAATCGGAACAAAAATAGCAATAAAAATAATTAACATCAATTGATAAATTTTCATAATTATCCAAAGATATTTATTTTCATTTTCTTCCTTGTATTTAGACACTATCGGTAACAAAGAGCTAAAAAGTATCATTGGAATAAAATCAAAAACGTTTGTTATTCTCATAGCTACTGAGTATTGTCCAACCTCATAACTATTTACTAAGGTTCCAAGCATTATTTGATCTATATAAGATTGAATATAAACAAATAGACCAGAGGCAATTAATGGTAATCCTGATTTTGCTAATATTTTTAAAATATAATTATCAACCTTCCATGATATCTTCCAGTTATTAATTTTTAAGAAAAAATACAATAAACTTATTACAGTAATACAAGTTTCCAATAAAATTGTTATCGCAAACCATATTACTTTTGCAGAATTTAAAACAAGTACAATCTTTAATACACTCAAAACAGTAAAGGCAATACATTTTGATATAACAACATACTTTGAATTTACTTTAGATTGAAACCACCAATCAATAACGTAAAATGATGACACCAAATAACTTACTGATACAATTACCGCCATTAATACTAAATTATGATCATAAGGTTTTATATAGCTAATACTTATAAAAACTAAAAATATGCTTATCAAACTTCCAATAATTCTTAAAATAAAAGAGTTGCCTAAAATAATATTTTCATCATATTTTTTTTGAGATAACATTTTTACAACAACACCATCCAAACCAAATGAAGATAAAGAAGTAAAAATAGTTGAAAATGCAATTGAATAGTTTAATAAACCAAATTCTGATGGTCCTAAATATCTTGCTACTAAAGCGAAAATAAACAAACTTCCAAATAATCTGTAAAAATTGTCAAAAAATAACCAACCACTATTTTTTAATACTTTTTTCAAAACATCTTTTTTCTGTAAATCAACCAAAAAATTCTTTATTTCTTCTATCATACTATTTCTTTATAGATTTAATAGCTTTAGTTCTTACCAAATCTTCCAACTGTTTTTGCATTTGATTTATTCGAATATGGTTTTCAAACATTATGTATGTGATTACTGCAAAAGCTATCACAGTTGTAAAATCAAATATTCTTACAAAAAATAGTTCTTTAATAAATGGTTCAACAACTTTTGGAAAAAAATTAATGAACAACAAACCTCCCCACAAAATAAACCAAGCAATAAATCCTTTTATACCAATGTCATTTTTTTTCCAATGCAAAAATAAGTTATAAAGCATTAATATCGCAAAAAAAGCAACGATAAGTTGTACGCCAATTATTGTCATTTTCTAAAATACCAATAGGGGAGTTTAAACAAAATTTTAAACGCATCGAAAATTGTTACTCCTTTGTATTTATCAATATAAATTGTATCAATTTTTACTTCTTTAAAAGGTATTTGTTTTTTACCAACTCGACAAGCAATTTCTGTTTCCACTCCGTATCTCGATTCCAGCCATTCAATCTCTTTGTAGATATTTCTTTTAAATCCAAAATACCCACAAAGAAGATCTTTTCTTTTTAGTTTAAATAATAGTTTAATTAAGTTAATAGAAAATAGGTTTCCCCATCTTCTTATTGTTGGCATTTCTGTTCCCAAACTTCTAAATCCAAAAACTAAATCACATTTTTCTAGAGCCTCTTCAAATTTTTTTAGATGTTCTGGATTATGTTGTCCATCTGCATCTATAAAAATCACACCATCACTTTTTTTCTTCCACGCCATTGTTACTCCAGTTTTCATTGCTGCCCCTTTACCCAAGTTAATCACATGTTTTAAAAGAATTACCTGTTTATTATTCTTATAAGTTGAATTTAAACATTTCCAAGAATCATCTTTTGAACCATCATCAATTACAACTACTAAATTATTTGTTCTTAATAAAATTTTATTAATTGTATCTACAGCTCTTTTCGACTCATTATAAACTGGAACAACTATGGCTAGCTTCATCTTTTTTTCAGTTCCAATTTGTAAATTTTACAAATTCCCAAACAACCGTCTGCTACTTCTTTTGAGTTAAATCTTGAAAATATTTTTTCTATTTCTATTGGCCACAATGAAGGATTATTTTTTAAAAAATAATTTGTGATATATACGTTTTTTCCTTCTTTAAGTAATTTTTCGTAATAGTCTAATAATTCACCTTTATAAAGTTGAGTTAATAAACCACGATATTCACCAAATTCTTGTTGGTAACTTATTGGTAAATACTTGTAATTATCATTTCCAAAAAACATAAAATTAAAAGGTGGTAACAAACATCCTAGATAATTATTCTCATCTTTTTCTTTAAAGAAATCATTATAGTTTTTAATTGCTAAATAATCCCAAGCTACCTCATTATTTTCTAACTGATTATTTAAAATTTGTCGTTTTAAACTGGTTGCTTTTCTTTCAACAAAACCATTAATATTTTGTTTGATACCCAAATACAGAAAAACAATTACTATTACACTTATTAATCCTAGTTTAATTTTTGATAATAACTCTGGGATTAATCCAATAAAAATAATATAAAGAGGAATTACCACTGAAATATATCTTCCTTCAGGAAAATATAAAAAAGAGTGAAAAACCACCATTGCTAAAATTACCGATAACGAAATTAAAGTTTTTTCTCGATATTTATTCCAAAACAAACCAATTACTATTCCCAACAATGCCAAATAACCAGCTATATTTTCAATTTGCTGATTAAAATACCAAAGGTAATGTCCATTTTTGCCCAAAAATTCACTTAAATAAATTGGAAAAAATTTTTTGAAAAATTGTGGAGAAAACCAAGAAGAACCATTTATAATTGCTCCTCTATTAGCGTATATATAGTTCCAAAATATGTAAAAAGCCAAAGCACCTAAAAGACCAAAAATCATAAAATTAATTTTCCAATTATATGTTTTCCAAAACTTTGTTTGAATTATTTTTACAAAATTCCACATAATCAAACACGCAATCACTGGCAAATTTGACATTTTCGAGAAAAACATTAACAGTCCTAAAACGAGAGACAACACAAAACTCTTAACTGTAAATTTTTCAAACAATACATTTATAGTTGCCAATATTAATACTATTTGTAAGTTTTCTGCCATCATTAAAGTTGGCAAATTATAAAAATAAAAATTTGTTACCAAAATCAATCCTGTTAGGCCACCAATCCACCATTTTATTTTTGATTTTTCAAAAAACTTTACTACTAACCTTATAAAAAGAAAAAATGATCCAAAACAAAGTAACAAATTGGCAAAGTAATAACTTCTTACATCGTTAAATATTTTAAAAAACGGCAACAAATATATTCCATATAAAGGCGGTACATCTTTATTAATTTCCATGCCTTCATACGCCATTTTGAAACCATCGCCATGCAACCAATTCCATGATGGAACTGAATAATAAAAAGTATCTGGAAAAGGCTCTAAATTTGAAATTAAATTATTTTGTTTAAATGGATTTTTATAAGCTAGAGCAAAATAAGACAGCAATAAAAAAACACACAGTAAAGCATTCTTAATAAAATCTATTTTTTCTTTTCCCATTCCCATGCTGTTTTCACTATATCATCAATTTCTAAAAATTTTGGATTCCAACCTAACTCTTTCTTTGCTTTTTCGCCTGAAGCCACTAAAACACCAGGATCACCAGCTCTTCTCTCAGCTTCGGTTACTTTAAAATCTTTTTGAGAAATCTTTTTAACCGACTCAATTACTTGTCTTACTGAAAATCCTTTTCCATTACCTAAATTATAAAAACCGCCTTCACCGCCATTTATTAACTTTTCTAATCCAAGCCAATGAGCCTGAGCCAAATCACTCACATGAACATAATCTCTAATACAAGTACCATCTTCGGTTTGATAATCAGTTCCAAAGATTTTTATTTCTTCTCTTTTCCCTAAGGCAGCTTGGATTACTAATGGTATTAAATGGCTCTCAGGTTCATGCCATTCACCAATCTCACCATCCTCATCAGCACCACAAGCATTAAAATATCTAAAAACTACAAATTTCAAACCATAAGCCTTTTGATAATCTTTAAAAATATTTTCAATCATCAATTTGGTCATACCATATGGATTAATCGGGGATTGCGGATGATTTTCATCAATAGGTGTATATTCTGGATTTCCAAAAGTAGCTGCTGTTGATGAAAAAATTATTTTATCAACATTAAATTCTTTCATTACTTTAAGCAAATTTAAAGTATTAACCACATTATTCCAATAATACTTTTCAGGTTCCTTAACCGATTCTCCTACCTCAATAAAAGCCGCAAAATTCAAAACCACTTCAATTTGATATTTTTTAAATACATTTCGCAAATCTTCAACATTACCTAAATCTCCCTCAAACAACTCACCCCACTTTACCAATTCTCGATGACCTTTTGAAAAATTATCAAAGACTACAGTTTGATATCCTTTTTCATTTAAAAACTTATTAACCTGAGAACCAATATAACCTGCACCACCAATTATTAGAATCATGTTTTATTCTAGCGTAAAATTACTAAGATGAACATCTTATTTATGTCTCACATTTTTCCACCAGCTGTCGATGGTGGTTCAAAAGTAATCTTTAAACTAAGCCAACAATTCAAAAAACATGGTTTTAAAATTAAATATTTTTCTTCAAACTGTTATTCCACCGATGACTTTACTAAACTTTCTCATCGTA
>Ga0116157_10001758_pt1 | contig 21626 bp, 16 predicted proteins | sample AD_UKC048_MetaG_FD_89882 | JGI IMG/M metagenome (GOLD analysis project Ga0116157, IMG submission 89882) | Active sludge microbial communities of municipal wastewater-treating anaerobic digesters from USA - AD_UKC048_MetaG | ecosystem: Engineered > Bioreactor > Anaerobic > Digestate | place: USA...
AAAAGAGATACCAACATTGGTCGTTTTATTGATGTTAACCAAAACGGACAACCACACAAAGGCGTAAGAAGGGAAAATTGATAGGATGTATGTTGGGAGTTTTTGTGGTTGGTTGGGGTTAGCACAACTATGAGATAAAATCTTGAGGGAGTGGCGCGTAAGTTCAATTAGAAATATGACAAAATTTGTTTCGTTATGAAATTTTTGATATTTTTATAAAAAATTAATCATGGAAAGATTGAATGGTATTTGGAAAAGTGAAGAAACCGGCGACTTAATTAGTTTTTTAAAAAAGAGTGGGGAATTGTTTTACTATGAAGATAAATATACCGTCAAACTAAAAAACAGATCATTTGTCAGAGTAAATGTTTGGCCAAATAACAATTTTGATTTAACAGTAACGATAAAAACAGACACCGAACATTTAGAAGAAGTAAAATTAGCAGCACATATAACAGATAGAAATTACTTATTCATTAATGATAAATTGTTTACTCGAAGTTCCGATGATTTAGGAGTGCTAAATAGAGAAAATGAGTTTGTCTCAAGATATGCAGAAAAATATTAATTATTAAAATGTGTGCGTATGAAATGGAAAATAATCGTTTTTAGATTGCTATTTGTTACAATAATTATTCTATTTTTCTACCTATTAAAAATAGAAAATTTTAGCATAATACATTATATCATCATCTCTTCATTAGGTTATATACTGGGGAAGTTTTTTTATGTTTATTTCTTTGGTTTTAATGTTAAAGAAATTTTTGTTAATGAATCAAAGGCATGTAACGGAGAGTATCTTTTTGAAGCATTTGGTTTTATCGGTTTGAAAAAAATATGCATTGCAGGCGCTTACACATCTGAAGATATGATTGATGAACAAGAACTGAGATTGTATCTTTACAAGTATTTAACACGCAGAGATATTAGAAAAATCCGAAAAGAAGATGGTCTATATAAAAATATAAATATAAATAATAAATACTACCATGTATTTTTTTCTATCGACATTTAATCCCACAAAATAAATTATTTCAGAGCAATTGGGTATATATATTTTTTTCTACTGTCTAAATTATTAGGGACTCTGTAATTAAAATAATTGTCAATAAAAATAAATGATAAAACCCAATGCAAAACCGATAATTGGAGGTATATTCAAACTAAACTCATATGCCTTGGGGTTGCAGGATTTCCATGATGAAAGATGAATTAATGATAAAATTCCAAATACCAATATGAGATACCATAATTCAATATTCGTTTTCAATTTTGAAGTAAAGTGTAGCGTAAAATAAGCTGAGATAATACCTACTAAAATAAAATTGATTACCATGTCTATTCTGAAACGGTAAAGAAGTTTATAAATATCCTCTGCTGTATATCCAAATTTTCTTTCAATTTTATCAATTACCCATGTCATAGGGAATGTGACAACTGGAATAATTATAAATAGGATTTGGTTTGCTATGAACACTATTATCGGCAATAAAATATAAGTTAAAATTTTCATAATAGATGTATAAAGTTTTAAAATTAGTTAAAATCATTTCAATTCTTGGCCTTTGGAATACACACTGCTTATGAATATCATCGAAAAAACAATTACAACAGCCCAAACAATTGCAAATATTTTATTTTCATTCTTCCAATCCAAATATGCTAGAATAGCAAATCCAGTCATCCCAATAACTCGCACAAATTGATAATAAAAGTATGGCATGTCAAAAAGACAACCAAGAAAGAGTAAACTAAGGACAATTTTAATGATGACACCTATTCTCTTTTCCATTTCATTTAAATTATTCTACCTCTTGTGTTGATCCCAATAATCCTGTATAATCTCTATAACCCATGTTTTTCATAATTATGGTTATTTCAATAATGGAATTTTCAATTACGTCAAATTTAATATTGTTTTGTAAACTATCTCTTATTTCATTTATTTCAAGGCATTTGTCAAAATGGGTATGTTGCTTATATTTAATTATTTGATCAATTGCAGAAATTATGTATGTTTTTACCAAAACCATTTTTCTTTGATATTCATCTAAATCCTCAGAATCGTTCGGATCATTATCATCACCACTTATCTGCCGTTTTTCGATAATCTCTAAATACAATCTATGGTAAGTAACCAAACTTGTATGTATGTCAGCTTTGGCACCGTGTTTTGTACCTCCATTGCACTGAAAAGCGCTGCGAATTATTTTTTCGTAAGGTAAATCTAATTTCCCCATTTTAAATATTTTCAACCAAAATTACTTTAATTTACAGTCCAAAATCGGTAATTGTAATAAATAAAACTGTTTTTATTAACAAAATCTGTTAATTTTACTTAGATATCCCAACAACCTCCATCTCCCCAGCCAACCACAAATCAATCTCCCCAAAATTCTTATTTTTAATTTCAACATTTTGAATACGGAAATCGCTTTTATTCAAAACAACTTTTGCATCCGCCGATTCAAAAATATATGTGTTTTCTGTTTGACTGAGGGTGAAAATTTGATTGTCTTTTTTTAAATGCAATGTTGCACCATCGAACCAATATCCTTCTTCAGCATTATCAAACGATTCCTTAGTGAGATAGAGTTTTGGCTTTTTCTTATAAGGAGCTGAGTTCGTCGGACAAAATGTGTTACAATTTCCGCACTCGTTGCAGAAGTTGGCGATGTTTATTATCTGATATTTTTGTTTTACCTCGAAAATGCCGTCTTCCTCGATTTTGAAATTGCCATCGCTGGTATTTACTACTTTTTGGAGATTGTATTTTACTAGCTCTATTTCGTAACTTCGGTTGGCGAAATTTGGACAAACTGTTGTGCAAATATTGCAGATTTCGTCGCAGTATAGGCAACGTGAGGCTTCGGCAACTATGGTTTTTTCGTCAAGTGTTTTGCTTATGAGTTTAAAATTTTGTCTGTCATTAACAGGTGCTTCCCATGCTTCGGCGCCAAAAATTCGCTTTGCACGTTTTAACATCAATTCCTTCTTTGAAATATTTTTGTTGTTCTCAAATTTTGGAATTTCTAGCTTTAATATTGCCTTGCAAATAATTTCTTCGGCTGTGCGGCGACCGTCTGATATTGCAATAATAGCTGTTGCAGCATTGCGCTTTGCATCACCACCAATAAAAATATTCTCAAGCTTTGTTTGGTAACCAGCTTGGTTCGACTTTAACAAATCATTGGAGATAAAATCAATGTCTGTACTTTGTCCCAATGCAGGAATAATGGTGTCGCAGGCAATCTCAAATTCTGATCCAGCAATTTTCACTGGTTTTGGTCTGCCAGAGGCGTCCAAACCCGAAAGTTCCATTCTTGAACAAACTAATGCTGTAACTTTTCCGTTTTCGCTGAGTATTTTTTCGGGAGCTACGAGTTCAATAATTTCCATCCCTTCTTCTATTACGGCTTTAATTTCGCCCTGATCTGCAGGCATTTCATTTATTGTGCGGCGATAAACAATGCTTACTTTTCCGTTATTCCCCACCAAACGGTAAGCTGTTCGTGCAGCGTCCATTGCTGTATTCCCTCCACCAATAATCACAACATTTTTCCCGATACCTGTAGGTTCTCCTTTTTTCGCATTGAACAGAAATCCAAGAGAATCGAGAACTCCTGAAGAGTTGCTATTTTCAAGATGAAAACTTGCAGCAAGTTGTGCTCCTGGAGCAAGATAAATATAGCTGTAATCTTTGCGAAGAGATTCAAATTTTGCTGTGTCAATTTTTGTATTGTAATTTATTTTCACCCCGAGATCAGTAACACGTTTAAAGTCTTTTTCTATTGCCTCATCAGTAAGACGGAAACCCGGAACAGCAAACTGAACCATTCCTCCGGCTTTTGAATTTGCTTCAAAAACATCAACTGAAAAACCTGCTAAGGCAAGATAATAAGCACATGACAATCCGCTTGGCCCGGCACCGATAATAGCGACTTTAATTTCATTTTTGGCAGCATACTGTTCCCTATTAACTTCTTTTTGCTCCGAAATAAATCTTTTTACTTCGCGTATCAGCAAAGAACTGTCGTAGTTAACTCTGGTGCACTTTCCCTGACAAAGATGGTCGCAAATCATTCCTGTTATTGCAGGAAAAGGATTTGTCTCGAGTATTGTTCTGTACGCACTTGAAAAATCGCTTTTGGCTGTGTGATACATGTAATTCGGAATATCCTGATTTGTTGCACAAGTGTCTTTACAGGGAGCAGAAATACAATCAAATTTGCCAAGTTCTCTGGATGTTTTGATATTTGGTGAAACTATATATTCGCGTTTGTATCTTTTTGAATTCAACACGTCAGCGGCATAATCAGAAAGATTTTTAGCAGATGCTTTTTTCATATCTTTCTCCTGAGCCTTTTTGCTTATGAAATCATTTATGCTTACAGCTTTTACAGAGTCAAAATTCTTTTGCATTTCCTCAAAATACTGGTTAAGACGCATATACCCACCCGGTTTTAATAAATCGGAACTAACAGTGATAGTCTTAAAACCACAGGCTATTAAATCTGAAACATTAATTGCATCAGCACCTGCCGAAAATGAAAATGGAATTTCTCCATTAAGGTCTTTATTGAGTTTGTTTGCAAGATTCACCGAAATAGGATGCAGAGCACGGCCACTCATATACATCATGTCAACATCTGAACCGAAAATTTCTTTATTGTTTACTGATTCTAAAGTGTTTGTTAACTTTAATCCGAATTGTAAATTTTCCTTTTTTGCAACAGACTGTAAAGCCTTAATAATATTTAAAGCATCAGGGTATTTTAGGTCGTGCTCAAATGCAATATCAGGAACATTTGTGTGGAAATTAAGTTTGTTGTTTAGAATATCACGAAGCATTTCTGGGCCAAGTAATGTCGGATTCAGTTTTACAAAAGTGTGAAGTTTTTTATTGCTTAACAGATAACTTGCAATGCTTTCAATTTCATCTGCCGGACAGCCGTGCATTGTTGAAAGAGTGATATTATCCGAAATTTGCGAAGGAATTTCAATTGTTCTAATTTCGGGATATATTTCAATAATTTCATTTATTTTTTCGTTTAGTTCGCCTTCGCAGTTATTCATTTTAGTAAAAAACCACTGAACATTGGGTTTCATAATTCCTTCAAGATTATACCCTACACTCATATTAAAAATCGTGTTGATATTCTCTTTAAACCCAAATTTATGATGTAAAATATGAATAATTATCCATGCATGAAGATATTCATTAAAACTTTGTTCAATCTTTAATTCCTGCGACCATTCGCAGTTATAGCCTTCGTCCTGCATGTCAATGCAAGGTTTGGCAACTTCCAATTCGTCGAGAGTTTGAATGGTTTTAAGCTCGATATATCTGGCACCCATCAACCATGCACCAATAATATTCTGAGCCATCTGAGAATGAGGTCCGGCAGCAACCCCAAGCGGAGAATCAATTTGCTGATTAAATATATTTGTCTCGAATGGATTTTTGCTTGCAGGTACAAAGAATAATTCCTCCGGTATTCCGAAAATAGTATTGTGATGATTGTATTCGGTAAATATGATTTGTAGTAGCTGCTTTAGTGATATAGGTTCAAATCGATCTGTCATATAGGTTAATTTTAAGATGCAAAGTTACAAAAATTTAACGAAAAATATATTCGAGTTCTTTACGATTTGGACTAAATGAAGATTAATCTGATGTCGAATTATTCTTTATTTTTTACCGTTTTAAGATTTAATAATCTTCGCATATTTCTATGAAAATCATTAACGATTTTTTTATGAAATGGGGGATAAATCCATCTATCGCGAAAATCTGAATCGCTTTTGAAGTAGCTGATGTGCATAATTTTGGTTTGCTTTGAACCTGCGTCAAGAAATTGAATTTGTTGAATTCCGCTCGACTTATTTCCTTCAATATAGCTGAATTCTATAAGTTTCTGAATAGTGTCAACAGTTATTATCTCAAAAGCTACAGGCAAGTTGTAAATTCCTTTCATAACTTTTAGATTAAGGAAATAAACCTGTCCGGTTGCAACTCCTGTCATAGTGTCGCGATAATAGAATATGTTATTGGGAAATTTTTGTATAAGAACGCCAAAAGAAACTTTTCTACCATTCCATGAATCTGAAGGACTTGCCGCCATATAACCCTTCCAAATGTCTTCAAAATTACCGTTAAGAAAAAACGTCATTTCATTTTTACTGAAAGAAGACATATCCTGTCCTCTGTAACACGAAGGATGGATGTCGCTAAATAAATGTTTCTCAATCTCTATTTGACTAATATATTTTCTGACTTTTTTTTGTCTGATATGATCCATTTTAATATCCTCCAGCATCAGTTGTCCGAAAGTCTGGATATTAAGAATCAAAATTATTATCAAAGCAACCCACTTAAACATTGTCTTCATCTATAATCAGAATTAATGGCTCCTCTCTATAATCAATTCGTTACTTATTTTATAATTTACTGCCCAAAAATAGCCTAATTTTTCCCTAAATATCAAAAAAGTAGTATTTTTATAAAAAATTTATAACAAAGACATGAAATTTATTAAAGATTTATTTGCGCTAATCGTAAGCATTATATATGCTACAATAATTTTTGCACAAGCACCTCAAATAATTCCTGCCGAACATCCGGATATTGTAGGATTGTGGGAATTTGAAAACGAATCTGATCTCACAGCTTCCACAACTGGAAATAATTTGGTTTTAAATGGATCCCATACGGCAATTCCAGGACCAACTGGAGAAGATGGTGCTGTATCAATCGGAACAGGTAGCTATTACACCTGCTATCATGATATTGCTGGAAACGGAGGCGGTTCGGAGGTTAACGAATATAGTTTGGTATTCGACTTCAGAGTATCAGACATTTCGGAATATCATTGCTTTTATCAGGCAAATGCTTCAAATTCAAATGATGGTGAGTTATTTATTAATACTTCGGGACAAATAGGGAGAACAACTAATGGTCCCGGTTATTCAAGTTATGTTGTTAATCCAAATGAGTGGTACAGAATGGTTGTGTCTGTTGATTTAGGGAATTTCTACAAAGTCTATCTTGACGGAGCATTAATTTTAAACGGGAGCTCTCTTTCTGTTGACGGAGAATATAGTTTATATCCTGTTAATGATGATAATTTGGTCCATCTTTTCGCTGATGATAGTGGTGAAGATAATCAAATAGATATTGCTCTTGCTGCAATCTATAACAAAACAGTTGATCAAACAGAAGTAACCTCACTAGGTGGATATGGGCATATTATCAATCCAATTCCAGTAGGCATATTGCCATATTTGCAAACGCCTACACCTACAAGTATTTATATTAGCTGGCATTCAGATTTGACAGGTTCTACAACTGTTGAATACGGCACAACAGCAGATTTGGGACAGTCACAAACAGGTTCTTCTGAAGATATTAGCGGTAAAAACTGGCATACGGTAAAATTATCAGGACTTGAACCAGGAACCGTTTATTATTATAAATGTATAAGCGAAACAGAAGAAACCGAAATCTATAATTTCAAAACTCCCACAGCCGAAATTCAGGATAATCAGCATTTACGATTTATTTTGTTGGGAGACAGCAGAACAGATATTGCTAGAACCACACAGATTGCATTTGTTGCAAAAAACCAAGCAATTGAAATGTATGGCTCTCCAATTTACGATAAAATAAATATGATTGTTCATGTCGGAGATATTGTATCTAGTGGAGGTACAATCAGCCTATACGAAAATGAATATTTTAATTGTTATGAATCTATATCACGCAATTTACCAATAATGGTTATTATTGGTAATCACGAAAATGAGTCCTCAAATTATTACAATTACATGAAATATGATGATTTTAGCGATTTTTCGTGGCCTCTAAGCGAAAAATTTTACAGCTTTTATTATTTGAATCAGCAATTTATTTTTATAAATGGTAATGGAACATATTCGAATAGCATACAAACAAACTGGCTTGAAGAAAAATTAACTGAATCTGAGAACAATCCTGATGTTGATATGGTATTTTGTTTTACACATCAACCCGGACATAGCGAGTTGTGGCCTGATGGAAATACCGATTATATTCAAAATGACGTTATTCCTTTATTAAAACAATATGATAAAGTTCAGCTTTTAGCCTATGGTCACTCTCACGATTATGAAAGAGGAGCTATTGAATCATCTGTTGTGGATTCAAACGGCGATTATTATATAATGCTTACGGGCGGTGCCGGTTCAGCTCTTGACAGATGGGGAATGTACCCAAATCAGCAAGACTATGATGAGATCATGATATCTTATGACCATTATTTATATAATATTGTTGACATTGATCTAGAAAACAAGAGTTTTGAACTATTTTCATATTCTCTCGGAAATACAGATAAACCTCTTGATAATGTATTAGTGGACTATTATTACAGAAAACTAAACCAAGAACCGCCAAGTAAACCTTTTGCTATGTCTCCGCTAGGAGAAACAGGAGTTTTACCTCTTTTAATTGCCTCAGCTTTTGAAGGTCAAGATAGTTTGATGAGTAGCAAATTTCAAATTACTGCAACACCGGGAAATTATAGTAGCCCCATATTTGAAAAAAGACAAGATTGGGTAAATATTTATGGAGATAGCGGTGCTCCAGACTATATGCCAATAGATTTAAATGAGGGTATAGATTTAAGAAGAATACAAGTTACATCTCCGCTTACTGATGGAAACCAGTATGCGTGGAGAGTGAGATATCGTGATTTTAATTTGAAATGGAGCGATTGGTCAGATGAACAAATTTTTACTGTTAATGAGAACCTAACTGCATATACAGATTTTACTGCAAATTTAACTGAAGGATATATTCCCCTGACAATTAATTTTACAGATTTATCATACCCGGCAGTTGATTCATGGATTTGGGATTTTGACAACGACGGCTCAGAAGACAGTTTTTCTCAGGATGCTGAATTTACTTATGAATTTGCAGGTTTTTATACTGTAAAATTAACAACTCCTAACGGAGTCGAAACAAAAGACCTTTATATTAGTGCAGAAGACTCAACAGTAAAAGTTATTGAAAATAATTCGAATGATATTTTGAGAATAAATCCAAATCCTTGTTATGAATTGACAAATATTGAGTTTTATATAAAAGAATCTGATGACGTAAAATTGTCTGTTATAAATTCCAAAGGACAGATTATTGCAGTTTTACATGATGGGTTTATGAATGCGGGGAAACATAATATAACATGGAATACTAAAACTAAAACCGGAGATTTTTTACCATCTGGCAACTATTTAGTAAAATTTGAAACCGGCGAAGTAAACGAGATTAAAAAACTGATTATAATCACAAAGTAAAGCGAGATGAGAACTATTATATTATTCTTTCTTTCAGTCTTTCTATTTTGTAATGCATTTGCTTTAAATATGGTGAAAGACACATCAAGAACCATTATTACACTTGACAAGAGCGGTAATGTAATTTCAATAATAACCTATAAGGAAGACAATCTTCACGGTGAATTTATAACATACTATGAAAACAATAAACTAAAAGAAAAAGGAAATTATAAGGATAATTTATCTGACGGAAAATGGGAGAAATATTATGAAAACGGGAAAAAGAAAAGCATAGCTTTTTACGAAGATGGTAAATTAGATAAAAAAAACATCGGGTATTATGAAAACGGGAAAAAGAAATTTGTTGAAAAATATGATACCGGGAACAGAACAGGAAAATGGGAATATTATTATGAAAATGGGAATCTGAAGGAGATACAGTATTATGAGAATCACAAAAAAACCGGAACATGGCTTTACTATTATGAAACCGGAGAGATTCAGGGTGAAATAACTTATGTGCTGTCGAAAAAATCGGGATCTTGGAAAGAATATTACAAATCGGGTAAAGTGAAACAAACAACTGATTTTAACGAAAACAATAAGGATGGGTTTGAAAAATCATATTTTGAAACAGGGCAAATCTATAAACAAGTACAGTATTTTGACAATTTGAAAACCGGAGAGTATATTGAATACTACCCCTCGGGGGTAGTTGCAATAAAAGGACAATATGCTGGGAATAAAAAAATAGGAAGCTGGGAATACTTTGATGAAGAAGGGAATCTAGTTAAAGAAGAGAACACACTAAATAATTAGCTTAAAATTATTTATAACTTCATTTAATCAGTCTGCTCATATTTTATATCTTTGCATGGTAAAATTTCAAAATCATGGCAAAAATTCTCATAATTGACGACGAAAAAAGTATTCGTAACACTTTAAAAGATATCCTCACATTTGAAAGTCATAGTGTTGACTTGGCAGAAGATGGGAAAACCGGATTGCAACTTGCTTCCGACAACAGTTATGATATTATTTTTTGCGATATAAAAATGCCTCAAATGGATGGTATTGAAGTGCTTGAAAGTTTGCATGAGACATCTCCGGAAGTTCCAGTTGTTATGATTTCTGGTCATGGAAATATTGAAACAGCTGTTGAATCCATTAAAAAGGGAGCTTTTGATTTTATCCAGAAACCTCTTGATCTAAACAGGATAATGGTTACTTTAAAAAATGCACTTGAGAAGTCAAATCTTATTGTAGAAACAAAAACCCTCAAGAAAAAGGTCAATATGAGATACCAGATGATTGGGGAGTCGGCAGCAATAAAAAAAGTAAAAGACATGATTGAAAGGGTTGCTCCAACTGACGCCAGAGTTCTAATTACAGGAGAAAACGGAACAGGAAAAGAGGTCGTTGCCAGATGGTTACATGATAAAAGCAACAGAGCTCAAGCTCCTTTTATTGAAGTCAATTGTGCTGCGATACCATCTGAATTAATAGAATCTGAATTATTTGGACATGAAAAAGGAGCCTTTACCTCCGCCATTAAACAGCGCAAAGGAAAGTTTGAACAAGCTGACGGAGGAACAATTTTTCTTGACGAAATCGGTGATATGAGCCTCTCTGCTCAAGCAAAAGTTTTGAGAGCATTGCAGGAAAACAAAATTACCAGAGTCGGTAGCGACAAAGACATTGATGTCAATGTGAGGGTAATTGCAGCTACGAATAAAAATATCGCTAGCGAAATCGAAAAAAACAATTTTCGCGAAGACCTTTATCACCGCTTAAGTGTAATTCTTATTCACGTGCCATCTTTAAACAATCGTAAAGAAGACATTCCATTATTAGCAGAGCATTTTGTGGCAATTAGCTGCGAAGAACAGGGCGTTCCAATCAAAAAAATTGCCTCAGGAGCTTTAGAAGAACTAAAAAAAATAAATTGGACAGGTAATATTAGAGAATTACGTAATGTTATTGAAAGGTTGGTTATACTTTGCGGGTCGGAAATTATGGCAGAAGATGTTATTTCCTATGCAAGACCATTATAATTATTGGCTTTTTTAAAGAGTTCCAATTATACAACTAGGGTTTTCATTTATAAATTAAATGTCAAGTTTCACAACGTTGTTGATGGTTCTTCCATTCCTTTTGGCTCAGTGAAGGCGTAGCCGAAACTGAGCCAAAAGGAATGGAAGGTAAATAAATTGATTATTTTTGTTTCACCACAAATAAAAATAATATGCAACAAATTTACCATTCCAATGCCAAGACAAATATAAACATTCGGCAGCAAATACAAAACAATTTTTCTTCCACCAATGAAGAATTAGCTAATCAGTTTTGCACATCATCACAGACTGTTTCTAAGTGGAGAAATCGGGTATGCACCTCCGATGCCAGTTGTACTCCCAAAAACATAGTTTACGCATTGTCAGAGGTGGAGGAAACGCTAGCAATCAGTATTAGAAAATCTACATGGTTTGCTCTGGATGAAATTTTTGAAACACTTTTTGCTCAAAACAATAGCATTTCAAGAAGTTCTGTTTATCGATGCTTTGTGAGAAACAATATCAATACAGTTCCTATTTTAGAAAAAGAAAAAGCCAAGAAATTTAAAGCTTACGAACCAGGTTATTTACATTTTGATGTAACTTATATGCCAAAATTTAATAAGGTCGGTTCTTATTTATATGTAGCGATAGATAGAGCAACAAGGGTAATGTTTTATAAAGTGTATGACCATAAAACATCAGAAAACACAGATTTGTTTTTTGATGAGTGCATGGTTTTTTTTCCTTTTGTTATAACGCATATATTAACTGATAATGGGTTTGAGTTTACAAACAGATTGATAAGAAGCAAAAAAGGAGACCTATGCACCAAACCATCATTACTGGACATTAAATGCGAAGCAAACAACATAGAACATAGATGTACAAAACCATCTACTCCAAAAACAAACGGAATGGTTGAAAGAGTAAATGGTACAATCAAAAACAATACTATATTGAAGTTCAAATACCAAAATAAATCAGAATTGAATAATGACTTAATTCGTTTCTTATTATTTTACAATCTTTATAGAAGACATGGTTCTTTGAGAAAAGAACTTAACGTGAAAACTCCTTTTGATGCTGTTACTAAATGGTTTGAGTTAAAACCTGAAATATTTATTCAAAAACCAGATGATTTTAAAATAAAAATTATAAATTTGCAAACACAAATAGTTGATTTACATCAACAACGTTGTGAAACTTGACAATTAAATAATTATTTTTGCACAATAAACTTTGAATTATGAATAATTACGAAAAAATTTTACAGTATTTCAATTTCGAACCTCAGGAAATTGACATTAATCTGTTTTTACTAAATGCAGCAATGACAATTGTAATGACAGTAATTCTTGAATTGACTTATCGTCGTTGTGCTAACACCTTGTCGAACAAAAGTCAGTTCGCGTACAATTTTGTAATGCTTGCGCTAATCACTATGTTGATTATAACACTTGTTGGTAGTTCAGTAGCTTTATCATTAGGTCTTGTCGGTGCTTTGTCAATTGTTAGGTATCGTGCCGCCATTAAAGAACCTGAAGAATTAACTTATCTGTTTCTTGCAATAGGAATTGGCTTGGGTATGGGTGCCAACCAGCCGGTAGTAACAATTATATCTTTTTTAATCTTAATTGCTGTTGTTTGGGTGAGATATTTTATTAAACCAAATAATAAGCTGATTGCTTACAATTTGGTAATTAGTCTTGAGAACCCAAAAGAAGGTGATATGGAAAAAATCGTAGGAATTGTTAGTCTCAAATTCAGCCGACCATTACTAAGAAGATTTGACCAAAGCAAACATGTTCTGGATTTGGCATTCAGGGTTAAAGTTAAGAATCTGAATTTGCTTACAGAATGTAAAAACGAGATACTAAAAATTGAAAACACAACAGTTTCATTCGTTGATATCAGATAATGAAGAAAACTGAATTAAAAGAATATCAGAAACTCGAAAATTTTAGATATGAACGAAAATTTAGACCGGAAATTCTAGACTTTCGTCAAGTAGAAAATATAGTTTTAGGTTCAGCAGCTTTTTTTCGTCGGATATATCATCCCAGATATGTTAACAATATTTATCTTGACACTCCCGAATTAGATTGTTTATATGATAATCTCATGGGGAAATCTGAACGAAAAAAATATCGTATTAGATGGTATGGCGATATTAAGGGGCATATTTCAGAAGCAGTGTTCGAGATAAAAATAAAAACAGCTTATCGTGGAACAAAAACTTCTTTCTTTTTAAAGGATTTTGAGCTAAACGAGAACTTTTCAAACTCTGAATGCTTCAAAGTATTAAAAGAATCAGATATCCCGATTGAAGTTTTAGACGAGGTTGCAGGAATGGAAATCAAGCTTTTTAATACATACAGGCGTAGCTACTTTAGAGACGTTACAGGTATCTATCGTCTCACAATAGATGACGATATTAAATATTACAATTTTAAGGATAATTTTAACCGTTTCACACAATATGTTCGTGACAGTAATACAGTTGTGGAAATTAAATATGATGAGGAACATAATGAATATGCACCTAATATAATAAACAGTTTACCATTTCGCATGACAAGAAACTCAAAATATATTGAAGGGTTAAGCCATTTTTATGATGTTTCATTTTAAGAGATTGGGGGAAAATCTAAATGAAAAAAAAGGACATCATTATCATCATAATTTCCCTGTTTGTTTTAGCAGGTTTGTACTTGGCATACAGATCGGCTTCAGAAAACGAAGAAGAAATTGTGAGATTCGATATTTTTTGTGATTTTGAAACCCAGAATGATAGTTTATATTTTGTAACTGACAATAATGATTATGTTATTACAAAAGGAATTGTTTCGAATAAGCTTAGTTTTGAAGGTAAACAGTCTTTACATATCCCGGCATGGGAAGTGTTTCATGGATTTATTATTTTCGATAACCTTAAGCCAAATACTACTGTTACAATTAATCTTAAAAGATATAAAGGTTCAAACGCATCTATAGTCGTTCAGGGCATTGACCCTGCGAGTTTTTATTTCATCAATAATGAAGCTTCTCATGTGTTTGAAAACGGTTGGGAAGACATATACCTGACATTTACTTGTGGGAATCACTTTAACGACACTTTAAGTATTTATATGTATAATCCTGATAAACAGGAAACTTATATTGATAATTTTAGCATATCGGTATCAAACAAGATGTTTTATCCTGAATACAAAAATGAAGAACCACTATTGATATACATTGAAGAAAAAGAATTTGAAGTTATTAAGAAGAAGCGAGAAGAGGCTTTGGATCAAGGTATATTAACTACCGAAGAAGATTCATGGGTTAATGCAGTCGTTTACGGAGATGCTAAGATGATGCATGCTGAAGTGCGATTAAAAGGCGATTGGCTCGATCATTTAAGAGGGGAAAAATGGTCATTTAGGATTAAATTGAAATATGATTCTTGGCGAGGAATGCGAGTTTTTTCGATTCAACACCCACAAGTTAGGGGTTTTCTTAACGAATGGCTTTTACATAAGATATGTAAAGAGAATGATATTCTTACTACAAGATATGGGTTTGTCCCTGTATATTTGAATGGAAAACCTATTGGATTATATGCTTATGAAGAACACTTTGAAAAAGAACTCATTGAGTCTTCGAAACGAAGAGAGGGGGTAATCATAAAATACTCTGAAACTGATTTCTGGGAGTTTATGCAAATAAAAGTTCCAAATAGATTTGCATATTCCACAAGTGAAATTGATGCCTTCGGTATGAATAATATACTTGAAGATACCGTGAATTATAATCAATTTATTATTGCAGCAAACCTTTTAGATATGTACCGCAATATGACTGCCAAAGCATCAGATATTTTTGATGTGAAAAAAATGGCAAAATTTATTGCTTTGGTTAATTCATATAATACATTTCATGCTGTAGAATGGCACAATGTCAGATATTACTACAACCCTGTTTTATGCAGATTGGAACCTATTGCATTTGACATGTTTGCAGGTATAAACGCTTATTCATCTTCAATTCCATTTTCTCCTATGCTGGATGGTGAATCAAATTATAAGGAAACTAACTGCATTTCATACATGATGACAGATTCAGTATTTGAAAAAGAATATTTTAAATACCTTGATGTTTTTACTGAAGAATTGAATTATAACTACTTCAGGAAAAAATATTCTAAAGAATACGCATATTTAGACAGTTTGAACAGACTTGAATTCATTCCTTATTATTTTGATACAGTACAATTTAATGAGACATTGAAACGAGTAAAAGAGTATTTGCCGGCTTTTATGGATTCTTTGGGAGATAAAAAGTATCGTCAAAAGTTTGAAAAACTCACAGAGAAACCTTTATTTGTTGAAGGAATGCAACAGCCACTTATATATGCCGATAAATATCTTAAAGTTTATAAACAATCTCCGAACACATTATTATTTAAATGTTTCCTTCAGTTTGATGTTGATATTATAGGATTTGGAGACGAGACGGAATTGAAAACAAAAGCGTTAAAAACAATAAATAACAAGAATTCTGGGGTAATAAAAATTGTTGAATATACATTTAATGAGGATTTGAGTAAATATTCGCATGTTTATTTTAAACTACAGGTTAAGGATAGCGTTTTTAAAACTAGTATTGTCCAATGGCCTGCACCAACAACATATAATCCAAGAAATGATATAGCTCAAAATGCTAGCGATATATCAAGATTTACAAGTGAAGAAAATCGGGAAATCCGTTTTTCGGGGAAAGTATCATTTGATAATCATGTTTATATACCGGCAGGTTATACTGTTATTTTTGATGCAGGAACGCAAATTGATATTACGAATGGTTCTGCATTTATTTCAAACTCAACAATTTTAATCAATGGAACAAAGGAAAAACCGGTCAAGATTTTTTCTTCAGATAAGTCAGCAAACGGATTTACTATACTACAAGCAGAAGATCTATCTGTACTTAATTATGCGATTTTTGATAATTTAAATACATTGAATTATAACGGATGGACACTTACAGGAGCAGTTACATTTTATGAGTCTGATGTTGAGTTTCATAATTGTAATTTTACTAACAACCATTCTGAAGATATGCTTAATACAATTCGTTGCGATTTCCTTGTGGAAAATTGTTTGATTCAAAATACTTTTGGAGATTCTCATGATTCGGATTTTTGTACAGGAACACTAAACAATTGCACATTTAGAAACAATGGAAACGATGCAATTGATTTTTCCACAAGCGATGTGCTGATAAAGAATTGTAAAATTATCGTAGCAGAAGATAAAGGAATAAGTGTTGGAGAGAACAGTAAAGTTAAAATAGAAAATGTAGTTATTGAAGATGTAAATATTGGAATTGCATCAAAAGATATGTCACATGCTGAGGTGAACAAAGCAAAAATTACAAATGCAACTTATGGATTTTTACTATTACAAAAAAAGTCCGAATTTGGACCAGCTACTATCACATCAAATAATTGCGAATTATTTGATGTCTGGACAGAATCTCTTATTGAGAAAAACTCGGTTTTGGTTTTAAATGGTAAGGTAATTAAAGGGAAAAAGACAAAATTGAAAGCGATGTTTTATGAGTAATACCGATTGTAAATATGCAATAGTCCAATCGGCACTCTACTTCGAGTGCCCTCAGCACAAGCGTTTGATTTGACTAAAAATATTTATCATCGGCATTAACCATTGTAAAATTAAAAAACAATTACAAAAATTTGTTTAAAACTTATTGGACTGTTTTATAATTACAATTGGTATAAAAAGCAGATGTCAGAACATCTTTGGGCTTTATATCATGTTTTTAGTTTTTATGTGAATAACAGAACTTTCGCAAAAATGTTGCCTTTGTGATTTTATTTTGCGTTTGTTAGCTGATTCGAAAAATCAGAAGGATTCAAACCAGTCTCATTTTTAAAAACCCTAAAGAATGTAGTATATGAACTAAATCCGGACTCTTTTGCAATATAGTCAAGGTCAATGAAACCTTTATGTATTAGAGATTCCTCCATAAGTTTTTTTGCTTCTCTAACCCTGTAAACATTAATTAAGCCTCTGAAATTCTGATTGAAGTTCTTACGGATACTATCCGATAAATATGTCCTATTGGTATGAAAATGATAACAAAAATCAAATGCAGTTATATTTGAGTCCTTAAATGGTTTGGTTTTTTCAAGATATTCTGATAATTGTTTTTTGCTTATTTTCACAGCATCTGTCGAGAAATCAGGCTCATTATTTTCTTTAAATTCGAAAACTTCTTTTTGACGGAAGCCATTTAACCCTACATACCAAAAAAAACCTGCAAACATCAGATAGGATATTATTACCAAAACAGAATTTTCCATCACTTGCTTGTTTGTAAGAATATGTATGATAGCAAAGAAGAAAACAATCAGGATAAAGGCATAGCCTAATCCTTTAAGCCATTTTAATTCATTATTATCATTTTCGGACAATAACTCTTTTATCTCTAAATAATATTTTTTTAGAGTTTTAATTATGAATATCGTATATACAAGAGAGGTTATAACAAGAATAATCTTACCAATGAAATAAATCATTTTGCCTAAATGGAAATAATCTTTTTGTGCCACATTTTGATCTAGTAAGAACCGGACAAACTGTTCTTCATTTTCAGACTTAATCATGAATTTTTGTAGTGTTAAAAATATCACAAAAATAAATATAGGGAAACTCAGATTTTTTAAAATGAAAAGTTTTGTGATTTTATAACTCGAGGTCATTGATTTAATATAGAGGTATAAAAGAGGGAATAATGTCAGTACAACGCCGGTTTGTAAAGGGAATAGAAATGTATAAGCATCTATATGATTCATAAATTTAAAATATGTCATCATATAAACAAAAGAGGAAGCTATAAGCAGTAAGACAAGATATAATTTAGACTTTTGCTTATATTGGCGCGATAGAATATAGGTAAGAGCCCAAACAAAGGGAAAAAAAAACGACAATCCTAGTGTAATAGTTAAAATTTCTCTAATCATAGTTTTCAAAAATACAAAATATTTGACAATATCACAACAATTTTAGTTGTAAGATATTGACCTATAATGTTTTACAATATATTGTAAAAATGCAATGAATAGATTCTTTCATTATGGCAAATATATAATATTATTAATTATTTTTGATAAAAACATAAAAATTTAAGGTTTTTAACTTAAAGTTTTATTTGGTTTGTTTTTTAATTCAGTTTTTCTGAATTATTTGATTCCAACTCTCAGCCCAAAGAAGTTGCTTTTCCCCAAAGCAGCTTCTTTTTAATGAGCATCAAGCCAATTTGTTCCTGTTCCTGTTTCAACAATCAGGGGGACACTAAGCTTTAACACATTCTGCATTTCTTCAGTTACTGCTTGATTTACTTTTTCAAGTTCAGGTTTGTAAACATCAAAATTTAATTCGTCGTGAACTTGCAAAATCATTTTTGATTTGATGTTCTCTTCTTCAAAACGTCTTGCAATATTTACCATTGCAAGTTTAATTATGTCTGCGGCCGAACCCTGGATGGGAGCATTGATAGCGTTTCGTTCTGCAAATCCTCTTACAACAGCATTTTTGCTATTTATGTCAGGTAAATTTCTGTAACGACCGAAAAGTGTCTCTACATATTCTTTTTCTCTTGCTGTTGCGATGCATTTATCTATAAATAATTTTACACCTGGAAATGTTTCAAAATAATTATCAATAAGTATTTTTGCTTCCTTTACCGGTATGTTTAATCTTTGTCCAAGACCAAAAGCTGAAATACCGTAAATTATACCGAAATTAGCAGTTTTTGCTTTTGATCTCATTTCCCTACTAACCTCAGATTCAGGAACTTTGAAAATTTTTGCGGCAGTCGCAGTATGAATATCCAAACTGAACTTGTTAAACGCATCAAGCATATTTATATCCTGACTCATGTGTGCCATAAGACGTAACTCAATTTGAGAGTAGTCGGCAGAGAAAAAAACATAATCTTTTCCCGAAGAGATAAAAGATCTTCTTATTTCTCTTCCCCTATCTTCACGGATTGGGATATTTTGTAAATTTGGATTGTTTGAGCTTAAACGACCTGTTGATGTAACTGTCTGATTAAAGCTGGTATGTATTTTACTAGTTTTTCTATTTACAAGTCCGGGAAGAACATCTACATAAGTATTTATGAGTTTGTTGACGGACCTGTATTCAAGGATTTCGTTTATAATAGGGTGTTTTTCAGTTAGCCTGACCAGTTCTTCTTCGCCGGTACTGTATTGATGTGTTTTTGTCTTTTTAGGATTGTTAATTATTTTTAATTTTTCAAACAAAATTATCCCCAATTGTTTTGGCGATGCAATATTAAATGTTTCTCCGGCTAATTCAAAAATCTTGTTCTCTATATTTATAAGTTCTTCTTTCAGGCTGACAGAATATTTGGTTATTGTTTCCGAATCAATACAAACACCTGCTCTTTCCATGTCTATTAAAACATTTACAAGAGGCATCTCTATATCATAGAACAGGTTTTCTAATCCTGACTTTTTAAGTTCTCCGGCAAAAATATTTTTTAATCTTAAAGTTATGTCAGCATCTTCGCAGGAATAATCTGCAATAAGATTGACATCAATGCTTTTCATATTTTTTTGATTTTTACCTTTTTCCCCGATTAATGATTCTATGGGGATCATTTTATAATCCAGATATTTTGAGGAAAGAAAATCTAGATTGTGTTTTTGTTCCGGCTCAAGCAGATAGTGGGCAATCATTGTGTCGAATTGTTTTGCTTTAACCGTAATATCGTAGTTGCGAAGAACTGAAAGGTCATACTTTAGATTTTGTCCGATTATCAATTTATTAGGGTCATTAAGAATAGGCTGAAACAACATAAGAAGTCTTTGAATTTCTTGTGCAGCATCTGGCATAAGTACATAAAATGCTTCTTTTTCTTTTACAGCAATGGATAAACCGATTATTTCAGCTTCGAATGTGTCGAGACTAGTCGTTTCTGTATCAATGCAAATCTCGGGATATTGGTTAAGCAATTTTATCAGTTGTTCTGTCTCTGTCTGCGTTTCGATTAATTTATAATTTATTTCCGATTTTGAGAACGAGTTTTGGTCATCTACCTGAGAATTTATTAACTCAGTTGTAACAGATTTATTAAAAAGATCAAACTGTTGATTAGATACTGCTTTTACCTGAGACTCGTTGTGGTTACCTGAATTTTCAAACAGATTTTTATTCCCTATTATTCGTGTGGATAAAGTTTTGAATTCCAACTCGCTAAATATTTCATCAAGCTTGGTGAAATCAGGCTTTTCAAGTAAAAGTTGTTCAAGACTAATATCTAGTTGGATATCTCTTTTAATGGTTACCAGTTGCTTTGATAAATATAGTTGCTCTTTGTTCTTTTCAAGAGCTTCTTTTTGCTTACCGACAAGTTTATGTATATTATTATAAATCTGATCAATATCTCCGAATCTTTCTATTAATTTTGCAGCCGTTTTTTCGCCAATACCAGGAACTCCTGGGACATTATCTGAAGCATCTCCCCAAAGTGCCAAAATGTCTTTTACATTTTCCGGGCTTGAAATGCCATATTTTTCTTTTACTTCTTTTACACCAATAATTTCTGCAATATTCCCAGCACGAGATGGTTTATATATTAAAATATTTTCATCCACAAGTTGGGTATAATCTTTATCGGGGGTCATCATATAAACTACAGAATCATCATTTGCAAATAATGTGGCAAGTGTTCCGATTACGTCATCAGCTTCGTAGCCTGGAACTTCTATAACAGGAATCTTATAGGCATTAAGGATTTGCTTTATATAAGGGACGGATTTCTTTATATCCTCTGGAGTTGCTTCACGGTTAGCTTTGTACTGTGGAAACATTTCATGTCTAAAATTTGGTCCGGACGGATCAAATGCTACTCCAATATGGCTGGGCTTCTCTTTATTCAATACCTCTTCCAATGTGTTTACAAATCCGAATATGGCAGATGTGTTGAAACCTTTTGAGTTTATTCTTGGGTTTTTTATAAATGCATAGTATGCTCTGAATATTAAAGCATAGGCATCAAGAAAGAAAATTTTATTTTTCATCTGTACAGTTTTGGTCAAAAATATAAAATTTAGGTATAATGGACAAAAAGTAGTCTGTTTTTGAGTAAGTATTTTCATGTGGACAAAAAGTAGTCTGTTTTTTTTGAGCTTATTTGACATTTTATTTCAATAGA
>Ga0116157_10001760_pt1 | contig 21620 bp, 16 predicted proteins | sample AD_UKC048_MetaG_FD_89882 | JGI IMG/M metagenome (GOLD analysis project Ga0116157, IMG submission 89882) | Active sludge microbial communities of municipal wastewater-treating anaerobic digesters from USA - AD_UKC048_MetaG | ecosystem: Engineered > Bioreactor > Anaerobic > Digestate | place: USA...
CATCGACACCGACCCGTCCATCAGCAGCGAGATGCGCTCCAGCCGGCCCTGCGGCATGGTCGCGCCGAAGCCAATCTGCTCGAGGTAGAGCGGGCCGAAGCCCTTCTGGATGGCGATCCACCACGGCCCGGTGCCATCGCCGGCGGAGAGCGACACCTGGGCCGGGCCGCCGTTGTGCACCTGGATCGCCAGTGCGGGCGAGAACGCCGGCTTCGGCGGCGTCGGCCCGGTGTCGCGCATGATGCCCTGCGCGATGCCGTTCTCGCCCTGCGCTCCCGAGGCAGAAACGGCGAGGTTGGCGAACTGCAGTTGAACGCCGCCGCTCTTCGCGCCGCTACCCTCGATGGCCGCGTAGACGTGCAGCGCGATCGACTCCAGCGTGATGCCGGCGTCGAGCAGCGGCCCTGAGGACTTGCCCACGCGCAGGCCGAGGCCGTTGACGACGAGGCTGGGCGTGAAGCGCAGCGGCAGCGTGCTCGGCAGGAAGCCGACGAACAGGCCGCCGTCGCCGGGCGGATTGGGCGTGATCCAGCGGTCGTCGTTCTCCAGCCACAGCGAGACGTCGCCCTCGAGCAGCGCGAAGCGGTCGGCCAGGCCGACCTGCAGGCCGATGGTGCCGTCGATGCTGGTGAAACTGAGCTCGAGCTCGTCGACGGTGATCGTGATGCCCGCGCCGGCCAGGTTCGCGAACAGCTTGTGCACGCGTGCGAGCAGCGTGGCCGGGTTGAACACGCCAGCAATCAACTGCGTCGGGTTCGGCACGTCGGCAAGGACCACGCCACGCAGCAGGAAACGCACGTCCTGCGCCCCCACGTCGGTGTCGAGCAGATCCTTCACCGCCTGCTGCGCCATCGCCATGGCCGCCACCAGGTCGGCCACGACCTCGATGATGCGCAGCGCCACCTGTGCCGGGTCGGCCGTGGCGATGGCGGTGGCCAGGGCGCCGTTGCTGGCGACGAGGTCGAACTGCGCGCTGTCCAGCGTCCAGCGTGCAGCGAAGTGCTGCGTGGCGTTGGCCGACAGGCCGACCATCACGCGGCGCCCGCCTGCCGGGTTCAGGCCCGCGGCGAAACTCGCGAAGGGCCGCAGCATCACGCCGCCCGCGTCGATCTCGGCCGGGCCGATGGCCAGGCTCAGTTCGTCCAGCCCTGCGGCGCTGATCGCCAGCGTCGCGCCGAGCGTCCGGATGCCCGGCACCACGATCGAGGGCGCGGCGAGCGACACGCGGCCGGCAGACGGGTTCCAGGCCAGCGTGACACCTTCGACGGTGATGCTGATCTGATTGGACGTGGCCGCGGCGCTCACGCCCGCGGGCAGGAAATCGTCGACCAGCGGCGCGAGCGTGGCCAGGCCGGTGCTGACGATCGAGGGCACGGCAGCGGTGAGCGCCCCCACCGGGTTGGCGGCCCAGGCGCGCAGCGCATCGGCGTCGAACTGCTTCGTCGGCGAGCCGCTGCGCAGCGCGAGTGCGTCGCCGACGGTGCGCACCAGCGCACCCGGCGTGCCGGCGATCTCGGCCAGGCGGTCGAGCAGGAAGGGCAGCGCCGCGGCGGCCACGTCGGACAGCGAGCCGAGGCCGGCGAAGGGCAACAATCGGATGTCGGCGCCGGTGGCGGGACGCAGGAAGACCTCGAGCCCCGCGTTGCCGACGCGCGCGTACACCGCCTGCCGGCCGGGGGTGCCGCCATCGAGGCCGACAAACGTCTCGAGCCCGACGCCCGGCGCGCCGCTCGGCCGCACCGTCAGGCTCGCGCCGATGCCGCCGGACAGGCGCGCGGTGACGCCGTTCGGTGCAATCCATGTGCTCGGGTCGACCTGCAGCGTCAGCCGTGCGCCGGGGCCGTCGGCAGTCACTGCGAGGCTCACGCCATTGGCGAGAGCGAGGGGCTCGCCGTTGGCCACGGACAGGCCCATCAGCGGGCGCAGCGCGTCGAACAGCGCCTGGATCTTGATGGGGTTGGCCGCCAGCGAACCCGCGCTGCGCAGCCAGCCGGCCGGGTCGGCGATCAGGCCGGCCAGCGGCCGCAGCGCCCGCTCGGCGTCGGTGGCCACGCCAGCCAGCAGGCCCAGCGCGTCGAGCGCGGCGTCGATCACCGGTCGCGCGCCGGCGTCGGCGCGCCGCATGATTTCCAGCGCCACATGCGCGCCGAGACTGGGCGCCGCTTGCGCCAGCAAACGCGCGAGCGCCTGGCCGTCGGGCGCGGGCCACAGCGTGGCGACCTCGCTGGCGCCGCCGCTGCGGTGCCAGTGCAACGAGGCGCGCAGCGGGTTCAGGTCGAGCTGCAGTTGCAGGCCGCCCACCGTGGGCAACGCGGCATCGGGGCCGAAGCGCAACTGGCCGGAGAGCGCGCTCGGCGAAGCGCTGAGATCCGCCTGCCAGCCGAAGCGGCCGAGCGCACTGCCCCCGCCTTGCACGCGCACGGTCTGCGTGGGCAGGTCGATGCTCGCGCCCAGCGGTCCGAGCAGCGCATTGAGCGACGATGAGATCTGCGCGCCGGCCGAGGCCAGCCGCTGCCGCACCAGGCCCGCAGGGTCATGCACCAGCTGATCGACGGCATCGCCGACCACGCTGCCGTTGGCGGCGATCAGGCCGAGCGCCTTGAGAAGATTGCCCAGCGCCAGCGAGGCGGTGCCGCCCAGGTCGGCGGCCAGGCGCTGCATCGCCGCGGCGAGCAGCACGCGCGCCTCCGGCAGCACCGGCACGGCGTCGTCGTCGAGGTTGCCGAGCGCGAGGGCTTCCCACGACTGGCCGAACACGCGGCCGTCGTGCAGCACCAGCCGCGCACTGCCGGGCGAGCTGCCGTCCAGCGGCAGCGCGAGGTCGGCCGAGACGGCGCGCAGTTCGAGCTCGGGCGACGACGCGAGCCAGCCGAGCCGGTCGCCGATGCGCAGCTGCACGCGCAGCACGCGCGAGCTGTCGATGCCGCCGGCTTCGTCGAAGGAAAACAACTGCAGATCGGCGCGGCCGCTGATGGTGACGGTGCCGGTCGCGTCTTCGGGCAGCACCCAGCGCAGGCCGGCGTTCACGCCGGTGGCTTCGGGCAGCGGCGTGGCAGCGCGTTCGCAGGCGCGTTGCGCCAGGCCCGCGGCGACGATCGCGGTGAGCGCCGCGTCGACCTGGCTGAGCGCCACTTCGCCGAACTGCGCGACCACCGACAGGCCGGCGCGCGGCGCATCGACGGGCGCAACGCCGGGCCGCAAGTCGGCGGCCGGGTCGGCGAGCGGCGCCAGTTCAATTAGCGCGGCCACGAGGTGGCGGCCGAGGCCGAGGTCGGTGTCGTCCGGGTCGCCGTCGGCGTCGGGCATCAGCCTGTGCAGCAGGCGCAGCGCATCGGCGGTGGGCTGGACGCTCAGTGCCGTCAGTGACACCGGCGACAGCGGCGTGCCGAGCAGCACGAGGTCGGTCACCGCCGCCTGCGCCTGCGCGGCCACGCGGGCGGCATGGCCGGCACCGTGCAGCGCGACCAGCGCGATGTCGTTGCTCACGCCGGCCAGCGCGTCGAGCATGCGGGCCAGACGTGCGGCCTGCTCGGGCGTGCCGTCGGTCGTACTGCCGGCGACGCGGCAATCGGCACGCGAGCCGAGCGCGACGAACCAGTCGCCGCTGGCCGCGGCGGGAACGGCGAACATCGTCGCGGCGAGGCCCGACGTGGCGAGGTCGACACGCCGATCCGCCGGTGCATCGGGCCATGACTGCGCGCCGAGCGCCACGTAGACCGTGGTGGTCGGCACCCGGCCCGTCAGGTCTTCGAGGTCGAGCTGATCGAACAACTGCGCGGCGGCCAGGCCGGTACGCCGCACGTTGATACCCGCAGGCGCCACCGGCGGCGGCACGATGCGGCCGTCGCCGCCGACCCAGCGCTGCACGATCGCAGCCAGGCCGGCGGCGAGATCGCGGCCTTCGACCAGCTCGCGCACATCGCTCGCCACTTCGGCCTCGGCCGACAACGCCGCCACCAGCGCTGCGGTACCCAGACCGGGCTGGCCAGGCCGCCAGTTCTGCAGGGCCGGCGAAGCGGCCACGAGCCGAGGCTCCAGCCCGGCCGGAGGGAACCACACCGCGATGTTCGGCAGGCCCTCGGCGATGGCCAGACGATAGGGATCGTCCGGATGTCCGGTGCCGGCGATCACGCCACGAGCCGCCCCGGCACCGCCGAACAGGTCGGCCACCAGTGCGAGCGCACGGGGGCCGAGGTCGCTCATGGCCAGCTGCGGCATCCAGGCGCGCAATGCGGCTTCGGGCGAGGTCACGATGTCGGCCAGGCGCAGCCGCGCGAGGTCGAGCGCCTCGCCGCTGGTGTCGGCCGCGGCATCGATCCAGCCGAGCGCGTGCACCACGTCGCCGAGCGTGCCGCCGACCAGCGCACCGAGCCGGCCGACCAGCGCCTGCACGCCGTCCCAGGCTTCGGGCGGCAAGCTCACGCTGCCGTCGGCAGAGATCACCGGCAGGCTGACAGGCAGCACGAGCTCGCCGGTCTCCAGAGCCAGCGAGGGCGCGCTGACGTTCGCCTGCAGCCCCGCCTGGGGCGACCACGCCAGGCGCAGACCGACGTGCTGTGCGCTGAAGGCGATGCCGTCGGCGAGCTCGAGCCGAGCGCGCGGCGGGTTGACGCCGCGCTGGCGCGCGGTGAGCGTGGCCTCGACGGCCGGCAGCAGGCTGGCGCTGCGCGCCGCCAGGTCGATGCGGGCGAGCGTGGCGCCGATGCGCGTCTGCACGACGGTACAGCGCTGTCCGAGCGTGTCGACGCTGGTCGCGGCGGCCAGGCCGATGTTCAGCAGTGCGCCGCTGGCCGAGACTTCGAGTTGCAGCGGGCCGATCAGTGGCAGCGTCCACGGCAGCTCGATCGTGCCGTCGCCCTGCACGAGGGCAGTCGCCTGGTCGGCGTCGGCCAAGGCCGTGCGCAGGGCGCCGAGCACGCTGCGCGCAGCGGCCGGCACGGTGATCAGCTGCTGCCAGTAGCTGCCGATGGCCGGCAGCGGGTCGGCCATCAGCGCGGGCAGCGTGACGGCGGTGACACCCGCGGGTGCATCCAGGCCGATCAGCTGGCGCACCACGCCCAGCGCATCGCCCAGGTCATCGAGCAGCAGGTTGGCGATGTCGCCCACGGTGTTGGCGGCCGCGTCCATCACCGCGTCGGGCGAGGTGAGGTCGAGCGTGGCGTAGTCGTGCTCGCCCAGCGTCACGCCGTCAGCGGCGAGCACGAAGTTCAGCCGCCGTTCGCTGTCGAGCGAAAAGCCGATGCGCAGCGTGTCGGCCTGCGCCGGCATCGGGTTGGCGATGTCGAGGATCGGGCTGCCCGTGCGGCCGGCCGCAGCCCACAAGCCCAGGCTCGGCAACGCGAAGGCGGCACCAGTGACGAGGTCGATGCGGCACAGCTCGGCGCGCGCTTCGACGCGTGCGTCGTCGTTGCCGAGTTCGATGCCGAGCGTGGGCGTGAGCCGCGCGTTGCCGCTGGGGCCGCTGTCCACGCGCAGGCCGAGCGTCAGCGTGGCGTCGCCGAGATCGAACTCGACCGTGTCGCCGACGCGGGCGCCGCCGATCAGTGTCGCCAGGTGGCCCAGCCAGTCGCTGCGCGGGCCGGTCTGTGCGAGCAGGCCGCGCACCCAGTCGGCGATGGCGAGCACGCCGCGCGTGGGCAGCTCGGTGATCGGGAAGTCGGGCACCGCGTCGCCGTTCTTCAGGCCAAGCAGGCCGGCCAGCGCGGCGAGCTTCGGGTCGGCCGTCAGCGCATCGGCCTGCGCCTTGAGCAGCGACATCACCAGGTCGAGCAGCGCGTCGTCGAGCTCATCGGCTCCGTCGGCCGAGACACGCACGTCGCGCGGCGAAGGCGCGCCGGGCAGTTGCAGGCCAGTGAGCGCGAGGGCGAACACCGGGCCCCGGGTGTCGCCGGGCGAGGTGGGCAGGTCGACGTCGATGCCGATGCCGCCCAGCCGCGCCTGGCCCGGCACCGCCGGACTCGCATCGACGGTGATCGACGTGCCGATGCGGATGCGCCCGCCCACCGAGCCGAGCAGCAGCGGCTGGCTCACGCTCGGCCCGCCGTTCTTGTGCGCGCGGAACAGCGGCACCGCCAGCGTGGTCGCCGAGGCCGGGTCGGTGGTGCGCAAGCGCAGGCCCAGGCCGATGTGCAGGCCGTCAGGCTGGCTCTCGTCGACGGTGACGGCCACGCTCATCGGCGGGTCGTCCAGGTCGACGATGGGCAGCCACACCACGCCGGCTTCGGTGCTGCGGTCGGCGCCGCCCATGGCCTCGTCGACGAAGGCGATCAGCGCGTCGCGTTGCGCCGGGTCGGCGAGCATGTTCTTCAGGAAATCCTCGGGCCGCGCGAACCAGCCCTGGTTGGGGCTGCCGTCGGCCTGGAAGATGCCCAGCGCCTTGGCCAGGTTGCCCAGGACGCCGAGGTCGCCCGCGCCGAAGCTCATGGCTGCTTCCCGATCTTCGTCGACGACTTCAGCGTGCTGGACCCGGCGAAACGGTGCCGCGCCATCGGCACGATCTCGATGCCGCGGCCGGTGACCGCGATCTCCACCGGCACGAGCAGGTTGCCGCGCTGGTCCTTGCCGGTGGCCGCGGCGATGCCGCTGACCAGGCCCAGCACGCATTGCCATCCGAACGCCACCAGTGCGTCACCCCAGGTACTCACGATGATGTCGGGCCCGTTCGGGCGGCGCGGGGCGGCGGCGTACAGGCCGGCCGGTTGCTGCGGCGAGCCGACCGCGAAGAGCAGCTCGATCGAGGCCGGCCCGGTCTGGTCGCAGCGCACCGGGATGCCGATGCGGATCAGGCCGGTGGAGAGCTTGACGTCCACCTTGGAGAAGGCCACCGCCAGCTCGTTCTCGCCTTCGACCCAGACCACCTCCGTGCGCTGGCTCGGCCGGAAGAAGCCCGCCGCGCGCCGCGCCGCCACCCGCACGAGCTCGGTGCTGCGTCCGGCCTCGATGAACACCGGCTTGAAGACCTCGCCCTCGGCCATCGGCCGGGTGGCGGCGGGCAGGCGCTGCGCGCGGCGCTCGGCCTCGACGAAGCGGGCGAACTCAGGGGCGACGGTGTCTGCCATGGACGGCATTCCTGCGGGCTGTGCGGTGGACGCTCGGCGGCTGAAGCGGTGCCGGGGAAGCTCAGCGGTCGGCGGCCGGGGCGATCGCGTCGCGGTCGTTGCCGAACAGGTGCCTGGCGAACTGCACCAGCGCGTCGAACATGAACCAGGTGGCCAGGAAGGCCGCGCATTCGAGCGAGAAGCTGTGGAACTTGTAGAAGAGCTCGGCGATGAGCCACGCCGCCGCGATGGAAGGGAACTGCTCGATCAGGAGGCGCCGGACGGACAGCATTCGCAGCAAGGTGAACATCGGTCACTCCTTGTCTCGATCCGGACTCGAGGGGTGCACGGACTCTAGTGCTGCCAGCGCCAGGACGTACCCCTAGCTTCGAGCATCGCGCGCTGCGAAACAGGGGGGAAGAGCGCCCGCGTCAGTTTCATGACGAAATGAAACCGGCGCATCCATCGCACGAAGGGCGACGTACCGGCACGAATTGAGTTCACTCAATTCGCTTCGCGTCACCAGCCTCAGCATGGATCACATCATGAGCACCGCATCACTCGATCGCAGCCCCTCCGCCATGCCGGGATCCCCTTCGCCGCAGCCCGTGGTTTTCGCCCATGCCGGGCTCGCGGGGGAACTGGCGGTTCCCGACGGCTCGAGCACGCTGGCCCTGTTTGCGCACGCCACGGCGGCCGGCCGCGATCACCCCGGCTACCGCTTCATGGGCGACGTGCTGCATGCCAATGGCGTGGCCACGCTGTCGATCGGGTTGCGCAACGCCGAGGAAGAAGCGATCTGCGCGCCGCTGGCGAGCACCCCGGAGCTGGCGCAGCGCCTGAAGGCGGTGCTGGGCTGCCTCGCGGCGCATGGGGCCACGCGCCACTTGCAGGTGGCGCTGGTGGGCGTCAACCAGGCGGCCGCACCCTGCGCGATCGCGGCGCGCCAGCCCGGCCTCGAGGCCATCGGCTCGGTGGTGCTGCTCGACGGCCGCGTCGACCTGAACGATGCCGAGGTGGCCGCCTGGCGCCGCCCCACGCTGTGCATCGCCGGCCGCCACGGCATCGCGCTGTCGGGCCAGCCACTGGCCGGTGCGCGCTCGCTGCCGCCGCCGCACCGCCTCGTCAAGCTGCGCATGCAGACGCAGCCGCTGGCCAGTGCCGGGGCCTTCCAGGCGATGGCCTGCCACCTTGCCACGTGGCTGCAGCCGCCTTGTGCCACACCCCACGAAGCGGTGCCTGCGGATGTGACCGAGCTTGCGTCGGCTCAATGACGTGAGCCGCCCGCGGAACATCATCACCTGCGAGCATGGGGGTGGTGGCAGTGAGAGATATCGGTTCGCAGGTCGTTCACGTCGGTAGGTCGGATTGGTCGGGCGAGTACGAATGCGTGGCACACCCGCTCGGTGTGGTCGCGGTGCCGCAGTTCGACGCTGCGCCCTCTGCCGGCCCCGACGCGCGACAGCTGTCCGACGTGTTGCACGCCTGCGGCTTCGCCACGCTGGTCGTCGACCTTCAGAGCATCGACTGCGAAGGCGACATGGGGCGTCTGTCGCAGCGCCTGGTCGACGTGCTCGGCTGGCTGCGCGACAAGCATGCCGGCATGGAGGTCGGCGTCTACGGCACGCAGTTCCTGGCCAGCGCAGCCCTGCAGGCGGTGGCGCAGCGGCCCGGTATCGCCGCGGCGGTGGTCACGCGCAGTGCCTCTCCGGAACTGGTCGGTGCGCACCTGGCGCAGGTGCAGGCGGCCACGCTGCTCATCGTCGGCGATGACGACGCCGACTTGCTGCAATCGAATCGGGCCGCGCTGCGCCTGCTCAGCTGCTCGAAGCGCCTCGAGGTGGTGCCCGGTGCGGGCCGGTGGTTCGATGAGCTCGGCGCGCGCGAGACGGTGGCGCATCTGGCCGGCGCCTGGTTCATGCGGCACCTCGCCGCCGGCCGGCTGCAATGACCATCGCCAGAACGCCGCGGTGACGGCACTTCCCTAGGCAGAGGGCGCGAGTACATTCTGCGCATGACGCTTGCCCCACCGCCACCGACGAAGCTCGCTGGTGTGTCACGGGTGCGCATCGTCGGCATCGGTGCCTCTGCTGGCGGGCTGGAGGCCCTGGAGCAGTTTCTCGGCCACGTGCCGCCCGGCTGCGGGCTGGCTTTCATCGTCGTGCAGCATCTCGACCCGACGCAGAAGGCGATGCTCGCGCAACTGCTGCAACGCAGTACGGCGATGCCGGTGGGCGAAGCGACCGAGGGCACGCGCATCGCCGCCGGCCGCGTCTACGTGATCCCGCCCAACAAGGCGCTGACCGTTTCCCGCGGCAGCCTTCACTTGGCTGCGCCCGAACAGCCGCGCGGGTTGCGCCTGCCGGTCGACGTGCTGTTCGAGTCGCTCGCGCTCGAACTGCAGGAACAGGCGATCGGCGTCGTGCTTTCAGGCATGGGATCCGACGGCACTGCCGGGCTGCGCGCCATCAAGGGCAAAGGAGGCCTGACGCTGGCACAGGATCCCGACAGCGCACAGTTCGACTCCATGCCGCGCAGCGCCATCGAGGCCGGCTGCGTCGACATCGTGGCTCCCGCCGGCGAAATGCCCGACCGCGTGCTGGGCATGCTGGCGCGCGAGTCGTCCGTCGACAGCATCGCCAGCGACGCGAACGTGGCGGGCGCGCCCATCGCCGGGCCGCCGCCTGACGAGTCGGTCACCGGGCTGGCGGCGATCCTGCGGCTGTTGCAGCGCCGCGGCAAGCACGACTTCACCTTCTACAAGCACAGCACGCTGCTGCGCCGCATCGAGCGCCGCATGGGCATCCATCGTTTGCCGACGATGGACGCTTACGCGGCCATGCTCGACGGCAACGAGCAGGAACTCGACCTGCTCTTCAAGGAACTGCTCATCGGCGTGACCGGCTTCTTCCGTGACACGCCAGTGTGGCAGGCGCTGAAGACCGAGGTGCTGCCCAGGCTGCTCGCCGAGCGTGGCGCGGGGCACGCCCTGCGCGCCTGGGTGGTGGGCTGCTCGACGGGCGAAGAGGCCTATTCCCTGGCCATGACCTACCGCGAGGTGCAGGAGTCGATGGCAGGGCGAGACTCGGGCACGCTGCAGGTGTTCGCCACCGACCTGAGCAAGGACGCGGTCGAGATTGCGCGGCGCGGAAGCTATCCGCCGGCCATCGCCGGCGAACTCTCGGCCGAGCGGCTGGCGCGCTTCTTCACGCGCCAGGACGACGGTTTCCGCATCGCCAAGTCGATCCGCGAGATGGTGGTGTTCGCGCCGCACGACGTGGCAGCCGACCCGCCCTTCACCAAGCTCGACCTGTTGAGCTGTCGCAACCTGCTGATCTACCTGACCGCGCCGCTGCAAAAGCGCTTGATTCCGCTGTTCCACTACAGCCTTCGACCCGGCGGCATGCTCGTGCTGGGAAGCTCCGAGACACTCGGTCGCTTCGAGGGGTTGTTCGAGCCGCTGGATGCCAAGCTGCGCCTGTACCGACGGCGCGAGACGAAGCAGGCCCAGTCCGTTCCCGAGTTCCCGCTGCGCGTGGCGGCGGCCTCGCATCCGATCTTGAAGGAGACACGCTTGGCCGACGATTCGCTTCCACCCTCGACCCTGCAGGCTGCAGCCGACCGCGTTTTGCTGCAGGACATCGCGCCGCCGGCGGTGCTCGTCAACGACCGCGGCGATGTCGTCTACATCAACGGGCGCACCGGCAAGTACCTCGAGCCCGCAGCCGGCAAGGCGAACTGGAACATCCACGTGATGGCGCGCGAGGGCATCCGCGCCCCGCTGGCTGCCGCGCTCGACCAGGCCCTGACGCAAACCGAGCCGGTGCTGCTGGCGGGGCTGCCCGTCGAATCGGGCCCCGGCGCGCCGCTGGTCGACATCAGCGTGCGCGCTCTGGTCGATCCGCCGCTGCTGGCGGGCATGGCGATGATCGTCTTCCGCGAAGTCGGCCCGGCCGAGCCGACGCGCCGGCGCCGGCGCAGCGCCGGCTCGGTCCACCGCGAGCTCGAGCTCGAGATGCAGCGCACACGCGACGAGGCGCAGGCGCTGCGCGAGGAGATGCGCGCCTCCCAGGAGGAGCTGCAGGCGGCGAACGAAGAGCTGCAGTCAACCAACGAGGAGCTGCAATCGACCAACGAGGAGCTGACCAGTTCCAAGGAGGAGATGCAGTCGATGAACGAGGAACTGCAGGCGGTCAACGTGGAACTGCAGTCGAAGATCTCCGATCTCGAGCTGGCGCAGAGCGACATGCGCAACCTGCTCAACAGCACGGACATCGCCACCCTCTTCCTCGACAGGGACCTCAACGTGAGGCGATTCACCGAACGGGCCCGCAAAATCATCAGCCTGCGCGACAGCGACGTCGGGCGCCCGCTGAGCGACCTGACCACCCATCTCGAGTACCCCGAGCTGCAAGCCGACGTGCGCGACATGCTGCGGACGCTGGTCGTGTCCGAGCGGCAGATCCGCGGCAGCGAAGGGCACTGGTTCTCGGTGCGCGTGATGCCCTACCGCACGCACGACGACGTGATCGACGGCGCCGTCATCACGTTCGTCGACATCACGGCCGCCAAGGAACTGGAAGCGCGCCTGCGCAGCGCATGAGCCGCAGCGTGGTCAGCGCGAAGGTGCCTGCGGCACGGGCGTCGCCGGCCTGAACTCCTCGGCCGGCGAGCTGTCTCCGACGAGGCCGTGCTCGAGACCGTAGCGCACCAGTTCGGCCAGCGTGGGCAGCTCCAGCTTCTCCTGGATGCGGCTCTTGTGCGTGCTGATCGTCTTGACCGACAGGTGCAGCGCGCTGGCGATGTCGGTCGGTCGCTGCCCCGCGACGAGCCTGCGCAGCACCTCGAGCTCGCGGTCCGAGAGCTGCGCATGACGCGCCGTGCCCACGCCATGAAGTTGCAGCACCACGCGTTCGGCCAGTTCCGGCGTGACGTAGGCGCCGCCGCCCATCACCTTGCGCACCGCGCGGATCAGCTCGGCCGACGCGCTGTCCTTCGTGACGTAGCCGTTCGCGCCGGCCTTGAAGGCACGCATCGCGTACTGCTCCTCGGCATGCATGCTCAGCACCAGCATCGCAACGCGGCCGAACTCGTCGCGGATGCGGCGGATCAGCTCCAGCCCGCTCATGCCCGGCATCGACAGGTCGACGATCACGAGTTCGGCAGGCTCGCGGCGCAGCCACTCGAGCGCCTGGAAGCCGCTGCTCGCTTCGCCCACTGTCCAGCCTTCGCCGGCACCGGCGAGGATGCGAGCGAGACCTTCGCGAACCACGGCATGGTCGTCGACGATCAGGATGCGCTTCGTGGACTGCGTCATGGCGTTCATATGCCGGCTCCTGCGGTCACGAAGCCGCCCTGGCGCGGCCGCGAGCCCAGCGGCAGCCGCACCGACAGGCGCGCGCCGCGGCCGGGCGCATTGCCGTACGCCAGCTGGCCGCCCAGCATGGTGGCCCGCTCGCGCATGCCGAGCAAGCCGAACGAGCCCTCGCGCTGCATCGCAGCTTCCGGATAGCCGATGCCGTTGTCTTCCACGACGAGTTCGAGCTCGCCGTCATGCTGCTGCACGAGTACCGTCACATCGGTCGCGCGGGCGTGGCGGACCACGTTGGTCAGTGCTTCCTGCACCATGCGGAACACGGCGGTCGCCACTCGGTCGTCCACCGGAGCGTCGTTCTCGTTCAGGCGCACGGTGATCTCGATGCCCATGCGGCGAGCGATGTCGCGCGCCAGCCACTCGATCGCCGCATTGAGGCCCAGGTCGTCGAGCATCATCGGGCGCAGATCCGCCGAGATGCGCCGCACCGAGGCGAGCGTGTCGTCGAGCATGGTCATCAGGCCATCGACGCGCTCCTGCCGCGCCGCCTGCGCGCCGACGCCGGGCAAGGCCGAGAGCTCCATCTTCAGCGCGGTCAGGCGCTGGCCCAGCTCGTCGTGCAGTTCGCGCGCGATGCGGCGGCGTTCTTCCTCGCGCGCCTCGACCACGCTGGTAGACAGCCGGCGCAGCGACTCGCGCGAACGCTCCAGCTCGGCCAGCTCGAGGCGGCGCCGCGTGACGTCGGCCACCACCATCTGCACGGTGGTGCCGCCGTGGTCAGGCAACGCGGCCAGAGCGATCTCGACTTCGCGCCTGGCACCATCGTTGCGGGCGATGTTGCCTTGCACCAGCGCCACGTCGCGCGTGCCGGCCAGCGCACGCGCCACCTGGGCCCGCACCGTGGCGTGCGAGCCCGGCTCGAGCAGATCGTAGAGGCCTTGCCCGACGATCGGATCGTCGTGGTCGAACAGCCGCTCGGCCGCGCGGTTGGCGAACACGATGCGGTCGTTGTCGGAGATCCAGATCGCCACCGGCGCCAGCTCGAACACCGAGCGCAATCGCTGCTTGAAGTGCTCGATCTCGTCGCGCAGCTCCCGTTGCTCGCTCAGGTCGAGCACCAGCGCGACGAAGTACTGGCGCACGCCGTGCTCGTCGGCCATGTCGACGCGAGAGAGCGTGATCTCGACCGGGAATTCGCTGCCGTCCAGGCGCGTCGCGCTGATGCGCCGGTGCTGAGCCATGCGCTGCTGGAGTTGTTCCGACGTGGCGAACTCGCCCACGCGTGTGGCGTGCGCGGCGCGCTGGCCGGGCGGGATGAAACGCTCCAGCGACTGCCCGAGCGCCTGCGACGGCGTGCAGCGGAACATGCGCTCGGCTGCCGGGTTGATCGCCACGATGCGCTGGCGCTCGTCCACCATCACGATGGCCTCCTGCGCCGCCTGCAGGATGCTTCCCATCGGCCGGTCGAACAGATCGAACGGTGATTCGACCTGCGGTATCGCACTCATCGGAGGGCCTGCGTGTGTGGATGCATCGGAGCGTTCGAGATGTTCCGGTGTTCGGTCATTCCGCGTCATCTACTGTGTTCGCTTCGGATCGTAGGCCGAGCCTGTCGGCCCCGAAAGGGCATTTGCCTGAGCCGCTTGATTCAGCGCAAATCTTTCGCGCTGTACCCCATGGGGTAATCCCGATCACTGGCGCTCGCCGGCGTCTTCCATCGGCGATGCGCCCTCGATCAACTCGCGGCCCAACTCGGCCTCCGCGGCCAGCCAATCCGCCTGCGCGTGTCCGTCGACGCAGCCGCTGCGCTGGTACAGATCGTAGGCTCGGCGGCGGATCAGGTCTTCGCGGCTCGGCCCTTCGATGAGCTCGTGTGCTTGCGGCGCGGGCAGCTCCAGCGGTGCGTCGGCGTCGACGACATCAGGCGCCGGGTTCGCCCTGCGAGGCGTGCGGCGGGGTGCGTGGCTGGGGTGGTGAGTCGACTTCATGGGTGTCTCCTGCAACAGTGGGCCGATCGATCGGGCACGGGGGTTCCGGGCCTGCAGAAGCTAGCCACGAAGCTCGTTGCCCGATTGCGTTCGCTCAATGGCAGCGGCATCCGCTGGCGCAGCATGTGTCCAGACCTGCTTCGATGAGCCCTGTGCCGATGCGACTCCGCGTGACCCACGAGACTGCTTCCGACCTGCCGGGTGCCCGCTTGCCTGTGGGGATTGGGCCGGCACCTGCGCGGCGGCCTCGCCTTGCGCGGTCAGTCCGGGCCGCATTCGAAGGACGTGCTCAGCGTGATCGCCAGGCTGATGACGCTGGAGACGATCGTGGCTGATCTGGCGCGCCGGCTGTCGGACCGATGACCGACTTCGGATGGGCCGAAGCCCTGGATGCACAGGTCGCGCTCGCCGTCGCGAAGCTGGCCTCGCCGGGCCTGCGGGCCTTCATGGAAGGCCTCTCCGCGGCGCACGGGCCGCGCGGCATCGCCTTGCTCACGGCTGGGGTGGCGGCGCTGCTGTTCATCGGCCGCCAGCGTGCCGATGCGCTGTGGCTGCTGCTGACGGTGTTCGGCGGCGCCGCGTTGAACCACCTGCTCAAGCACACCATCCAGCGGCCGCGGCCCGGCATGGACCACCTGAGCGCGGTGGCGACCGACTTCAGTTTCCCGAGCGGCCATGCGGCCAACACGACGCTGCTCTACGGCGCACTGGCCCTGCTGCTGATCCGCCATGAGCGTTCGCCCGGCCTGCGCGCCCTGGCTGCGGTGTTCGCGTGTTCGGCGGTGCTGCTGGTCGGCAGCAGCCGGCTGGTGCTGGGTGCGCACCGCTTCAGCGACGTGGCCGCGGGGATGCTGCTGGGCGTGCTGGTGCTGACCACCTGCATGCTCGTGCGGACCCTGCTGCGCCGCTGAGCCTGTACCTGAGTCCTCTGCGCTGAGCGAGCGAATGCTGCGCTCAGCCGTGCGGCGCGACATGCGCCATGCGCGCCATCGGCTGGCCGCGCCGCAGCTCGCGCACGAAGTCGGCCAGCACCGCGGCGTGAGCGCCCTGCTCGCACTCGCTTTCGGTGAGGGCGAGGCTGGCGATGGGCCGGCGATGGCACAGGGTCTTCAGGTCGTGCAGCACCTTGTCCTGACCCGAGCCGCCGCAAGTGCAGAAGAAGGCCACCCGGCCGAATCTGCCGCGGTGCGCCTCGAGGTAGCTGCGCACCGGGCTGGCCATGTTCCAGAACCAGATCGGCGTGCCGATCACCAGCAGATCGTCGGGCTCTGGCGTGTGCCGTGCGGGTTTCAGGTCCGGGCACCAACCGAGTACGGCTTCGAGGGCGCTGCGCAGGTAGCCCCGCGGGCCCCGGCGGTCGCCGCGCTCGGTGATCTCGTCGATCTCCGCGCTGCAGGCGTCGGCAATCTCGCGCGCGACGCTGCGGGTGTGGCCGTCGCGCGAGAAGTACACCACCACGATGCGTTGCATGCAGGGTTACGGCAAGTTCAGAACGCCGGCCCGCCGGCGTCGGGCAGGGCCGGCGCCTTCGATGCCGGCGCGTTGGCGATCATGCAGTCGGTGGTCAGGATCAACGCGGCGATCGAGGCGGCGTTCTGCAGTGCCAGCCGCGTCACCTTGGCCGGGTCGATCACGCCCATCTGCAGCAGGTCGCCGTATTCGCGCGTGGCGGCGTTGTAGCCCTGCGCACGGTCGTCGGCCGCGTCGACGCGGTGCAGCACCACCGAGGGCTCGTCGCCGGCGTTCTGCACGATGCGGCGCAGCGGCTCCTCCAGCGCACGCGAGACGATGCGCAGGCCCGAATCGTGGTCGAGGTTCGGCCCCTTCAGCGCCGCAAGCACGCGGCGCGCGCGCAGCAGCGCCACGCCGCCGCCGGGCACGATGCCTTCTTCCACCGCCGCGCGGGTGGCGTGCAGCGCATCTTCGACGCGGATCTTGCGTTCCTTCAGTTCCGACTCGGTGGCCGCACCGACCTTGATCAGCGCCACGCCGCCCGAGAGCTTGGCGATGCGTTCGTCGAGCTTCTCGCGGTCATAGTCGCTGGTGGCGGCGTCGCGCTCCTTGCGGATGCTGCCGACGCGGTCGCGGATCGCCGCCGGGTCGCCGGTGCCGCCGATGATCGTGGTGTCTTCCTTGCCCACCTCGACGCGGCGAGCGCGGCCCAGGTCGGCCAGCCGGGCCTTGGCCAGCGTGAGGCCGAGCTCGTCATTGACCACCGCGCCGCCGGTGAGCACGGCGATGTCCTGCAGCATGGCCTTGCGCCGGTCGCCGAAGCCCGGCGCCTTCACCGCGCAGGTCTTGATCGTGCCGCGCATCGTGTTGATGACCAGCGTGGCCAGCGCATCGCTCTCCACTTCCTCGGCGATCACCAGCAGCGGCCGGCCGGCCTTGACCACTTCTTCCAGCAGCGGCAGCAGGTCCTGCAGCGACGACAGGCGCTTGTCGTAGAGCAGGATGGCCGCGTCCTCGAGCACGGCGGTCTGCCGCTCGGGGTTGTTCATGAAGTAGGGCGACAGGAAGCCGCGGTCGAATTGCAGGCCTTCGACGACCTCCAGCTCGCTGGCCAGGCCGGAACCGTCTTCGATGGAGATGGCGCCTTCGCGACCGACCTTGTCGATGGCGCGGGCGAGCAGCTCACCGATCGAGCGGTCGTTGTTGGCCGAGATGGCGGCCACGTGGGCGATCTCCTGCGAGCCGGCGCAGGGCCGCGCGAGCTGCTTGAGCTCGGCGACCACCGCCTCGACGGCCTGCTCCATGCCGCGCTTGAGGTCCATCGGGTTCATGCCACCGGCCAGGTAGCGCATGCCCTCGTCGATCATGGCGTGGGCGAGCACGGTGGCGGTGGTGGTGCCGTCGCCGGCCTTCTCGCTGGTGCGCGAAGCCACCTCGCGCAGCATCTGCGCGCCCATGTTCTCGAAGCGGTCTTCCAGCTCGACCGACCTGGCCACCAGCACGCCGGAGTTGACGATCTGCGGCGGGCCGTAGTCGCGGTCGAGGATGACGGTGCGGCCGCGCGGGCCCAGTGTCACCTTCACCGCCTCGGCCAGGGTGTCGATGCCGCGACGCATGCGCTCGCGCGCCTCGTCACCGAACAGCAGTCGTTTGGCAGTCATGGTGTTGCGTTCTCCGTTCCGCCGCGGCCGGGCGGGCCAGCCGGGCCCGGCCCCGGCCCCGGCGGGCAGTTCAGGCTACCGCTTCGACCTGCCGAACGGTCGTGGCTGCGCGCTGCGGAACGCGCTGGCGCGCCAGCGCAGCGGCGGGCCGCGCACCGTCATCGGCCAAGCCGCGCGTGTTGCGCGTGCAGTTGCGCAAGCCGATCGGATCGAGGATCTCGACCTCCCGGTTGACCACGCGCAGGTGGCCCCATTCGGCCAGCGCGGTGAAGGAGCGGCTGACGGTCTCGTGCGCCACGCCGAGCAGGCTGGCGATGTCGCGCCGGCTCATGCGCAGGTACAGGCGCCGCGGCGACTGGCCGCGTTCGGCCATGCAGGCCGACATCCACATCAGGAAGCGCGCCAGCCGCGTCTCGGCGGCCACGGCGGCCATCATCTCGGCGATCTCGCCGGCGCGCGCGAGCTGGCGGCTCAGCGCGAACTGCAGCGCATGGTCGAGCGCGGGTGCACGTTGGCGCCAGCCGTCGAGCTCGCGCAGCGGCACCGCGAACACCGTCGAATCTTCCAGCGCCACCACGCTGCAGGTGTGGCGGCCACGGCTGAGCGCCTCGAAGCCCAGCACCTCGCCGGGCCCGGCGAAGGCGAGCACCTGCTCGTAGCCGTCCTCCGAGGTCTTCAGGCACTTGAAGCTGCCCGAGCGCACCACGTGCACCGATTCCGGCGAGGCCCCTTCGTGCAGCAGTGCGGCGCCGGCACGCACGCGCCACACCGGCACACGCAGCTCGGGCAGCGCGCGTGCCGCGACCGGTGGGGCTTCGGCCCCCATGGCGGCCAGCAACTCGGGCAGCGGTGCCGGCGCCGAGGCCGTCACGGCACTGCGCTGGACGAACCAGGGATCCCGGCAGGTCAGGCGGTCTTCGGTCGAGGCTGTGTCACTCATGATCTGCTCCGGCGTTGTTTTCAGGACATCTGTCACAGCTTCGCGCCGGCTTGGATCCTCGGCAATCGGCGGCGGGTGCGTGTCGCTGTGGGAATGACTCAGTCTTTGCCGCCCACGATTCCGACAGCGCGTTCGGAATATTCCGAACGCGCCCGGGCAGGCGCCGATTGCGTGTGCTCGACGACCGGAGCCGGCCCCGGCGTGACCCTGCGCCCTCGCGGGCCGCGCTCGAACCGAGCTTTGTCGACGGCTACTTCACCAGCATCACCGGCACCGCGGCAAGGTGCACCACGCGCTGGGCCACCGAGCCCAGCAGCAGGCCGCCCAGCGCATTCATGCCGCGCGTGCCCATCACGATGCAGTTGGCAGCGCAGTCCGCGGCCAGGCGCACGATCTCCTGCGCGGCCTGGCCTTCGGCGGCCTGCGTGGTCACGGCCCGCAGGCCGCTGTTGCGGGCCTGTGCGAGCGCGGCCTCGAGCAGATCGGCCTGCCGCTGCCGGAGCCCGCTTTCGATCGACTGGAAGTCGAACGGCGGCAACTCGCCGTAGTAGGCCGGGCTTTCGCGCACATGGACGAGCACGGTGTCGACGGCAGCTCCGTGCTTCGCCAGCTGGCCCGCGGCCTCGATGGCGCGGCGCGCAGGGTCCGAACCGTCGATGGCGATCAGCAACTTCATCATGGCCGTCTCCCGTCTGCAGGAGGCATCGACGTCACGTTGCCGCCAGCCGCTGCGCCAGTTCGCGGTCATCCAGCGAGGTGTAGTCGCTCGGCACCGTGCGCAGCACGCGCTGGCGGGCCTGCGTGTCCAGGTGGGCCTTCAGCTCCCCGAGAAAGGGGTTCGAGGCCACCAGCACCAGCCCCGCGCAGCGACCCGTGGCCAGGCCGGCATTGAGCACGTGGGCCACTTCGCGGGCGAAGTGCTCGTGCTCGCGCTCGTGCACGTCGGTGCGCGGCCGGTATTCAGCGCTGCCGGTGCCGTGCTTCCCGCTGGTGATGTGGCCGGCCTTCTCGCCGCCGAGTTCGCCGGCCTTCTGCCTGCTTTGCGGATGCACCAGATCGGCAACGTGCACATAGCCATCGCCCTTGTCGGACATCTCCAGCACGCGCGCCCGCGCGGCGTTCGCTACCACCAGCCAGTTCTTCATGGCATCTCGCCTTCACGTGCCGCGATGACGGCACCCGAAGGGAATCTAGGAGGCTGGCGCCACGGTGCGTTGACCCGGCTCAACGCAGAGGTTCAGGGCCGCGGACACCACCCAGCCGGCCACCGGCAGGCCGGCTTCCTGGCGCAGCACGGCGCGCTCGCAGGCCGGCTCGTCGAAGCCTGCCGCACGCAGTGCAGTCTCGACATGGGTGCGTGCATGGGCGTAGCGGCCGCTGGTCTGCAGCCGCCAGGGCTCGTGCCCGTCGTCGAGCGCCTCGACGGTGAAGACGAAACAGCCCCCGGGGCGCAGCGCGCCGGCGGCCGCCGCGCAGACACCATCGAGCGGGCCGAAGTAGCACAGCGTGTCGGCCGCCACGAGTGCGTCGAACGATGCCGGCTCGTGGCGCAGGAAGTGCTCCAGCTCGACCTTGAAGAGCGCGTCGTAGCAGTCGCGCTGGCGTGCCTTCACCAGCATCGCGGTGGACAGGTCGCAGCCGACGAGCTTCCGCGCGAAGGGCCGCAGCAGCGGCCCGCACAGGCCGGTGCCGCAGCCCAGGTCGGCAATGTGCAGCGAGGCATCGGCCGCGCGGCGTGCGGCCAGCGCCTGCGCCACCCGGCGCGGTGCCTGGTAGCCCAGCGCGGCGAGCTGGCCGTCGAAGTGCGCCGCGAAGCTGTCGAACACGCTTTCGACGTAGGCATCGCTGGCGCGCAGCGGCGCGTCACGCTGGCGGATCGCGGCGAGCTGGTGGCGGGCCACGGCGTTGCCCGGGTCTTCTTCCAGCCACTCGTGGTACAGGCGCTCGGCCTCGTCGCGGCGATCCAGCAGCACGAGCGCGCGGATCACCTGCTCGCGCCCCTGCAACTGCTGCGGCCACAACGCGATGGCGCGGCTGTTGGCGACCAGCCCGTCGCGCACCTCGCCGAGCTCGATGAGCGTGCGCGACAGGCTGTACCAGGCATCGGCGTTGCCTTCGTCGAGCTGCACCGTGCGTTGCCAGGCATGGCGCGCCTGCGCCAGGTCGCCCAGGCCGTGCAGCGCGGTGCCGAGGTTGGCCCAGGCCTGGGCCGATGCGGGCTCGTGATCGATGGCTGCCTGGTAGGCCGCCACAGCTTCCTGCGCGCGGCCGTTCTCGTAGAGCACGTTGCCGCGGTTGACCAGGATGCCGGCGTGCGCCGGAGCCTGCAGCAGTGCACGCTCCAGCAGCGCGAGCGCCGCCTCGGCGTCGCCTTGGCGGTGGCGCAGGATGCCCAGGAAGTGCAGCGCGTCGGCCTGCCCGGCATCCAGCGACAGCACCTGCAGCAGCAGCGCCTCGGCGGCATCGAGCCGGTCGCCCTGCAGCGCGGCCACGGCGGCCTCGAGCTGCGCGCGGATCTCGGCGGCGTCGGCCGCGGTACTGCTGGCGGGCGGCACGGCGCGACTGCGGGTCAGCTCACCTTGCCGGTCTTCAGGTTCCAGTTGAAGGCGACCGGCGTGCCCAGGCCGCCCTTGGTCGTCTGCGGCGCGTAGGAGAAATCGATGCTGCCGTAGCGCATCGCCAGCTCCTCGCTGGCACCGCTGCCGTCGTCGTGCGTGGCCACGGAGGTGATGAAGACCTCCTTCATGGTGATCTTCAGGAAGTCCTTCTGCCCTTCACCGGCCTTGCGCGCCGACAGCATGGCGGTGCTCACGTGGCGGCCGGAGGCAGCCGCCTTGGCCAGCAGCGGCGAGGCCTTGTCGTAGCGGTGCACCACGCGCAGTTCCTGCGGCGTGGCCTTGCCCACGCCCGAGCCGCCGCCCGCCGTGCCGCCGCCGCTGTTCGTCAGCCCCCAGCTCCACGAGAGCACCTCGATCTCGCCCTTGTGGTCCTTGTGGGTGGATTCGCCGTCGATGCCGTCGAACTTGATGAAGGTGGTGGTCGCCATGAGATTGCCTCGCTGGTTGCCGTGCAGCTGCGCAGGGTAGCCCGCTTCTCAGCTCGCCGGGTCCGACGAATTGGGGATGGCGCGCTGGTTTAGCATCCGTCAAACAAGGCGCCGGACGTGGCGACCTCAGGGGGAATGCATGTTTCGATCCATCGCGCACTGGGGCCGCCTGGCGCTGGCGG
>Ga0116157_10001762_pt1 | contig 21596 bp, 14 predicted proteins | sample AD_UKC048_MetaG_FD_89882 | JGI IMG/M metagenome (GOLD analysis project Ga0116157, IMG submission 89882) | Active sludge microbial communities of municipal wastewater-treating anaerobic digesters from USA - AD_UKC048_MetaG | ecosystem: Engineered > Bioreactor > Anaerobic > Digestate | place: USA...
GATGACTGTTTCGGGACCGACCTGCGGTGGTTAAAAGAATTCGCGGCCCAGTACCGGGAGAAAATCGGCATTAAGTTTTACTGCATGATGTTCCCAAGCCTCCAGATGGAAGAAGCGGTCGGATACCTCGCGAAGGCCGGCTGCGGGGAAATCGAGATCGGGGTCCAGTCCTGGGACGAGGACGTGAGGCGCAGGGTATTCAACCGGCGTGTTTCAAACGACACGATGATCCAGACGATGAAGTTAATCAGAAAAGCGGACATCAATCTTGTGACAGGGGACATCCTCGGTTATCCAGGGCAAAAAGAAGAGCATATTCTTAAAGCCGCGGAAATTTATACCGATATAAAACCCAGCAGAACGTACGCGTTCATCCTTAAGTATTTTCCAAGAACGCAGATGACTGAACAGTCTGTTAAAAACGGGAGTTTAAAGCCGGATGACTATGAAAAGATATTAGACGGCCATTACGGGAAATATTTGTCCAAAGACGGCTCCATGACAGAGCAGGATGTGATGCGGTATTTGTTCCTGTTTTTATTAGTGCGTATTTTACCGCCCCGGTGGGCGAAGACGGTTATCCGAAAACGTCTTTATAAACGGTTCCCCGTGGTGTTCACGCCAGCTATAATGTCCATCTTGAATAATTTTTCAACATCGACCTTTGAGTCAAGGGTGAACCGGCGAAGCGCCCTGGCGCGGTACACCTTTTTCATTAAACAATTATTCTTCAAGGCCAAAGCGACTTAGCATGAAAATCGCATTTATCAACGACTCTTCCCAGCAGCTCGGGATCCAATATCTGTCGGCTGTCCTTAAACAAAACGGCCATGAGGTCAAACTGTTTATGGACCCCCAGTTGTTTGACGATGATATGATCCGTATCCCCCGATTCAGCCGATGGCTTGATTCTAAGAAACAACTTATCCGTCGTTTAAAGGCGTATCAGCCCGACCTGATCGGCATCTCTGTGGTAACGGATTTTTACCAATGGGCCTGCCGGATCGCCAGGATGATCAAGGACGAAATGGATGTCCCCATCATAGCCGGCGGGATCCACCCGACGTCTGTGCCCGAAAGAGTCCTAACAAACGACTGCTTTGACATGGTTTGCTTGGGAGAAGGGGAGGCCCCGTTATTGGAGCTGGTTAACAGCATGCAACAGGGGTCGATGGATCACACTATTCGTAATATCTGGTTTAAACGCGACGGCCATATTATCAAAAATGAAGTGCGTCCCCTTATCAAAGACCTGGACGCCCTGCCCCTCCCGGACACGGATTTGTATTACTCCGCCAGCCCTCATTTTAAAAAAACAGGTTTGTATATCACCATGACCGCGCGCGGCTGTCCGAACGCCTGCAGTTACTGCTGTTTTTCTTATCTGCAGGACCTTTACAAAGGGAAAGGGGAAAGGATCCGGCAGCGGAGCGTCGCCAACGTTATGAATGAATTGAGGATCAACAAGGCAAAATATAACATAAAATTCGTCGCGTTTATGGACAACTGTTTCGGTTATGATATAAAGTGGCTCCGTGAATTCGCACCCGCTTATCAGGCAGAGGTTGGCATTAAATTCTGGTGCATCATGCATCCCAAAGACGTCACGGAAGAGGCCCTGAAATATTTAAAGCTGGCCGGGTGTCATACCATAGACATGGGTGTCCAGTCCTGGAATGAGCGCATCCGTAAAGAAATCCTGCGCCGGGATGTCGATAATGAAACCATGTCCCGGGCGATCCAAATGGTCAAAAACCACAGGATCGAGATCATGACGGACAGCATTTTTGACCTTCCCGGGCAGACCGAGGATGATATATTGGAAAGCGCACGGCGGTACGCTGAGATTCGGCCCAAACGGATCTATTTTTACATGCTAAGACATTACCCCAACACCCTGATAACCCGTTGGGCGAAGCGGGATAACCGGTTGACCGCATCCCGATATGAAGAAGTGATGGACGGGGTAAACGTCACGTCCTTTACAATCGGAGGCGATCAGGTTAATAAACGAATGATCCAGTTTCAAATCTTGTTCTATCTGATTGATTTGATCCCCAAACGGGTCAGCTTGTTCATAATCCGAAAAAAATTGTACCGGTATTTCCCGTTAACATTGGGCCCCGCCATGATCGTGATCCTGCGCAACTTGCTGGCTTTCGACATGAACGCCCGGCTTCAGCGCGCCTGGGCCTTTAATCGGTACGCTCATTTTATCGGGGAAAAAATCCGTCCTGGCCGCCAACCCCGAGGACATCAGCCATGAAAATCGCTTTTGTCAATGATTGCGTCGAGAGGCTGGGTGTTGAATATATTTCCGCTATCCTCAAAAACAACGGCCATCAAGTTCAACTTTTTGTTGATCCCCAGATTTTTAATAATGTGTATATGCAAATAAACCGCTTGAGCCGGTATTTTGATTACTCTGAAAAAATTATTAAGGACCTCGTAACATACCAGCCGGACCTGATCGGGTTTTCCGTGGACACGGAATCTTACCAGTGGGCTTCCCGTACAGCAAGGCGTATCAAAGCGCATTTGAGGACCCCCATCATTTTCGGCGGAATCCACCCAACGTCCGTTCCGGAGCGTGTTATTTTAAATGACAGCGTGGACATCCTTTGCGTCGGGGAAGGGGAATACCCCATGCTGGAACTGGCGGACAGCATGTCCAGGGGACGCATGGACATGTCTATAAAAAATTTATGGTTCAAAACGAACGGCAAAATCATAAAAAACCCCCTGGCCCCCCTGGTTTATGATCTCGACACGCTCCCGTTCCCTGACCACGGCCTTTTTTATAATTATTATCCTTATTTTCAAAAGGGCTACAGCACGGTCGCTTCCCGCGGGTGCCCATACGCATGCAGTTATTGTGCTCACGCGTATTTGCGGCAGCTATACCAGAGGAACGGGGCCTATTTCCGCCATCGCAGCGTTGAAAACATACTTGAAGAATTAGAACAGCGCTTGTCTCAATATCCAATTGATATCATCACTTTTTTTGACGACAATTTTGGTTCTGACCCTTCATGGTTAGAAAAATTCTCGGTCCGGTATGCCCAAACCGTTGGAAGACGGTTTACCGTGACCACCCACCCGGAAATGGTCTCCCGGGATTACGTTCGCCTTTTAAAACAGGCGGGGTGCTGTTCCGTAACTTTAGGCATCCAAACCTGGGACAACACCGTCAGAAAAGACTGGTTTAACCGGGATGTGAGCCAAGCCACGATGCTGAAAGCGATGCGGCTTATCAAGGATGCGCGTCTGGAGTTAATCTGTGATAATATATTCGGTGTTCCCGTTGTGAATGATGACGCTTATATCCGGTCATTGTTACCCTATACCGACATCAAACCCGACCGGATTCTGTTTAATCAACTGAAATATTTCCCGCGGGTGCCCATCACGGAGAAGGCAAGGGAGGAGAATTTTATTTCTGCGGGACGTTACGAATCAATTATGGAAGGGCAGGATCAAAAGGGGGTTTTTCTGGGCCCTGATGAGCGGGACCGGCAGATCCAAAAAAATTCCCTTAAGATGAAATCTTTTCTGTTTTTAATGGATTGTTTACCAAAGACATGGGCAAAATTTATTATCAATAAACGCCTGTACCGGTATTTTCCTGCTTTTATTAACCCGGCATTTGTTCTGATTTTAAGGACATTCTTGTCATCTGACACGGATACGCGGTATTTCAAACGCCGGACATTATCACGCTACGGGTACCACCTGACCCGGTGTTTGAGGGGACCGAGGAGAGGCCATGAACACTCAAAATGAAAACCACATCCGGGACACATTCAGCCTGTGCCCGGAGTGTCAACGGAAAGTCAAGGCATCGGTTGTTGAATCCAGGGGCGAAATCTTTCTGGTGAAGCATTGTGAGGCCCACGGGACATTTAAACTGCGGGTGTCACGGCATCCCTGGTATTACAAAAACCTCACGGACTATTATTTTAGAGTCATGCCAAGCCGTATGCCTCAAAAACGTTTTTATATATATTTGAGTAACCGCTGCAACCTTGATTGCCCGATTTGCCTCCTGGAACCAAACCAGGATAAAATGGCGGATGTTGACTTGGAACGTTTCAAGGAAGTGATCCGGGCAAACCCGCGTTTCCGGTATTACATTTACGGCGCAGAACCCACCCTGCGTGATGACCTCCCGGAATGGATCGCTTTACTTAAAAAATACGGGAATCTCGTCAATATTCACACCAACGGCATCAAGCTTGACAATTATCATTACCTGGAAACATTAAAGAAAGCAGGCCTTGATTATGTGAGCCTGCAATTCGATGGGTTTGATGATAACGTGTACATGAAATTAAGAGACCGCAACCTGCTTTCTCTGAAACTGAAAGCCCTGGATAATCTTGAAAAGCTGGATATCCCGACAGGCCTCAATGTCACAATCGCCAAAGGCGTGAATGAGAAGGAAATCAACCCGATCATCGATTACGCCATTAAAAAAACGTTTATCCGGGATGTGAGCTTCGCTTCGGTGTCCTTCTTGGGAAATGCGGAGAAGAACTTCTCCCCCGAGGATTTGCTGATGCCGGATGACCTGATTGACTTAGCGGAACAGGAGACGAAAGGGAAAATTAACCGGCGCAGTCTTTATTTATTTCAAAAATTATATTATTCTGTATTGTCTGTCTTTAATATCCGGCGCTGCTATAATTTTCATCAGCTCGCTTTAATCAGGGACGGCCGGGGGGGGTATCAGTCCTTCGACGCGCTCTTTGACCTGGCCGCGTTTGACAAAAAGTTTGACCGTTTTAGCCGGATAATCCAAGGGAATAAAACACTGGCTTCGGGATATTTTCTGCTGCAATTTATCATGAACATCCTGACGCACGATCCGGTCAAGAAAATTCAAGTCATGCCGTTCAACATGCTGCTGCCCGGGAAAAAACGGAACGTAAAAATCCCCGCGAAGATCTTATTGGTTAGTTTTGGAACGGTCTGTGATAAATATAAATACGACGCCGGCATTTCACAATACTGCGGGCAGGGTTTTGTTTTCAGCCAGGACGGAAATCTGGCGTTGTCGGATTCTGTTTCTGACGTGACGCTTTTAAATCGCGGCAACGCCTGCCGCTGACCGCAACAAGCAGGGTCAATCAAGGGAAACGTAATGAAAGTCGCCTTTATCAACGAAGCTGATCAGCATGTCGGCATTCAATACCTTACGGCGATGCTCAAGGCGCATGGGCATGACGTCAAAACATTTTCAGACCCGCGCTTATTCAATGATTTATACATCACGTTACCCAAACTCAACAAAATTTTTGATTATCAGGATTCTATTATTAAAGAAATTGCCGAATTCAACCCCGGGTTAATCGGTTTCTCGGTTTCTAGCCCGATTTATCAATGGGCCTGCGCGTTCGCGGCGAAAATCAAAAAGCGGCTCAACATCCCCATCATCTTCGGGGGCGTCCATCCGACAGCCGTCCCGGAACGGGTCATTCAGAAAGAATATGTCGATATGATTTGCGTCGGAGAAGGGGAGTTCCCCCTGCTGGAACTTGTCAACAGCATGGATCGCGGGCAAATTGATTACACGATCCCGAACCTGTGGTTCAAAACCGGACAAGGGGAGATTATCAAAAACGGCATCCGTCCGTTGATTCCTGATCTGGATGCCCTGCCACTTCCGGATCAGGACCTGTTTTATTCCAGCAGTTCCTATGACACGAAAAGTTATGTCACCATGATATCCCGGGGGTGCCCGCACAGCTGCAGTTACTGCACCATGTCGTATCTGCACGATCTTTATCAAGGCAAAGGCAAGCGGATCAGGCATCGCAGCGTTCGGAACGTTATTGACGAGATATCTGGAATCCTCAAAACGCACAAAAATATCAAACGGATTATGTTCCCTGATAACTGCTTCGGGACAGATATCGCGTGGCTGCGGGAATTTTCCAGGGAGTATTCCCGGGAAATTGGGTTGGATTTCTTTTGCGTGATGCACCCCGCCTCGGTGAACCAGGAAGCGATCGCCTGCCTTAAAGCGGCGGGCTGCCGGTCCATCTCCCTGGGGATTCAGAGTTGGGACTCTCAATTGAGACACGACATGTTGACCCGCAGGGTTTCCAATGAAATCATGGAAAACGCTTTGAAACTTATCCAAGACTCCGGGATCGAACTTTTGATCGATAATTTGTTTGACTTCCCTGAATACAGCATGGAAAAATTCATAGAGTCCCTGGATATCTACACGCGCTATAAACCGACCCGGAACTATTTTTATAAGCTTCATTTTTATCCTGGGACAAAATTGAGTCAAATCGCTGTCCAGCATCACTGGATAACGGCTTCGCAATACGAAGACTGCCTGGAGGGAGGGGACACGCTGGGGATCCTGCGTTATAATGCGTCCCAGGAAAACAACCCCAACCGGCAAAACCGGGAATCGAAACAAGCCCAAATTTTATTTGTCCTTATGGACCTTATCCCGGCCGGCTGGACACGGGTCATTATCCAGAAAAAATGGTACCGGTATTTTCCCCCTTTCCTCAATCCGGCTTTGTTGACGATGTTCCGAACCCTGCTGGCGAATGATTTTGAATCCAGGTATTTCAAGGACATCACATTTTGGCGGTATGGTTATTTTATAAAGAAAAAAATTAAATTTTATTTCAAGAAAAAATGAAAATCGCGTTTGTCAACGATTCCTGTGAACGTCTCGGCGTCGGGTATATCGCATCCTTTTTGCGGTCCCATGGGCATGAGGTGCGCCTTTTCGTCGACCCGCAATATTTTAATGACGAAAATATCAGCATCCGCTGCCTTCATGCCCGGTTTGATTACAAAAAAACGATCGTCCCGGCGCTTAAAGCTTTCGCGCCTGACCTTATCGGGTTCTCCGTGGTTTCGGATTTTTACCCGTGGGCTTGTCAAATGGCGGGCCTCATCAAAAAGGAGATCCCGGCTCCCATTATTTTTGGAGGGATCCACCCGACATCCGTCCCCGAACGCGTCATAAAAAATAATTGCGTGGATATGGTTTGCGTGGGAGAAGGGGAACACCCCATGCTGGAGCTTGTTCAGAGCCTAAGCGCCGGGACCCCTGATTATTCCATAAAAAATATCTGGTTTAAAAAGAATGGTGCCGTCATTAAGAACGAACAGCGGAATTTAATCGGGGACCTCAACACGTTGCCCTTCCCGGCAAAAGATCTTTTTTATTCCCAAAGCCCGCACCTGGCGCAATGTTATTACATCATGGCCAGCCGGGGCTGCGCGTATTCCTGCAGTTACTGCTGCCACTCTGTTTTAAGGCAAGGCTGCCGTGGCAAAGGGGCCTATTTCCGGCAACGGCAGGTCGACAATGTCCTGGATGAACTGAAAGCCGCTAAAAAGCAATATAGGATACGGTATGTGCGCTTTTTTGATGACAGCCTGGGATTAAACCTTGACTGGCTGAAAGAATTTTGTGAGAAGTACCCGAGGGAAGTCGGGTTGCCATTTATATGCTATATGTATCCCAGCCATGTGTCTGCAGAGGCCGCCCGGTTGCTTAAGACCGCAGGGTGCTGTGAAGTGGAAATCGGCGTTCAAAGCCTCAACGAAGATTTAAGCCGCACGGTTTTGAACCGAAATATGTCTGTACGAACGATCGCCAACGCGATCGATATGTTGAAAAAAGAAAATATCCGGCTTGTCGCGGATAATATTGTTGGCCTGCCCGGGCAAAAAGAAAGCGATATTGTCCATCTGGCCCAATTTTATAATCAACGCAGGGTCAACCGGATCTATTTTTTCTGGTTGCGCTATTATCCCGGGACCAAGATCACAGAATACGCCCAAGAACGAGGGATTTTAAGCGCAGAGGATTATGAACTTATTATGGAGGGGGCGCCGAGCCGCCCATTTTCAAGGGGGGGGAATACCATGAATAAAGATTGGATGGGCCTGCAATTCCTGTTCTTTCTTATCCCGCTCTTGCCGCCCCGTGTCGTATCCTGGATGATAAAGAAAAAAATTTACCGTTATTTCAACAGGATGAAATCTCCGGGCATTTTTGCCGCTTTAACAAGTTTATTTTCGACCGCCTATAATGACAAATTGCTGATCAGGCGGGAGATTGCCCGTTACAGCCGCCTCTTGAAGGGCGCGCATTAACAACGGAAAGGATAAACATGCGAATCGCGTTCATCAGCAATGCCTATGAAAGCATGGGGTTTGAATATCTTTCTGCCGTCCTAAAAAAGGCCGGCCATGACGTTAAATTATTCATGGATCCGGAGCTGTTTAACGATTCCGACACAACAATTTCTCCTTTGGGAAAATTTTTTGACTTCAAACCTCAGCTGTTGGCGGATTTAAAGCCCTTCAAGCCTGACCTGGTCGCCTTTTCAGTCATCACGGATTCTTTCCGGTGGGCCTGCGACCTGGCCCGCCGGATCAAAAGTGAAATGGATGTGCCCATTATTTTCGGAGGGATTCACGCCACATCCAGCCCGGACAGCGTTATCGAAAATAATGGCATCGATATGGTCTGCCTGGGGGAAGGAGAACACGCTCTCCTTGACTTGGTCAACAGTATGGCCCGTGGGACGGTCGACGTATCTATTAAAAATATCTGGTTCAAAACAGATGGTAAAATCATAAAAAATGACATCCGCCCTTTGATAGAGGATTTAGACGCGTTGCCGTTTGCCGACAAAGATCTTTATTATTCCGTAAGCCCTCATTTCCGGTTCTGCTATTACACGCTTACAAACCGCGGTTGCCCGCACGCGTGCTCATATTGCATCCATTCTTATTTTAGAAAATTATACCAGGGAAAAGGGAAGTACTGCCGCCAACGCAGTGTTGATAATGTCATTCAAGAACTGGTTACGGCCAAAAGCGCTTACCGCATTTCCCTGGTTCGGTTTATGGATGATTGTTTCCCAACGGAAATCAACTGGTTGAATGAATTTAAGGAAAAATACAGCCGGGAGGTCGGGTTGCCGTTTCTCTGTTACCTTTATCCTTCTCAAGTCTCCACGGATGTGCTTGAGGCCCTCAAGGACAGCGGCTGTGTGGAAATTAACCTGGGCATCCAGTCCTGGGATGAAAATATCAGGCGAAAAATCTTGCACCGGATGGAGGACAACAAAACCCTGGAGAAGCTGCTGGACATCTGCTGTCAATTTAAATTCAGTTATGTCCTGGACATTATCAGCGGGATCCCAGGGGAAAGCCTTGATTCTCTGTTTGAATTCTTACAGATGTGCCGGGCGAAAAGACTTGGAAGCGTTAATTTTTACTGGTTGAAGTATTACCCGGCGGTCACCATCACGCAGGAGGCGTATAAAAATGGCCTGATTTCGCATGAACAGGTTTTAAAAACAGCCCAAGGGAATTTAGGCCGGAATTTCGCGGTTGGGGGAGACACGGAAAACACGGACAGCAGGAAGCTCTATCTTTTCTTTCTTCTTTCTCGACACCTTCCCGCCAAGGCCGTCCGTTGGCTTTATCAAAAAAAGGCGTACACTTTTATGCCCAGCTTTATCCCTTTACGAATTTTGTATTTTTTTTGGAATTTCCCGGCTAACAATTATGAGTTAAAATATATCCATAAAATGCAAACGTATTATTACCGGTATTTTATCCGGCGCAGACTCAAGCAGTCTGCCCGCCGGGCATGGTTGCAGGGCAAGCAATGTTTTCGGTCCTTCATGTCACAGAGGCACCCCGGCTGCCCCGCCTCGGATCAAGATGTCCCGGGACACCGCTAGACAGCGGTTGAAAACGGCTTTGGGAGAACGCGTTTCCATGAAAAACGGCAAACTGATAATTCCTTATCTGAAATACCGCTTTATTTTGCTTCCTTTATTATTGATTGAGGTCATACGGAACCCTTACTATAAAAATTTTGTCGATTCTTCGGATTCTGTCCGGGAATTTTCTAAGTATCTTTTCTTGAAATCTGCGGCCATTAATAATATAGTCGATAATTGTGTCGTAATGATAAACGGCCAAGTCCGCTTGTTATCGCGCTCCATCGGTTTAAATGTTCTTTATTTAGCGGTCGTTTTCTTATGCATTCATTTCTCGGATAATCGCCGGCGCAAATCTTCTCATAACGTGTCCGGGCCCTCCCCAGTGTTCCTACTGCATTTGATTTGGTCGGCCGTGTTCTGCCTGGTCATCAAATCTTTTCAACCTGTGACGGCATTGTTTTTAACGGCCTTAATCAATATTGTTTACGCAGCGGATTTCATTTTTTTTAACAGCGAGTCTTTTTTCTCATCACGGACAAGGAAAAATGTCTTTATGGCTTTCTCTGCCACGGGTCTTTTTGTGACCGAATGGCTTTGTTTTCCCCTTTACCTAAAATTTTTATATTTGCTTCAGGGGAAGGCGATACCTCCCCGAAAAGCGCACATCATTCAACAGGGGCATTATTCCCTGGTTGTGTTTATCACCCTGCTTCTCATGACGCCCTTGGAGAGTTCTTCTCTTGTTGACATGCATCTTTTGCAAAAAGGATATTATTACGACCTACAATATTATGAGAACGGAGACGCCCTGATCGTCCTCAATGACTTGGAAGGGCAGGTGGAGCGTATTTCTGTTGAACACATGGCCCCTCCGGTCATCCTGTATAAAGCCGTGATGCCAAGCGGGACCGAAGACTCCATGGGGGACTGGCTTGCCGTCAACAATGAAACACAAGAACTCTATTTTACAGACCGAGGGTTCCATCAGCTGCTGATCATGGATTTAACGACGCATTCCATCAAACAGGCCCTCTCATCCCCGCTTTTTAATGCCGGGGATAATTATATAACTTACCTGAATAACCGTATTTACGGGCTCACGGAAGAAGGCTTGTGTATTTACAAACTTAACCCGGCGGATTCGTCCCCCGCAGAAACCATGTTAAGCGTCTGCATTCGGGAAGGAGAGGGCTCCATGCTGGTGCCGAACAAGAAACTCGGCGTGTTATATGCTACAAATTGGAATGAGCCCTCATCAAAATTTTTCATTTATAAAGTCGACGCCGAAACATTGGCAATCCTGAACCGCTTCCCCTTAACCTCACCTGGAATCGTTATGGTCTCCGAAGACGGAGAACGCCTGCATTGCGGTGTCAGTACCGGGCCCGTGAACATTTTTACCATTGATGCCCGGAGCATGAATCTGCTCGACCGCTTCCTCATTCCATACGGGACGGAGAACGGAGCACTCGACAGGAAACGGGGGTTATTGTTCGCCGCCAATCATTTTACAAACATCATCGAAGTCATTGACCTGAAAACCAAAAAGACGGTTCGATATTTCCGGGCAGGAGAAGGGCGGTCCTATATCCGGAGGATCATTGTTGACGCCCTTCATAGACGGTTTTTTGTAACGGTCTTTAACGAAGGTATTTATGTCGGGAACTACTAATCCACAGGCGCTTTATGCAAAATAAAAGACACAACATCTTGAGCACACTCATCATGCTTTTGACCTCCGGGATAGCGACTGTCGCGGTTATATATTTGATCTTCAGGAATATTCATCTCCAGACTTTGATCGGCGACCTCAGGGATGCCGATAAAAAATTTTTTATCCTCGCGTTGATGATTTCGGCCATTTGGAACATCGGGCTTTATGCCCTGATCCGGGAAAAAATCTGGCGATACATGGGATATGTTATTTCTTATCAGGAATGTTTATTGATCAGGGCTGGGAGCTTGCCTTTGCAGGCGATCCCGTCTTTTAAGGATACCGGGTTGGCGATGGCGTTGTATTTAAAAAACCGCCTCCGTATGCCCCTCAGCGAAGGCATCTTGTCGAACATTGTTGTTAATTTCTTCAGCCTCACCGGCGTCCTCTTCTTGCTGCTCCTGGGATACATATTTTACCGGCCGGGATATTCTGACCTGGTTTCACTCAATCAACATTTAATGATCAAGCTTGTCCCGGTCATCCTGTTTATCGGATGCGTTGTGTATGCGTTTTATTTTAATCAAGCCTTAGGGAAACGCGTCCTTTTTTACGCCTGTTTCAAAAAAAGAAGCCCTTTGTTTCAAATCTTTGAAAAAAATATAAATCTTTGGAAAGGGCTTCCCCGACGAAAAATCTTCGGGTTTTTTATGCTGGCAACAATTTATAAATTAGCCGAAGTGATTATTTTTTATTCCCTGGCACGCGCCTATCATCTGAGAATTCCTGCCGCGTCCCTTTTATTATTTGTGCCGCTGGCCATGATGATCAGCGAGTCCCCGTTGAATATCGCCGGGATCGGCGTGCGGGAAGGGGCCCTGGTTTTCTTTTTTTATAACTTAGCCCCGAAAGAAACCCTTGTCTCGGTTGCTTTGTTGATCCTCATTTTGAACCGAGTCTTCCCGATCATGCTTGGGCTTTTTTTCCTGGCTCCGTTTCTCTCCAGGACGCAATTATCATCCGCTAAAATAAAGGAATGGCTGCGGCCAGGATCAACACATGTACAATCATTAATATCCTGATTCCATCATGCTCAACACAAGTATTTCATTGGTTGTTCCCGTTTACAATGAAGCGGAAATCATCGCGGAAACGCTCGCGATCTTTGGCAAGGACCTTTCCCTGATTTGCAGGGATTACGAAATCATCGTTGTTAACGACGGGAGCACGGATGGAACCGCTGAGATCTTGAAGCGGGTTTCGGAAGGCGACACGCGGTTGAAAATCCTCAACAACCCTGTCAATCAAGGGAGCGGGGCCAGCCTCTGGGAAGGATTGAAACGCGCCGAAAAAGAACTGCTCGTCAGCAACTTTGCCGACCGGCCTTTTTCCCTATCGGAATTGGAGGGGGTGATCCGCTCCGTTGACCTTCACAACACTGATTTTATCGTAGTCGTAAGGGCGGACCGCAGCGCCAACACATGCTACAGGAAATTCACGTCCCTTGTCAATTATTGGCTCATACGCATCCTGTTTAAAGTCCGAATTTCCGATTTCCAGTTTGTTCAGGTTTATAAACGCGTCCTTCTGCAAGATATTCGGATCCGGTCGAAAGAAACCTTCGTTCCTCCGGAATTGATGATCAGGCTTCTGGATAAGGGATGCCGCTACCGGGAAGTCGTCCGTACTTTTCATAAAAGGCCTGGCGGGCGGCCGAAATGCGGGCGGCCCGGAAAAGTGTTTCGGAGTATCCGGGATATTTTATGCTTTTGGTTTTATTGGACAATCCTGCGGAAGAGAGATTAAAATGCGGATCTGTATCATGCAACCCGGGTATCTCCCCTGGCTGGGATTTTTCGAGCTCATGGCCCGGTGTGAGTTGTTCGTCATCCTGGATGACGTGCCTTTTACCAAACGTGACTGGCGGAGCCGCAACCGCATCCGCACCAAACAGGGGTGGATATGGTTAACCGTTCCTGTCTTATCGAAAAACCGAAGAGGGCAGCTCATTTCGGAAACAAAGATCAATAATGATGATCATTGGGGGCAAACGCATCTCAAGGGCTTACAAATTCATTACGCCAAAGCGCCTTATTTCAGGGAATATATCGGTTTCTTTGAAAATTTATACTCGCGTCCATGGGAGCTTTTGGTTGACCTGGATGTGACCATTATTTCATTTCTCGCTGAAGCAATGAATATCAAGACTCCGATGGTCCGTTCCTCGGAACTTGGAATTCAGGACATTGCCGGGAATGAACACATCCTTGCCATTTGCACCAAACTGCAGGCCAAGGAGCTTTATGACAGCCAGGGCGCGAAAGCGTTTATCCAGATGCCTTTGTTTCAGAAAAAGGGGGTTCGGGTCGACTTTCAGGAATTTCAACACCCCACATACCGCCAAATTTATACCCCTTTCTTGCCTTACATGTCGGCGGTGGATTTGTTATTTAATGAAGGCCCGGCCAGCCGGGCGCTCCTTCTCGGCCCTTCTCCAAAACGCCCGGAGCAGGGCTTGCGGGAGGCGTGATCCCTAAAATGCTATCCGCAAGGGCGAAAAACGCATGAAAAAAATATCCTGGACAAGCTTGGCGATATTTTTAGCCTTGGCGTTTCTCTACGCTTGCCCGGTATTTCAAAACATTTCATACTGGGGGCATATGGATTGGGACCAGTTTACCTTCTGGCACGCCGTGCCCCGGGAAGTCATCGTAAGGTATAAACAATTCCCTCTGTGGAACCCCTATGCCAATGGGGGGAACGTGCTGCTGGCCCACCCGCAGTCTGCTTTCTTATCCCCTTTTTTTATTTTTGTCCTATTGGGAGGGCCCATCCTTGGACTCAAGCTGGAAATATTCGCGCACCTTCTCGTGGGGCTGGCCGGCATGTATCGGCTTTCCCTCTCTATGGGACTAAACCGCCGTTGCGCGTATTTGAGCGCATGCGTTTACATGTTAAGTTCGATATTCCCCCTCCACCTGGGCGAGGGGCAGGTGGAATGGCTGGCTCTTTCATTTGTCCCGTGGGTCTTTATGTTCTATTTAGAAAGCATCACTCCGGGGAAGGATCCCGCATCCGGCACGCCTTTTCTGCAAAAGCCTTCCATATCAAATTTCCAGGTCACGGCCGTCAAACCCTTGGCCCGAGCCATCATGACATTTACCCTGATCCTCGTCAGCGGCGTTTATGTGATCAATCTTTTTCTTGTCTTCTTGCTGACCTACGCTGTCTTAAAGTCTTTTCAGTTACGGGAAAAAGGCCCTTTATTGACATTGGGTGTTATGTGCATCGGTGCGGGCCTTTTGGGCGCAGTCAAACTGATCCCCATGCTAGAATTTGTGCGGCAGGTCCCACGTCTGATTGATCAAAGAAGCGGGGTTGACTTGGCCACGTTGGGGATGATGCTCTTCAGCCGGGAACAAGTATCCCTGGATACGCGGCTCTGGGAAACCGTCTTGCTCGGGGACGGGACCTACCAGTACGGTTGGCATGAATACGGGGCGTATATCGGATTTTTACCGTTCTTTTTATTTGTCTTAGGCGCGTTTAAACAATGTAAAACTCTTTGGCCGTTGATAGGCACAGCTGTCATCTGCCTGCTTTTGGCATTAGGAGACGCGTCTCCCGTTAATCTTTGGGGAATATTGCATAAATTCCCAGTCTATGAGTCATTGACTGTCCCGTCCCGGTTCATGTTTTGCGTCCTTTTTCCTGTGGCTATCCTGTCCGGTTTCGGCCTTTCATACATCGAAAACGGCTCGCGCAAAAGCGGCCGGACGCTATCGTTGCTGATCCTGGTTTTCGTGACCTTTGACCTTGGGCTGGTGAACGCAGGTTTGTTAAAAAACGTGTTTTGCATTCCACCGCAAAAAGTCGTCCGGCAACCGGTTTTCAGGCAACGTTATGCCACTATAAATTTCTATAAAGAAAAAGCGCTGAGCCGGAGCTCCCAGTATCCAATATTTTTAAGTAACAGCGGCATTTTAAACGCTTACGAATGCGCCGCCGTAAAAAGAGGCGACGTCCGGACCGAATCCGATCCCCGTTACCAGGGGGAAGCTTATTTCAAGAATGGGGATGGAACGGTTTTGGACATCCATTTCTCGCCCAACACCGTCGCTGTCTCCGTGGATGTGTCCCGAGAGGACACCCTTGTCTTGAATCAGAACTATTACAGCGGATGGCGCGTCAAAGCCCAGGGGAAGAGACTTCCTTTGGCCGTATATAAAGGCCTCAACGCCGTCCGGCTGGGCCCCGGTCACCAGCGGGTGGTTTTTTATTATTTACCGGCAAGTTTTATCCTGGGATTGTGCCTGAGCTCGGGCTTTGTTGTTGCGCTGATTGTCCTGGTTTTTGTCCACGGGAAAAAACCGCCGTTGTGTTAACCCCCGTTCCAACCCGTGGCCGGCTGTTGACATGGACGGACAGGCAACGCCGGGGGACACCCGTTACCAGAAATTGCCCAACGGCGTTTGAGGTTCTGAAACGCATCGAAACGGCTCATAAGTGGATGAGCGGACCAAACGATATTTACCTGAAGAAGCCGACCGGATGTAATCGACGGATTGCGGACGGATGTCGGCGCCGGGGCCCAACACAGCTTTTAATGCGTCGCAAATTTTTTCCAAATCCATGTCCGCCTCTGGGGCGTCCTTTACGAATTTAAAGTCGAACTGGTCCGGCGCACGCTGGATGAGTTGAAACAGCTTGATTCCAGGGTGCCCCAGGGACAAATCAAGGATCTCACGGGAAGGGATGGCTTTGCCGTTGGCCGCCAGGATTAAGTCCTGAAGCCGTCCTTCCACCAGCATTAAACGTGTTGTCCTGCCACAGGGGCAGGGGTCCTCAAAGTATTCCCCGACATCGCCATGCTCGTAACGGATAAACGGCATCCCGTATGAATTTAAAGCGGTCATGATAATATTCGCGAGTTCACCCGGGCGGGCCGGCTCACCATTGCTATGGATGAATTCCATGTAACATTGTTCCTCAAGGATATGCATTCGTCCGGCGCTCTGCGCGCAGGAACTGGCCACCCGTCCCAACTCGCAACCGCCGTAGCTTTGAAAAACCCCCGAGGAAAACTGTTCGCCGATAAACCGCCGCATAGCCGGGGAAGACAGCCCGGCGGTTAAATCAAGACCTTGAGGGGGCGGGATGGAGATATGATTTTTCTGAATGAACTTCGCTAACAGATACAAATAAAGCGGGTATCCGGAGATAATCCGCGGTTTGAAGCTGCAGATCACATCAATATAATTCCGCAAATCCGTATCGGAAAAATCAGGCGTTAATGGCGGGGGAAAACGGCGGTTGTTAAGGAGCTTGTTCGTAATGCGCCGTTCAACAAAGATATAATAGGCTTGTCTTTGATGCTCATGGTTCCCAAAAAACATGCGGAGGTATTCCAAAATGCCGATGTCAGGGCTCTCTCCCGTCGGCAGGCAGGGTTGGCATTCATTGGGGGTTAACCGCACGACAGAATCCCCGATATCACACCCCATCAGATGCCAGCTCCTGAGCTTGGAAGCGTATTTATAATTGATGTCGTCATGATCATGAACAAGAATCAGCGACGCACCCGTGGTTCCGGATGTGTTGGAGTAACGCATGAACCTCGGCGGATAATTATCGGCGATGACCTGCCGAGGAAAATTCTCCCGCAGTTCTTTTTTGGTTATCACCGGGAGCCTCCTGAAATCGGCTTCACATTTTATATCCTTGGGGTGAACCCCGGCCCGAGCGTATTTTTTCCTGTAGAAGGGAACATGCTGATACGCGTGGCGCACCACGTTGAGCACGCGTTGCCATTGCCTTTCCCTGCGCGCCTCAACGGGATCAAAATCCGCCCGGATATAATGATTGTAATAACGCCACCCCTTGTTGGCAGTCAACCGTGAAGACAGGGGCAAAATGATTTTCTTTAAAAAATATTTCCGCATCACACCCCCCGGATCATCCTAATGATCATCCTCGGATACTGTTTAAGATAAACACGAAAACGTTTATCCCGGTTTTTCATGGCGAGGATCAGCATCCCGGCCATGATCAGGCCATCAGGCACGAATTTGAAAAACTTCCACCGGTGCTTGTTCCGCACGAAAGCATTCGCGGCCGTTGAAAGAAGAGGGAGGATTTTAAAATATTTCTGGAAACAGGCGTTGATAACCCGCATATCCGGGCTCCCGGCAATGGAAGAAAAAAAATCCGCCTGGTAATTGCTATCGTTTTTGATGTCCACAGGAGAAGATTCAAATATTTTGGCATGGCGATAAAAAACCAGGTTGTGGCATTTGATCCTGTTTAAACGACGCAGCTGCGCGTAGATCCCAGCCGCCGTCAGGTGGTCCTCCAGGCTTTCTTGCGGAATCCCGAACAAATGATCAGCATCATAAGTAAGATCGTATTCATCGCAAATAGCAAAGGCTGCTTGAATGGCTGTATTTTTTTCCTCCCGGGCTAAAATGTTGTGTTTGAGGGATTCATTGAATGTCTGCACACCGAATTCCACGCAATAGCACCGGCTTTCTTTCAGCATCCTGGCCATCTCTGCGTCGAAACTCCCGGCCTTCGCGAAACATTTAAACGGCAGGGCAATTTGTTCCCGGTATTGCGGCAGGTATTCCCGAAGCCAGTCTTTATTGATGGCAAAAATGGAGTCTTTGTAGATCACCTCTTTTATGCCGTAGCGCTCTTTCGCAGCTTTAAGCTCCGCCAACACATGCCACGGAGAGCGCCGCCGGCAATAATGAGCGCCCATCGCATCCTTTAATACCGTTTCCAGGCAGTAAGAGCACCTCCCGGGACACCCCTTGCTGGTAAAAACCAAGTAACTGTCTTTAAAGTCGATATACCCATCAAATAAACTTTTATCCGGAATCGGCAGCCCGTTTAAATCAGCGACCCCGGGATGACGGAACACCCGTGCGGAGCCCAAGTCCTGCCGCTCACGCAGGAATAGGTCAAACGTGAGCTCCGGTTCGCCGATCAGGGTGAAATTAAAGTCTTCCGAGTCCGGGGTCTCCACGCAGGAGAGGTAAACCGCTTTTGCGCAGCCACCCGCTTGTGTAATGCCTGCGAGCAAGGCCCGTATCCAATTCCTGTTAAGATGGATGGCATCATAAAAAACAAGTAAGTCCGGGTCGGTTTCCATGACTTTCTTTACAAAGTTTTTGGGGTTGGCAAAGGACCAATGAAGAGCCGGAGAGGAGATGATGTTGTCTGAAAGCCCGAAAATATCCTGATCATAGACCAGAGCCGTTGCGTGGCCGTAGCGTTTGGCAATCGCCGAAAGGGTTTCTGTAACAACGGCATCCTGCAAGAAATAACGACCTTTATAAAAAAATGTGATTTTCATGCTTTACGACAAAACCCCTTTTAAGCCAAATAAGGCCGTCTCCTGGCGGCTTAAAAAAACATTCCTGAACAGCAGATGATTTTAATAATACTAAAAACAATGAATCAAAACTAGCAAAATGTTATGATTCCGGATCCGCTGACGGATCAAAGGATATAATGAAGGTAAAGGAGAATTAAATTTGTTATTTGACTTTTATAAATATACTTATTAATATTTAGAAACGCGGGAACGATCTGCGGACAGCCCTGTCTTTCATGGTGATCGCCAGGGTGTCGTCATTTCCAACATGCGCCATCAGGACGTGATGAACCAACGCTTATCAGAAAAACTGAGATTTTTGTCCGCACTCCTTGTGTGCCTGCTTATGATCTTTGCCGATCGGGTTATCACGGTTCAAAACACGCCCGGCATTGATACTCCAGATAACGCACTTTTTCAATACCGGAGCACGTTTAAGAAAACCGGCCGGCACGATTTACAGCAGCTGCGAGACCTCCTTTACAGGCAACTTGATCACGAAGACATCCGCGTGAGGATGAACGTCGCGGAAGTTTTGGGCGAGCTCCCGGGACCCGGCATCCTGGATGATCTTTGGAAAATATATATTAATGAAACAGACGCCTTCGTGAGGAGGTCTGCCATCGCAGGGATGCTGAATCACAATGACCCCGCGGTGTTAACGTTCCTGGTGCAATCTCTGTCAGACACCGACGCGGAGGTCCGCCGGCAATCCATAGAAGGATGCCTGGCTCTTGCTGACGCATCGCTGAAAGAGGCCTTTGAAACAAGATTGGCCCAGGAATCGGCCCCCCTGAACCGGCTCGCAATTGCGGCACTCCTGTATAAAATCGGCGATACGGCGCAACTGGACTATCTGAAAAACGCTCTCCTTCAGGAGTCGTCACCGGAAACCCGCGAATATCTCGCGCACATGCTCCAGGATTCGAACGTTACAATCGGCGCCCCGGTCATCGAAGAGATCCTTCGGCAGGAGAAAGACCCTGCCGTAAAAATATGGCTGGCCACGCTTTTGGCTGCGCAGGGAGACGCGGCCAATCTGGATGATTTGAAAAATAGCGTATCCAGAGAGGAAAATCTTGAATTAAAGTCCTCAGCCGCCCAAGCTTTAAACGCTCTGGGGGAACAGGACTATGTTTATCCGTTCTTGTTAGATCTTTTAAAAACCGGAGATGAAGGTGTGCGTGAACGCGCTATCGAAGATTTGGTAGATTTTAAAGATTACCCCTTGTTGCCGGTTCTGAATCAAGTCCTGAAAAATGATCCCAGCATAACGGTCAGAGAGATTGCCGCCTGGGCGATGGGGGAAAGGAGGGAGCATGAGGCGCTCCCCTATCTGGAGCAGAGTCTTTATGACGAAAGCGCTTTTGTGCGCACCGGTGTTATCGCAGCCCTTTATAAAATTCTATCTGGGGAAGGGCGGACGCAGAGGGAATAATAGTGGCCCAAGCATCACCCCGTTCTTCTCCCTTATTTAAAAAACTTCTTCCATTTAAAATTTTTTATCTCCTGGGGCGCAATTTTATGGATTTAACCAGATATGATACAATAATAAACAGAAGCGTCCCCTCAATATAACGGCGTTATCCAATAATGCCAGAAAGAACGGGGCATGAAATTATCGTTGATTTTCAATCCGTTCTCCTATAAGGCTCATGAAGAGAACCTGAAAATTGTTCAAAAATATTTTGGATTGTTCCCTCCGTTAAGCCTGGCCTGGGTTGCGGCCATCGCGGAACAGGCCGGACACCGGGTCCAATTAATTGACGCACGGACTTTAAAGCTCTCCATGGAAGAAACCGGGCAACAGGTCAGGGAGTTCAACCCGGATATCATGGGATTCATGATGACAACCTACATGTTTCAGGACACGCTGGCCTGGATCAGGTTTCTTAAAGCCCGTGTTCGTGTCCCCGTTGTGGTTGGAGGATACAATCTCAGGGTGTACCCCAAGGAATCGCTCGCCCATCCGGACATAGATTTTGGCGTGGTCGAGCATGCGTACTACACGATCCCGCGGCTTTTGGAAGAACTGGAAAGCGGCCGGCATGATTTCGCGACGGTCCCGGGGCTTGTTTATAAAAGAAACGGGCTGACCCTGATCACCCCTCACCCGCAAAAAATCAACTTTGATGATTTCCCTAATCCAGCTAGGCACCTTTTACCCAATCATCTTTACGCCGAATTCCCAACCGAGCGGCGGAACTTTACAGTTATGGTGACGTCTCTCGGGTGTCCGTATGGCTGCGCTTTCTGTGAGGCGGGCCGTACCCCTTATAACCCCCGTTCGCCGGAGAAAGTCGTGTCTGAAATGGAAGAATGCTATCAGAAATACGGCGTCCGGGAAATCGATATCTTTGATTATGAATTCACGGGGATCCGCGACCGGGTCATGAAAATATGCCGGCTTATAAAAGAAAAAAAATTGGATATGATCTGGGCCTGCCGCTCCCGTATTGACACCGTCGACCCGGAATTGCTTTCTGCCATGAAGCAGGCGGGTTGCCGGAGGATTTATTTCGGCTTGGAGTCCGGGTGCCAGGATATCTTAGACAGGGTTCATAAAGAGGTCTCCCTGCAAAATGTCCGGGACACTATTGCCGCCTGTTCCTCTCTGGGAATCCGGACTTTGGGTTTCTTTTTGATTGGCGCGCCGGGAGACACCCGGGAAACGGTCAGGGAAACGGTCGCGTTCGCTAAAAAACTCGACCTGGATTACGTGCAGTTTTCCAAATGCCTGGCCAAGCCCTTGACCCCGCTTTGGAAAGATCTGGTGGCTAAAGAACAAAAAGACTATTGGCGGGAATGGATCCTTGGGAAAGAAACAGACAGGGAA
>Ga0116157_10001765_pt1 | contig 21569 bp, 21 predicted proteins | sample AD_UKC048_MetaG_FD_89882 | JGI IMG/M metagenome (GOLD analysis project Ga0116157, IMG submission 89882) | Active sludge microbial communities of municipal wastewater-treating anaerobic digesters from USA - AD_UKC048_MetaG | ecosystem: Engineered > Bioreactor > Anaerobic > Digestate | place: USA...
CAAGGTGATCATTTTCAATTCTACCGATACCGCACATTTGGATATCAATCATTCCACTCATTATTTCTATCCAGGTACCTGGTATGGCTTTGATCCCAGACCAGACGAGACCTATTGGATCTCGTCAGAATCTGGCCAGACCCGGACGCTCAGACCTGCTGATTTGAGAGTTGGGAAGAATTGGTTCCTTTACAGCGACCAAAAGAAAAAATCGGCAGCCTATAAAAATGGCTTGTTTGCAGCCGGCATTTTGGGCGGATTGTTGGGAGGAATGATTTTCGTGGTTACAGTAAGTGAATCTGGCCATCATGAACTGAAGCAACTGGACGAGCAAAGAGCCTACTTACTAAGGAAAATTTACAAACAAATTCCGGAACCGGAGATCCGAATTCATCCAAAAATGAGGCAAAAGCCAACAGAAGCACCTGTCAGGAAATAGACAATTTTTTCAACCTCAGGTAATAAGATACCCAATTTGCTGGGTTCCGTTTCCCGGATAACAATCTTTCAGATCTTCATCAGTCAATCCACGGATACAACCGTTGTAATCAAGGTTGCTTCAATCTATGGCTTTCACCAGAATGGGGACCTGAAACATGCTATTTACACAGACCAGAAGGTTATTGCCGGAGCCGGCAAACCATTTTGTCTGAATTTCTTAACCCGCTGAAAATTGTTTTTTGATTGCAATCGCATATGTTGCAAAGCCAAAACTGGATTGCTTGTTTCCATCTTTCCTTACCACCAGATCTTACCATTATGCGCCTCTTCGATAATCTACATACCTACCAGAAACGATTTCCGGGAAAAGTGCTGTTTCAGTTCAAAGCGAACGGAAAATGGCATGACATTCCGGTGGAAGAATTCATTGCGGTTTCACGGCAATTGTCGAAAGCGCTCTATGCAGCGGGAATCCGGAAAGACGACAAAGTGGGGATTATTTCCAACAACCGTCCGGAGTGGAACATGGTTGATTATGCCTGCCAGTATCTGGGAGCGGTGTCGGTTCCGATTTATTCGACTTTGCTGGAAGAAGACATCGCCTACATTTTTCAGGATGCTGGCGTGAAGATGGTTTTTGCAACAGGAGATGAACTCTGTGAAAAGGCGCACCGGGCTTCCAAAGGAATTGGCGATTTCAAAGCCGTTTATTCCTTCGATCCATCCCATACCTTCGGATTCTGGAAAGATTTTTCTCAGACGGGATCCGATGTTTCCGATGCCACCATCGACGAAATGTCGGCCAGTGTGGATACAGAAGACCTTCTCACCTTAATTTATACGTCGGGCACAACAGGAAAGCCAAAAGGCGTTATGCTTACACACCAGAATTTGTTCAGCAATGTGAAATCCTGCACGCCTTGTTTTCCGCTTACCCCCGACAGCAAAGCCCTCAGCTTTTTGCCGCTCTGCCATATTTATGAGCGGATGCTGAGTTATTTATACATCAGCATCGGAATCACGGTGGCCTACGCCGAGTCAATGGATACGATTGGGGAAAACATGAAAGAAGTGCACCCGAATCTGTTTTGTACCGTGCCGCGACTGCTCGAAAAAGTGTACGACAAAATCGTGGCGAAAGGGCAGGAGCTCACCGGAATCAAACGGGCCCTGTTTTTCTGGGCACTGAAATTGGGTCAGCAATATGAACTGAACTCGGATATGGGATTCTGGTACCGTTTTCAATTGGGTCTGGCCAATAAAATCATATTCAACAAATGGCGGGAAGCCCTCGGTGGTGAAGTGAAGTTTATTGTTTCAGGAGGAGCTGCATTACAGCCCCGTCTGGCCCGTGTGTTTTCGGCGGCACAGATTGTGGTGATGGAAGGATACGGACTTACAGAAACCAGTCCCGTTATTTCGGTAAACCGCTACGAAGAAGCGAGTCGGAAAATCGGAAGCGTGGGTCTGGTGATTGACGGAGTGGAAGCAAAAATTGCAGCCGACGGCGAAATTTTATCCCGCGGACCCCACATTATGAAGGGATATTATAAGCGTCCCGATCTCACGGCCGAATGCATTGATGCCGACGGTTGGTTTCATACGGGCGACATCGGCGAGTTTCAGGACGGGAAGTTTTTGAAAATCACCGACCGCAAAAAGGAAATGTTCAAAACCTCCGGCGGAAAATACGTGGCGCCACAGGGCATCGAAAACAAACTGAAGGAAAGTATGGTGATCGAGCAGGCCATGGTGATTGGCGACGGAGAAAAGTTCCCGGCGGCCCTGATCGTTCCTTCCTTCGACGGGCTCAAAAGCTGGTGCAAAATCAAGGAAATCGACTGGACCGACAACGCCTCAATGCTGAAGGAAAAAGTGATTCAGGATAAGTTTCAGCACGAGCTCGACAAAACCAACGAAGGACTGGCCCAGTACGAAAAGATCAAAAAGATTAAAGTGGTGGAAGGTCCGTGGACGGTTGATACCGGCGACATGACCCCAAGTCTGAAGCTGAAACGTAAAATCCTGATGGCCAAATACGCCAAAGAAGTGGAGGCGATCTACAGGGAGTAGGGGAGAGGCCAAGGGTGGAATCGGATTCTGATTATTTAAGTTGGCAGTTATCTGTTGTAACTAAATAAAAAAGCCCCTCCCAATCCGGAAGAGGCTTTTGCAGATGAACAACCGATTGTTCTTTTGTCGAATTAGAAGAGCGAATGAAAAACTTCAATAATGTCCTGAACAGGAGAAAATCATGATTTCGTCGGATGTTACTTTATAAATCAGACGATGCTCATCATTGATTCGCCTTGACCAATAACCAGTCAGATCATGTTTTAAAGGTTCGGGTTTGCCAATTCCCGACCAGGGATTTTTCTGAATATCCTCGATCAGTTCAAGCACTTTGAAAACCAATTTCTGGTTTCCGGTTTTAAAAGAAGTGAGTTGATTCAGGGCTGTTTGGGAAAATACGATGGACTTCATTCTTTCCCATATTCGGTGGCAAAGTCATGCAAAGCGTCCATGGTGAATATCACACTCTGACCTTCTGTTATTTCATTTGATGAGGCCTGGATCATTTTTACGAAGGTCGGATTGTATTCCTGTTCCTGAAGGGTGATTTCGATTTCAGGATCGGAGGCGGCCGATAATTTTCCCAGTGCCATCCGGAGTTTATCCAGAAAAGCAGGATTCATTTCGGAAAGCCGGACTCGAATAGTGGTTTGCATAAAACAAATTTAACAGAATTTCAGAGGAATCGGAATTCATCATTGCCTGACCTCTTTTTTGGATTTCCTCCTGCAACAAAAAAGCCCCTCCCAATCCGGAAGAGGCTTTCGAAGTAAAACAACAGTTTAGTTCAGGAATAGACTGGAGTTTTGTTTAGACGGCCGGAATTTCAGCGATGCGGGCATCAATGGCCGCGATGAAACGATTAACCAAATCCAACAATACAATGGTTTCTTCCACATCGTATGCTTCCTGTACCACATCGACCGGAGAAGCGGCTTTGATTTCATACAATTCCAGTTTTGAAATCCGCCACTCCAGTTCCTTGATGTATACCTTCAGTTGCTCTTTGTCCTTTCCTTCCGGAAGGGTGGCAACTTTGGTTCTGGAGCTGTCTAACTCAATTTGAAATTTCGAGCGGTCTGCCTGCCGTTCACTCAGGGTTCTGGAAGAATTACTTGATTTTTCCGTGATCAACGTCTGACGCTTTTCAAGTCTCAAACGTTCGAGGGTTGCATTTTTCTTGATAACCTCGCACTGATCTTTCGTTTGTAATACGTTTGTTAAAAACATTTTAATTCAATTTTTTAGTTTGTATTTTTCTAAGACTTCGGTGGGTGAGGGAAAGAGAACACAGGTTTTGCAAGTGCCTGTGAACTGGAGTCTTTCCTTCGCTAATGCCTCCTCTGCATATGAGTCCGGAAACTTTGGATCCGTTTTCTTCCGGGCTCAGAACCTTTCTTTTTTCGTGTGGGCTTTTTGTTTGCCAGACCTTCTGGCTCATTGCCCGTTGCAAAGGAAAAACGGGATTTTAGATTATGAAAACGGATTTGGCCCGACGATTTTTTCGGCCTGGGAAATTTTCATTGAAATTCTCGAAAATCGACCTTTTTTGAAAATTGTTGCGAGGATCCATAATGACCCTTCAAAAATTTGGCCCCAGTCGTAAAAATATTTTAGAAATTATGGAATCTCGCGTCGTTTTCAGAGGAAAACTGACAAAAATCATGAAAATATTTTTTCGGCAATCCCGATTTTGACAGAAAAATGGGGAGATTTTCTCTGGATTCTAGTTGGTAGCCGTCCGGAATCAGGGTCGTTTTTTCATGATTTTTCGGATGAAGAAAATTTGAAAGGTGGAATCGGTTGGTTTTCCTCTTACGGTGATCGGTTGTATTTATCTCAAACGACGAAATTTTTGCCGCAGAACAGAGCTGTCCGAAAAGTCGCTGCTCTTTGAATCTAAGCACCCTGTTAAACAGTTAAAATTATGTGAATTTTCTATTTGACCTATGTGTCTATGTGGTTAAATGACTTATTTTAAACCACATAGACACATAGAAGCACATAGGGGCCTTATTTGAGAATTGGATTCTTATAACAAAAAACAGAACGTCTCACCTTTTTGGACTGCTCCTTGAGAGGAAATACAAAGAGTGCCGCAGAGATTATGTTCACTCTGTGGCCCTCTGCGAAAAATCTCTTTTTACTCCGCGGTTCCTTGATTCGGCTGAGCTCTTTATCTCCCCTCCCAAAACGATAGATTCTCCTGCGCCGACCGGGCTTCTTCCCGAAGCAGATCTATTTTATGACGGAGTCGCTGACGAATTCCTTCCGACACCTTGGCGATTTTGCCTGACTGCTTATCTTTCTGCAACCGCCACCAGGCAGCCCGAAGTCCGAGGGGACTGTCCGGTTTTTCAGCAACCTTTTCAGTAAACGCATAAACCCGGGCCACCTGAAGGCGACTCTGGTTTAGTTTCTCCAATTCTTTTTCCAGATCATCGGCCGCATCCTGTGCGTTTTCGGCGATTTTCCTCCAATAGCGAATTTCACTGGCGGCATCCGTTTCGAAAAGAGTGGAATAATTGGCGGGATCGACCGATTCGAAGTCGGGGATGCAGGACAAAATTTCGTCCACCGCTTCCGCCGCTTTTTTGGGCAGCGGACGGAAACCCGTTTCAACCTGATGAACCTGTCCTTGCTGTATCAGCAAATAGTCGGCTACCTGATGTTGCGTGAAACCAAAAAATGACCGGATCAATACAAAAGAATTCATCGATTCAAAAAATAAGAATGTAAAAGAATTAATATTAATTTTAGAAAAATAAAAAAATAATAAATCTTTTGAGGTTTCATTTTTCTCAATTCGAACAATCAGCGCAAAACGAAAAGGCAGGTCAGGATTTGGAGAGAACGCCGTCAATATCGGAGAGAAACGCAGACGTTCAATTTTCATTCAAATCTCTGCGGCCCTCCCTATTTTCTCAATTGGCTCCCGAAGTAAAAGCGGGACAAGTTTTACGGTTGTTCCCAGGCTGTTTCAGTTAAAACTTCAATCCAAATCCCATTACTCCTTCATCCATTTCCCACGGAAGGTGCCGTCTGCATTTTGCAGTTTCCAGAAATACAATCCGGCTGGAAGGACAGGAAGCTGGATTTCTTTTTGTGGCTCCACCATTTGTTCTTCCACCACCAAGCCGCTGGCATTCATCAGCTGGAAACGGGAGGCCGAACGAATTCCGGCAAAGGAAAGATTCTGATTTCCGGGATTGGGATACACCCATACATTTTGCCCGGCCTTTGAGATCTGCGGACGATTGGCGGTAAACAACGTGTCTTTAACCCGGATGTCGTCAATCCGCACGGAGCCATTGTTGTTGTGAAAACTGCCGTTGGTGGCAATCCGGAAACGAATATGAAAACTTTCTCCCGGAGGAAACGGAATGCTGTCCCACCAGATCGAAACGGGTGGTGCCTGTTCATTAAACGCATCCATGGTGCCCGCAGGCGCAAAATATTCGGTGAAATTGGACTGGTCAATCTGGCGGAGAAGGGTATAGTTTTTCCCACAATCGCTGCTGATTTCAATCCGGAAGGTATCGGTCGAAAAAAAATCGTTCGGCGTGGGAAAGTCGCAGACATTGAGTTTATAACTCAGCCATGTTTTGGTTCCGACGGGCCCGATATTTTGTGTCACAAACCGTCCGATTCCATCCCGGATATAGCCGAATACGCTGTTGAGATAGTATTTGTTGGGATTTGAATTGGCTGTTTTGAGTGCACGGAATGTGTTCCAGCCGGTCGGATCCTGATTATCATAAGGTCCGGTTGGCCGGTTGTCCCAGCCTGAAATAATGGGATATCCATAACGCAAAGGATTGGCAGCCTGGCTGAAAAATGTGGAAGAATAAACACAGGTATCAAATGTCTGGCGGAAAGGCAGTGAAGCAGGTAATGTTTGCAGATTGATGGCCAGCGTATCGGAAGCGGGATTGTTGTCGCCGGTGGTGGCCACAAAACATTTGAGGGGCATCAGACCGGCAAATGTGGACGGTAATTTAAACGACAAAGTATCGGTGGAACCCGGTTGAAGAGGAGCGTCCCAGTTAAAACCAGCGGTATAAAGTGTTTGAAATGTTTGCCCTTCCAGAACCGCTCCAATTCGGACGGTACTCACTGGTTGAAGGCCGTTGTTTCGGAATTGCAGACGAATGGAATCCTGTCCGTTATCGGCGCAGCCAAAACGATACGTCGAAACGGGAAGAATTCGTGTAAGCGTAAGATCGGTTGCCAGGCCTACGGTAACAAACGCAAAATAATGTCCGTTCGAGAGTTTGATGGGAAGTCTGGTGGAAAGAGTCGCCGTCACAAGGGAATCGCTTGTCCAGTTTTGCAGGCGGGTTTCGAGAGGCATCCACGGTCCTGTGGGTGAAGGTGATTGGGCAATGCGCCAGTTTTCTTTGAGTCCGAATAAACTGTCGGAATGATACACTTCCATTTGCAAACGGGTGCTGTCGCCAAGAGCAGTGTTGCTGTTGATTTCGAGCATATGCTGGCCCAGTAAAATGGTTCCCGGTGCTAATAAAGTTCCGGACGGTGGTTGGTTGATGACGTGACTCAGCAGCCATTGCCCGGCGGGAGCGTTGAGATTGTATTTGGTGAGGGTATGGCTCCGTCCTTTTCCTCCGCTCCAGGCGGGAACGTCCCAGTTTACCGCATTTCCGGATTGCTGCCAGAGATTGCGGTGATAGCCAAAGGTCGAATGCCGGATTTGGGAAACCCGGTTGCCAAACGAACAGGTTTGAAAACTGAGGGTATCCTGTGGTTGGCCGGCGAGGATGCCGTTGCCGAAATTGTTGCCATTTTGGCTTGAATAGGAAATTGAATTAAAAGAGCAACTTGAATCAAAAAGGACTTTTGTTCCAAATTTATCGAGGTAGAGCTGGTAAAAGCGTAGTGCTTGTATCTGATTCGATACAAATGAAAAGTCTTTCTTTCCAAAAATAGAATCATCGTAAATGGAAAGGAAATAAGCTGCATTGCGCTTGAAGCCTGGAAATTTAAAGGATGTTCCTTTCACCATTTTGGCTAGAGAACCAATTCCATAACCAAATCCAGGTGCGCTATTAAATCCGATAATATTGGTGTCGTTTTCGAATTCCAGATTAACAGAACTATTATTGAAAACCCCTCTTAAAGGTGTTATAGTTCCTCTGCATTTTCCTGAAACATTCCAGTCCAAACCAATTGGGTTGTTTACAGTGATATGAGGTATAGCAGAACCATTTGCAAATTGTCCATTTCCAGAAACAATTTGTTTGGTTGTGCCATTGAAATGAAGGATTGGTTTAGTGGCAGGGTTTAATACAACATTGCTCTGATAGGCGAAGGTTCCATTCATTTGAATATCACCCATAATCAGGAAGCGGTCGCCATACGGTGAACTTGCATTTCCTAAAATAGAATCTCCCGGATGAACAATCATATTTCCCAGGATGTGGATCAATCCCCTTGGCGTGGGAGAATACAATTTTGCAACAGATGCTCCTCCCTGGCCCACAATAAGCGATTTAATAGTGATTGGAATAATGGAAGTACCTGGGTAGATGAATGAAATCTTTGACCCGTCTGAAATAACGGCAGTATCCAAAGCTGTTGGAATTCTGGAAGGAATCCATGAAGTTTTTGAAAGCCAACTATTTGCGCCAGATTTTGAAATAACTTTCTGACCAGTGTCAGGTAATCTAAAAGCACAAAGTGTATTTGATCCAGAAAGACTATTGGTAACCCCCGTGGAAATCTGTACATAAATTTTAGTTCCAATTGGTTGATTTTCAATTGGAATCACTGGATTGAAATTTATTCCGCCCCCTATAAATCCCAGGCCGGACATGCTATAGTACGAAAATGCCTGAACCTTCGTAAGGTTATTTGGACAACTACCCGTGTAAACGAGGATGGAGTAATTCATTCTAGGTCCGATTTGAATACCAGTATTTTTTGATGTAGTGATGAATGTGAACCAAACCGTTTTTTTAGGTAAAATTTTGATGTTGTCCAGAAAAGAGGGGGAAATGCTATCTGATGCAACTCCTGTTACAATAGTCGCTGATGTCAAATTGCAGGCAGAATCGGCCACGGTTATTTCTTTAGCCGTTTCGCAGGTTCCATTTCCCTGGCTAAAGACATGAGATGAAAAGAGGAAAAGGGGGAGTAGAAAAATACTTCTCAAATTGTATAAAGCAGCATTCCCGAACAAATCAAGGTTTCGGGCTAAGAATAATGACAACCTTGTTTGGAAGTGGCGAACAGGATTGATTCCAGGGTTAATTGCGTTGATCATATTCAGTTTTGGATTGACCTATCAAATATGAAAAGCCGGAAGAATATGGCCAAATTTTGTTTCAACTCAATGCTGTCTGCCTCCGTGTCCAATAATGTGGACAAAACCACAAAGGTATTTTTGGTCAGGTGTTCATCGGATTTGAAAGCTCCCCTAAAATCAGAGAATGGAAACCCGATATCTCTTTCAAATCCGAAGTTCGAAAAGAATTAATATTAATTTTTAAAAAATAAAAAAATAATAAATCTTTTGAGGTTTCATTTTTCCCAATTCTGACAATCGACAAAAACGCAAAGGCGGGCCAGGAGCCAAAGAAATTAGGGCGTTTTACGCCGGGAAATCCAGAGGTTAAAAATGGATGTCCGAAATCTTTGCGATGATGATGGGAGATTTTCAAGCTTGCTGAATACCTTGATTATTCAGAAGCTCCTCCAAATACTGTGATTTCAAAATTGTCCAGCTCAATCAGATTGTGTTTCTCAAATTGAACGAGAATTTCCGCAAGATTCAGTTGAAACATATCAAGGAGTTTGTGATTGACAATATTGCCGGTCGTCACCATCAATAGTTTGGGTGGAATTTTTTTGATCAGGTGAGAGTCCAGAAAATCGGAATCTTTTGTGATCACAATCCTGTTCTCAGAGATGGAACGTTGCCGAATCTCCTCGTCGGTCGTTCTTTCTTTATTAGGAAAATCATCCGTATGAACACAATCAAAACCCTTCCATTTCAAAAATGAACACAGCGAATATGGTAATTGGGCATCGACCAGAAATCTCACGCCACAATTTTATGGATCGATTTCACATTTACCAATCGGCTCGCATAAGCCAGACAGGCCAGAATATCCGCTCTTTCAATCGCCGGATAATCGGCCATGATTTCTTCCTGACTCATTCCCGATGACAACAAATCCAGAATCATTTCCACCGGATACCGCATATTCCGAATGGTTGGTTTGCCATGGCAGACAGAAGGATTTAAAGTGATTCGATCAAGAAGATTTTCCATTGGCGTTTGGCTTTGAGCAAAAATAGAAAATCTTCCGCTCTTGAATTTGAGAATTATGGAAGAAGAATGTGGGTCTTCCGTTCTTTTTTAAGGACTTTCTGAATATTGAATTTGTTTTCTACCAATAGGTCCTACCTAAAGACAGATGCTAGTTCCAAATAAAAACCCGGAAAGTCCGGTGTCATTAAGCACCACACTTTCCGGGTCTGCGATTTCGTTTTTCCATCCTTTTCTCAATTCTCCTCCACAAACTTCCGCAGCTCAGTCACTTTTTTAAGGAGGGCTTTGAAAAACTGACTCCGGATCTTTTCGGCAGCCCGGCTGATTTGGGTGCTTTTCGACATCAGATTGGTGATCCAGTATTCATTTTGCTTATTGAATTCCGGATTGCCCGTATTCATAAAGTTGAAGGTATTGTAGCCCAGGAAGGAGGTTCTCCGGTCGCCGGTTTTAACCAGTACACAATTATTGCCAATCATCAGATCGCTGGCATAACAGGTAAACGGTGTTTGTGTTAAAACTCCATCGGGTTTAAATTTCAATCCCAGATCACATTGCCGTTGTAAATTCTTAATTAACTCTTCGAGTTCGTTGATCACCACTTCCACATCTTCTCTGGACTCAAACATGGCCGCTTCCCAGAAAAATTTGATTTGCTGAATGGTGGAGGCAATGGTTTCTTCTGTCCAGATTTCCGTCGAAGGAACTTCTGCATACGCTGCCGATGCCTTCTTTGCCAGTTCCAGCAACTCAGAATCTGCCTCTTCGACCTTGAATTTGGCATCCTGTAATTCTTCGTGGTTGAGGATGGCTTTTCTCCAGTAGAAGAATTTGAAATTACTCAGTTGCGGACGCATATATATATGGAACAACGGTATGTCCTCCGCCGCATAAATCACTTCCCGCAATTCAAACTCACTGATCGATTTGATCTGACTCAGAAAATACTGCAAAAAAGATCTGAATTCGTCAAGGTCATTTCCGATCGGTTTGTACCGGAACGAAACCACACTTCCCATAAAATCGGTGAGATTTTCGAGGGGGATCATATATGACTGACAGACCAATGCCATCTCGTCCAATGTAAAAGCGGTCTCACAACGCAGTCTTCGGTAGGCACTATCGGCCGAAACTCCGAGGATTTTTCCGATTTCTGCGGGCAAAGAAGCGGTGTCTGGCAATTGCGATCGTATGATTTTTATCAGTTTTGCTTGATATGGCAGTTTTTTCATATGAAAATTCGATAATTTCTAAATTATTTTTACGGAACGAGCCAAAAAAAATGACCCCCATTACGGGCTGTCGCAAACATATTTGAAAAATGGCGTTTTTTACAATTTTTTATGAAATTTTACGGAGAGGGCCTTTTTGCTCCTTAAATAGCCGTTTTGATCTTATTTTGAGGCCCTCCACCTTTGCCACTGTCAATATCGACAAGAACAAAAACAAAAAACAAAATGAAATCAAATCGCATTTCTCCCCGCCTTCTGAAAGCCTTTTTTATCGCTTTCTCTGTCTCCTGTTTCACGCTTTCGTCTGCCTTTTCGCAGAAGTCAGACAAGCCCACTCTCGCCGTGATCGCCTTCCGCAATGATCACCCAGATCCCAAAGCCGCTCCGTATTCTTTGTCGGATCTGCTCCGCCTCGAACTCGAAAAACAAGACCGGTTCCAGGTACTCGATCGCTTCGATATGGATTACCTCCTTTCCCAGGAAAAGATCGATTACCAGAATTGCCTCAGCCGGTTCTGTCTGGAAGACGTCAGCAAAAAAATCAAAGTAGACAAACTGGCCGTCGCCAACATCAAAGTCCTCGATTCCCGAATCTCCATCACCGTCAAAATATTCGATACGTCCACCAAACAATTTGAAATGGCCCGGACGTCGGATTTTCTCAACATTCCCGACGAAATCGGAACGATGGTTCATATCACCATCAATGATTTATTCACCATTAAAAACGACGAACTGGTGGTCAACAAACTCACCAAAAAGAACGATTTCGAAAGCAGCATCAACAATCCCAATCAACTTCGTCTCCGCAGCGACGGTCCACGCATGGGTTTCACTTGCTTTTCATTGGAACCTGAAGTCGCCAAAATCCTGCACAACAAAAAATACAACGGTGGTTTCGAAGCGATTCCCGTCATGTTTCAGTTTGGTTACCAGTTTGAGAAACAGTATCTGAATGAAGGAAATTTCCAGGCTCTGTTTGAATTCCTTCCGATGGTGACCGGCCTTGATCAGGGACTTTTTATTCCGTCGTTCACCGTTATGAACGGAATCCGGAACAATACTTCCGGTTGGGAATTTGCTTTCGGGCCGACAGTATCGATTGTAAAAAAAGCCAAGGGGTATTATGATGCCAATGATACCTGGGTGAAGTTGGACAACCATGAAGTCAATTCCTCCGGTATTCCAACCGAAACCCGTCTCGACAGCCGTGGAGAACCAGCTTTTTCCACCGGATTTGTGATGGCTGCCGGTAAAACCTTCAAATCCGGCAAGCTCAATATCCCTGTCAACATTTATGTGATTCCCCATGCTTCCGGTGTTCGTTTCGGACTCTCCTTTGGTTTCAATTCCCGCAATCGTTTCGGCGTCTGAGATTTCTCTTCTGATTTCAAAATCACAAACTGTTCCATTTTCTCTGTGTTGATGAATTCTGCTCATTGTTGTTAATTTAATCCTAAACTAAACCATTGACCAAAGGCCTTCCGGATACCGGAGGGTTTTTGCGTTTGCGGGTTTTGAACCACATTAGTCACATAGGAACACATAGGGATTACAGATAAAGTTACTGACCTATGCGGTGGAAAAATACAAGTGAAAAGGTTCTGAAGGATCCGGAATTGACTGGATAGGAAAAGCCGCCAATATTCCATTTCCGGCCCATCTCCGTACCCATAAAAAACTATATTTGCGGACTGTTATTCTTATTTTTCACCAAATCAATACTTTATGAATTTACGTCTCAATTCAGAATTCGGAACGCTCAAAGCGGTTCTCATGCACCGCCCGGGTCGCGAAATCGACAGACTTACCCCATACAATATTTCCGAATATCTGTTTGAAGACATGCCTTACCTCGAAATCATGCAGCGGGAACACGATGAATTCCGCAGTCTGATCAAAGGTGCTACAGGCGCAACGGTGTACCGTCTTCTTGATTTGCTGATCGAATCGTTGATTGACGATAATTTGCTGATCAGTGCATTTCAGATTGCGTTGAAACCCCACAAACTGGAACATCTGGCCGAGGACATCATCGGTCGGTTTTCGACACTCGAATGCGCCAATGCGTTGATTGGTGGCGTGAAAGTGCGGGAGCTTCAACGGAAACTCAGACACAAATCGCTTGATAAACTGGGTGAGCACGCATTCGTGATTACCCCAAGTCCAAATTCCTATTTTATGCGGGATCCGGCTGCGGTGGTACAAACCGGTGTGATTTCATGTCAAATGAAAAACACAATCCGTCACCGCGAGTCGTTTATCATGCGGATGATTTTTGAAAACCATCCACTGTTCAAAGAGAATTTCAACCTCATTTATCCAAAAGATACGATCGAAGAGGCCCTGACCGAAAAACATGCCGACATAGAAGGCGGCGATGTAATCGTACTGTCTGCCAAAGCGCTGGCCATTGGAAATTCCGAGCGCACCGATCCGGAAGCGATTCTGGAAGTGGCCAAAGAAGTCCTCAAATCAGGCGAAGTAGAGCGAGTGTACGAAGTGCTCCTTCCGAAAAAACGCAATTTCATGCACCTGGATACTGTTTTTACCATCATCGATGAAAATCTGGTGGTTACCTATCCCGATGCGATGAGTGCCGTAATGGAAACCCGGGTGCACCGTAAAGAAGGCATTGATGAAAATGGCAACACCATTTTGTCGACCGAAGTTTTAAAGGAAAGTATCCTGGAAGTTCTCAAAAAAGAAATCGACTATCTGGAAATCATCCACACCGGCGACGGAAATCCGGATTACGCCAGCCGTGAACAATGGTTCGATGGCGCCAACGTTTTCGCGATTGGTCCACGTCGTGTAATCAGTTACAACCGGAATCGCCACACCAATCGTGCCCTCCGTGAGGCAGGTGTGGAAGTGAATGTGATTCCGTCCTCCGAATTGTCGAGAGGTTTGGGTGGTCCGCGTTGCATGACAATGGCACTGGACCGTCAGGATTTCTGATCCGGTTTCGATACCGTCTGAAGGGAGAAGTTTCAAACCAATTGCGACACTTTCCGTTTCTTAAAAATGGCTGAGCAACAGATTTCTACGGAAGAACCCATTTCCATTCGTTTGGGTCAGGTCTGGGGAGAAATTCCCCCGGTCGCCAAAGTGATGCTGATTGGCCTTACGTTTATTTCCGGCGTAGTGGTCTGGTCATTTATTCAGCTGGTGTTACAGCCGGGACCTTTGGTGGCAGGTGAAGATTTGTACATACACATCGCCTTGCTGTTTCTTGTTCCAGGCTCCATGATCGGATTGTACTTGATATCATTTGGGTATTCTTATTACCAGATTTGCAAGCGACTGAAGCGGAAACCATTTTGGAAATCGTTTCTGGATGATCAATAAGTAGGGAAACAATTCGAAAGGCGGTTTTTTTTACCGCCTTTTCTTTTTCATGCCCGGGTGGGCATAGGGCTTTTTGACGAGCCGTCCGTTTTCGTCGGTTTCGGGTTCCACTTTTTTCATGTCGTCGGCTTTCACTACTTCGGTGCCGCCATGAATATCCGGACAGGGATAGGTATTCCGGTTGCAGGACAAAATCCCGCAAACAATGCTAGTGAGCAGAACGAATTTACAAAGAGCCGTACGGATCATCTTCGTCGGTTAAAACTTCGAGCAGTGAGCGGATTTCCTGTTCTTTTTCGTCTTCCCCTGTTTTTTCAAAAGCCACAATCATATTCCGCATTACCCGGCGCACAATGTCGAGATGGCTGCATGGCTGATAAAAAATATCGTTGGGCTTGAGTTGCAGGTTCTGGAGGTAATTGTCAATGTCCTGTTTGCTGAACACCAGACCCTTGTTAAACACATTGATGTAAAACTGATGCCGTCCTTGTTTATACGTGAGAATAAAAAGGTTGGGCAGATTGACCCCGTAAATGGGCAGTTTCATTCGTTGCGCTACCAGCATATAGAGGCAGCACAAAGAAATTGGATTTCCTTTCCGTGTTTCCAGCACAATGTTGATCATCGAGTTTCCCACCGAATGAAAATTCTTGGTGTTGGGTGAAAACTTCAGTTTATTGAACATCACCGAATTGATGATTTTAATCTGATCAAGCGGGACGGTATCGGGTTTGAATTCCAGCCAGGTTTCGTAATAAATCTGCTGAACCTGGTCTTTGATTTTGGTGAATTCCAAATCGGGATACTGATAGGTGGCAATGAGCCAGAGTCCTTCCAGCAAATCTTCGGATCCATTTTGTTTCCATTGAAACAACCGCCTTTTCAGGTTGTCGAATTGCAGGGTATGGATGATTTCTTCGATTCGTTTCTGTGAATCCGGATCAAAGGATTGCTCCCATTCTTTCTCCAGGACGGGAATAATGGAATCGCCGAGCGAAATGATTTTCTGCTCCACATGGGTTTGAACTTCCGGATCTGTGTCTCCCAGAAGAGAGACCAGCGCTTTCATTTCATTGACATTGAGCGTAACGTTTTCCATGCAGTGGCAGAAGGTGGCAGAATGGCCGGTGGCAAATATCAGAAAAAAACTCCCTTGATTTCTAAACTGGCGACGACTTCCATTGTTTTTTCGATGTTAGAAAATACAGAAAACCAACGCACTCCTTTTTTTTAATCTATGACATTATGCTCAAAAGTTTGTCGGTTGGACATTTATTTCTAAAATTGGACCTTCATTACGGAACTATATTCATTCACAACAAAATGGAAGGCAAGAAGAAGTACAAAGCGGTCATGCTCATCGACGACAATGAGATCGACAATCTTATTAACCAAAAGATGCTGGAGGCTTCCAACATTGCAGAAACCATTTTCATGCATACAGGAGCCAAGGGTGCCCTGGAATTTCTGAAAAACATTGAAAAGCTTTCTGCGAACGGAGTTGGTTTACCCGAGGTTATTTTCCTGGACATTGATATGCCATTGATGGATGGTTTTCAGTTTTTGGACGAGTTTGATAAATTGTCTGACTATATCAAAAACAACATTTCCATTATCATGCTCACTTCTTCCATCAATCCTCAGGATTTGAGCAAAGCCAAGAAAAGTCATTTTGTAAAGAAATACATCAACAAACCACTTACCCAGGACGCCCTGGAGAAGTTGTAGACATTCTTTCCGAATACATTCTGAGCCCTGTTAAACGCAGGGCTTTTTTGTGCCATGAAAAACGTGTGGATTGTCTGCGGGCCAACGGCTTCCGGGAAAACTTCAATTGCCATTCAACTGGCACAGATCCGGAAGGCTGAGATTCTGTCCGCTGATTCGAGGCAGATTTACAAAGAACTGGTGATTGGTGTCGCACGTCCGGAGCCGGAAGAACTGGCAGTTGTTCCGCATCACTTTATCGGTGCCGTTTCAATTGAGGAGGAATATACAGTGGGTCGATTTGCGAGAGAAGCCAGGAAATGGATGGAGATCTATTTTCAGTCGCACGATGATCTGGTGATTTGTGGCGGAACCGGATTATACATCAAAGCGCTTTTGGAAGGAGTGGACCGGATGCCGGTGCCAGAAGAATTACGGTTGGAGGTTCAGGAAATGCTGGATCGGGAAGGATTGTATTTTCTCACACAGAAACTTCGGGAAGAAGATCCGGATCTTTTTGAAACGATCGAGCTGACCAATCCAAGACGAGTGCAAAGAGCGTTGGAATGGGTGCTGGCCGGCAAACCGGAGAAAAAGGCACCCGACTGGCCACAAACCTGGAATGTTCAAAAACTGGCTCCCGATATTTCCCGGGATATTTTGTACGACCGGATCAATCTTCGCGTTGACCAGATGATGGAAAAAGGACTTTGGGAAGAAGCTCAAGCCTTATTTTCGTTCCGTGATCTGAATGCGTTGAAAACAGTGGGGTATCAGGAATTGTTTGAAGCCATGAGCGGACTGATAACCAAAGAAAGAGCGGTTGAATTGATCAAACAGCACACCCGCAATTACGCGAAGCGACAATTGACCTGGTTCCGGAAAGAAGAAGAAATCCGTTGGGTAAAACCCGAAGATCAGGCCGCAATTCTGGAGGAACTGTCCTTTTCCCAGGGCAACTGAACTGGTTCGAAGTGCAGCATTTTTCCGATGTAGCTGTAAGGCTTTTCTGCCAGAAGCGTTTCGTATGCTTTCTGCGTTTCCTTTAATTCCTTGTGGAGAGAGGCAATCCGGTTCACTTTCTGGTTGATGCTTTTGAGGAGCTCGTCCTGAATGTGCTTTGATTCCGTTTCACTGTACAGCTGTCCGAATGCCCGGTTGATTTCACTCATTTTGTTTTCCAGCGTCTGGCTTTCCATTCTACCTGAGAGGTAGGCGCAAAGGTTCTCGCAAAATCCTTCCATTTCGGGAACCGAAAGAGCTTCCAATTCATCAACATCAGATCGTACCTGTGTTTTGACTTCCTGAATCCCTGAAATCAGGTTCAGAATCAAAGCACGGTAATTCTTAAATGTGTGGTAGTTAAGGGAAATCACCAGGAATATCACCCCGGAGATGACCACAAAAAAGGGCACGTATCCCATAGTTTCGTTTTGTTGTCAGACGCTTAGAATATCAACCAGTCGGATGAGGTCGGGATGAATTGGCTTCTTCATCGTGATGGTTTCTTTAAACGGAGTAAAGACCACTTCATTGTTCACAATGCCCGCCATCACATTTTTCCGTCCTTCCATGAGACCTTCGACGGCAGCTACACCAAGACGGGAACTGAGAATCCGGTCGTAAGCAGAAGGCGCACCTCCCCGTTGAATGTGGCCGAGGGTTGTTACTTTGATATCCGCATACGGAACGTGTTTTTTTACACGGTTGGCAACGGCAACGGCTCCACCTTCTTCGTCTCCTTCTGCCACCACGATGATGGACGAAGTTTTGGAACGGTTCCAGCCACCTTTCAGTGTTTCAATGACTTCTTCAATGGAACTGTTGGTTTCCGGCACCATTACAAGTTCGGCACCACCCCCAATTCCGGACTGGATGGCGATGTATCCTGAATCCCGGCCCATTACTTCAATGAAGAAGATCCGGTCATGGGAGTCAGCGGTATCGCGGATTTTATCGATGGCGTCAAGCGCTGTGTTTACCGCTGTGTCGAATCCAATTGTGTAATCGGTTCCGTACAGATCGTTGTCAATGGTTCCGGGTGCACCAACTGTAGGAATGCCGTACTCATTGAAAAAGATATCGGCTCCTGTAAATGTTCCGTTTCCTCCGATGGCAATCAGACCTTCGATTCCGAGTGACATAATTTGCTCATAGGCTTTTTTGCGGCCTTCCGGTGTACGGAATTCTTCGCTTCGGGCCGATTTGAGAACGGTCCCACCTCTCTGAACTGTATTGCTGACGGCTTTGGAATCAAGTTTTACAATGTCTCCTTTGATCATACCATTGTACCCTCTCCGGATGCCGTAAATTTCTATGCCATAATATACGGCCGCTCTCACAGAGGCCCGTACACAAGCGTTCATACCGGGTGAATCACCACCTGAGGTAAAAATCGCAATTTTTTTCATATGATTCAGATCTGAACGAATTCAGAACAATTCCTGTAATTGTGAGCTGCAAAGAAAGCCATTCTAAATGCATAAGACAAGTGGCAGGGACAATTGCCATGTATGATCGGGAATGGAAGGCCGGTTTCAAATTTATTTTTACAGGTCCTTAAACCTTTCTTTCTTGCGGTTCTTCTTAGAAAAAAAATAAAATTTATATGAAAAAGTTCATGTCCGTTGCCTTTGCCCTGTTGATCTCCATCGCAGGAGTATTTGCCCAATCGTCTACTGCAACACTAAAGGCAAACAAAACGCCTGAGCAAAGAGCTGAAAGATTCACAAAAAAAATGACCAAAGAGCTTGCTCTTGATGCGGCTCAGCAGGAAAGAATCAAAATTCTGAACCTGGATCGTTTCAAAAAACTGGAAGACGCCCGTTCTGCTGCTGCTGTCAGCAAAAAAGAGGTGGCTGCCAAAGTGAAGCAGGTAAACGAAGAATACTTCAGTAATGTGAAAGGAGTTCTGACACCAGAACAGTTCACGAAATTTCAGGAAATGAAAGAAGAAATGAAGGAAAAAGCCTTCACGAAGAAACAGGGTAAGTTGTAGATTGCAGTTGATCTGTTTCAAAGGAAACCCGGTGAATTCTCATCGGGTTTTTTTATGTCATCGGGTTTCAATCTATTTGAACCCGAATTCAGGTTAGCGCCTTTCAGGGAAAATGTTGACGCAGATAATTCTGTTTAATGTACTTATTATTATAGCCACAGGCCTGGCCGGGTATTTTCCTGCCCGGTTGATTGAACAGAAATCGGGTGCAGACGGCTGGGTTTCCCGAATTTTTCTTGCCCTTTTATCCGGATATTTCATTCTGGAGTCGTTGTATGCCATCCGGGTTACGTCCGGATTCACCATGCAATGGCTCAATTTTTTACCTTTTCTTATGATTTGGTTTCTACCGGATGTGAAACCGAATCCGGTAGAAGTGCACCGGCAAAAAAAGAGATTACTCCTGATTCCGGTTGGAATCCTGATTTTTTCCTGTTGGTATTTCACCCGGTCTTATTCTTCTGATCTGCTGAATTTTGACCATTATCCCTTTATTGATGTTGTGAGTTATGCCAGCTCGGCATACGGAATGAAGTTTTCGGGAACGGAAGTCTCCTTTGCGGATGCTGCGTTGTACTATCCGGGCCAGACCCGACTCAATCTCTATCATTTCACCGATTTGTGGGCTGCGGGTGGAATTTCCGAACTGTTCCAACTTCCTGAACTTCATAGCCTCTGCTTTTTTGTGCCCGTCTTTTTTCTCACGTTGATGGCAGCAGGACTGATTACGCTGCCCGGTTCACAAAAGATACCGTCCTTTTATCTGGGAATTCTGATTCTGGCGGTCTGTTTTGCCAACGGAAAACTCCTGCTTGCCCAGGACTATTTTCTGCACAGCGTGTTGGATCTGCATGGCATTAAGTTATCCCTCATCATTCCGGTTTTCCTGTTTCTTTTCCGCTTTCGCCAGCATCCTCAGGTTTTACTTACTTTCCTTCTATGGCTTCCACAGGTGAATATTTTGCTGACTGTGGCCATGGCATTTGGTCTTGGCATTTACACCCTCAGAAACCTGAGAAGCCTCCGGAATTTGTATTCTGTCCCGGTGGTGATTGGCTATGTCGTTTTTGCTTTTGTCTTTCTTTTTCTGCTGAAAACCGGGAGTGGTCCGGAGACGGCAGGTCCGGAAAAAATTCCTTTTTCATTCCTGCTGGCGCTCAAGACTACGTTTCTTTATCTTCGGGAGTCGCTCTTCAATCTTTGGTTTAATTACTGGGCAGTGTTCGTTGTTCTTGCCTCTCTGGTCACCAACCGGAATGCGCTTGTCCTGGTGGTTCCCTTTTTGACAGCCAAAGTGGTTTCCAAAATTGCTGTTCTGCTTTTACCCGTTTCAACCGAATGGATGGCGGGTCCTGAAGTTCTGATGGGATTATGTATTCTCTATTTTCTGGAAAAACGATATCCGGTTTTGCCATCATTTGCCGGATTTGCAACTCTCGTTCTCTCATTGCTGTGCCTGACAGGAGCCATCGGGTATTCGCTGACTCATTTTATGGATTTTGAGCAGATTTATACTTTGGTATCCGGTGCCTGTTTCCTGATTGTTGCCGTTGCTTTGTTTATCCCACAGGAAGGCCAGAGCGGATTTCTGGATTCAATCGGCCTTTCAAAATTTAAGTGGATTGCCGGATGCCTAGTCCTTGGAATGGTGACCTGGAAGACCTTTCGGTTTCAGCGGGTTTTGCCTTTTGATACCCAATTTTATAAGGGGCTCGAGATTATGTTGTTCAATGAAACAGGCGATTTCCGGTCTGCCTATTTTTCATCCCGGCGGTATTCGCCCTTTCCACTCCACATCAAGGCAGGTTTTCCACTATTATTTAACTGGTCTTCGGCCGTATCAACCCCGGTGACAATGTTTGAAGACTCCAGCTGGCGGGGCAAAAACATTGAATGGCATGTGCGTGCCTTTCCGTTTTATTCGTTTTGCAAGTCGAAACCTGGATTTGATGAAAAGCGGGATGTGGCTTCCATGCAGGCTGCTTTTCTGAAAAAGTATGCCATCCGGTATCTTTGGGTTGATGCGGATTACGATCAGCGAAAGATGACTTTTTTAGAAAAGGCAGTGCAGAAAAAGGTCAAATCAGAAAAGGAAAAGCTGGAATTCTGGATCATTGATCCAACTCTTTTGTAGTCAATCCAAATTCCCGGTCTAACCAGACTACAGAGCTTTGGCCGGATAGCCAAACACTTTGGCACTGGCCGGAACATCGGCCAAAACCACAGAACCAGCTCCGACGGAAGCATTTTTGCCGATTTTGACTCCTTCAATTACAGTAACACCTGCTCCAAGGAAGGCACCGTTTCCGATCTCGACTCCGGCGCCAATTACGGTTCCGGCTCCTATGTTTACCAGATCGCCGATTTTAGCTTCCGTTTCGAGGACAACATTTGGATGCAGAACACAGGCATTGCCGATGGATACAAACGATGAAATGCGGGAACCGGCGCAAAGGAGATTTCCATGTCCGAG
>Ga0116157_10001766_pt1 | contig 21569 bp, 13 predicted proteins | sample AD_UKC048_MetaG_FD_89882 | JGI IMG/M metagenome (GOLD analysis project Ga0116157, IMG submission 89882) | Active sludge microbial communities of municipal wastewater-treating anaerobic digesters from USA - AD_UKC048_MetaG | ecosystem: Engineered > Bioreactor > Anaerobic > Digestate | place: USA...
GAGTTCCTTCTCCGCGGTCCTCACAGCAGAAAACCTGGTTAACCTGACCTGGGTGACCCAGTCCGAAACAGGAGTCCAGGGTTATTACATCTACCGTTCGAATTCGGAAGTGCTGGAAGACGCGATACTGATCAGCCCGCTGGTCGAGGCCACCAACAGCTCCGAGCAGCACAGCTACACTTACACGGACAGCGAGCTCTTCGAAGAGGGGATGTACTACTACTGGCTGCAAAACGTCGATCTCAACGGCAACGTAGACTTCCACGGCCCTGTCTCGGTGAATTTCTCCACCACCAATGAAGAGATCACGCCTGAGATCCCGACCGTGACGGAACTGAAGTCTATCTATCCCAACCCCTTCAATCCGACCGCGGTCATACCCTTCAGCATCGCCAAGACCGCGAAAGTCGAGATCCGCATCTTCAACACCCGCGGCCAGCTCCTGCGCCACTTCAATCTGGCGGAACGGGCTCCCGGTTACTACCAGGTCGCTTGGGACGGCAAGGACTTCAACGGAAATTCCTGCTCCAGCGGCATCTACTACATCGTGATGAACGCCGGCAAGGAGACCTTCCAGCGCAAGGCCGTTCTGCAAAAGTAACAACCTAACACAACTATATCGAGCAAGGCCCGGCTTTTTTTATGCCGGGCCTTTTTGGCAGTGCTCAGGCTGAGGGTTGATTTCAGAGAGCAGAGAGCAGAGATAGAGCTGTCCACGAATTACACGAATTGCACGAAAAAAAAGGCTCAAGTTCAATTTGAGTGGGTAGTCTGTAAGTAGTTCCCAAGTCAGTCCATCAGGATTACCTGGTCAGCAGCAATCTTAAGATTATGCCGGTATGCTCATTACCGTGCTCAAACATAGAATACTCCACCCGGCTTGTCCCGTAGGGACAGGATGACAGTAGCGACGGGTTTTAACCCGGCGATCGGTAACCGTGATGAAGGCATTCCAGTATAGATACACCCCGCCCCAGCCATAATGCTTCAAAGCATTTTGGCTGGGGCGGGGTGTATCGAAATTATTAAGACTGGTACTGGCATATGACGCCGGGTTAAAAACCCGTCGTTACATTACCCTGCCCCTACGGGACAAGCTTGGGCAACTACAACTGACTGCGTTTCCCTCACCCACCATAAATGAACATGAGCCAAAAAAATGGCAATAGGGAAAAGGGGACCGATGGGTTAATAAGTTAATGGGTTAATCGTGAGACGTTGGAGGTTAGACGTGACGGTGGGATTTGAAACTTGCGTCTTGATACGAGAGGGGACGGGTGTCGCTGGTGTCGAGTGACGCAGGAACTTCGATTTCAGTAGAGGACTCTTATATCATGGCAAGGCAAGATACTGCATTCCATGTTCATTCTTTGCAGGACCCAAGGACCTGGAGCAGGGAAATGAACGCAAAATCCGCTTGACAAAAAAGAACATGATTTGAGCGTGACGTGTAAGATATAAACTTGTTTGCTTCCTTATCCGGGCGGACAATTCTGCGAGGCCGGCATGTTACTTTATGCGGCGTCAGTTTTCAGATATTTCGGAAAGGTACTTCTTGGGGCAAGCCAAGCCCCCGAGGCGGGCAGAGTAGAGAGCCGCGCCCCTTCCAGCCAATCCAATCAACGCTTTTCACCCACAATCCCAAATCCCTCAAGGAGGTTCAGATGAAGAACCCAATCTTCTGTTTATGCATGCTGGCCATGCTATTTTTCTCGTTTTCACTGAGCGCCACGGTCCTGATCGATCCCGCCGGCGACGGCGGCTTCGAGCTCGGAGCCACGTTCGCCGACAACGGCTGGACGCACGTTTACACGCCCCCTGACCAAACCAACCGCTGGTACCTGGGCACGGCTCCAGCCGGCTACAGCGGGCAGCGCTGCGCTTTCATTTCCAATGACGGCGTCAGCTACAACTACGCCCTGACGTCCTCCACCGTCTTTTTGTATAAGGACATTTCCTTTCCGGCCGATGAGACGGACATCCGGCTCAGCTTCGATTACAAAGGCGTAGGCCAGGCTCAGAACGGATTTCTGCGTGTGCTTTTGGTCTCCACTTCCACCAGCCTTTATCCCAACAATCCGCCCGCGGAAAGCAATGCCGTCGGCTACAAATATTACAACCTCTGCCCAGAATGGACCAAGACCGGGATCAACATCCCCGCTTCTGCGGCGGGAACCGTGAAACGTCTGGTCTTCATGTGGAAAAATACTGCCACCGGTTACAATCCTCCGGCCGCCATCGACAACGTCAGCTTGAGCTCGCAAGCGGCGTCACCCCTGGCCGGAGCCTATTTCATCGACAGCACCCAGCCCACCGGCGATCCCTATTTCCATGATTTTGTGGACGCCCTGCTGGCCCTGAACGGCAGCGGAATCAGCGCCAACACTTCGTTTTTGGTGATGTCCGGCCAGGAATATCTGAACTTTCCGCCGGTCATTACAGCCACGGGAACAGCTGATGCCGGGATCGAATTCCGTAAATTTTCCGAAGGCAACCGTCCAGTGCTCAAGTGTTACGGCGCCGGAGGCACGAGTTCCATGTTCGAGGGAACTCTCGCTATCGCCGGCGGCGATTATTTTACTTTCAACGGGATCGACGTCCAGATCGCCGGAGGGGTCGAGACAGCGGCCGGAGTCTTCACGTATCCGCTGGAATATGGCTATTACTTTTACGCGGCCTCAGCCACAAACGGCGCCCAACACAACACTGTCAAAAACTGCCGGATCGTAATGAACAGGAACAATATCAACACACGCTGCGTTTACCAGCATTACAACGTAAATCCCAGCTCGGCAACTGGAGCCAATTCTTATAACTCGTACCTGAATCTGACGGTGGAAAATTCCCGTGATGGGATTCGGCTGTCTTCGGTCAGCACCGATTTTCCCGACCTGGACTGCCAGATCAGCCATTGCACCATTGGCGCGGACACTCCCGACAACCTCGGCTCGAACAGCGGTAACAGTTCCTGCGGCATCGCGGCCAGTTACCAATCCGGTCTGGTGATTTCATATAATGAGATCCGCAACTTGACAGACCCTTCGAATAATGCTGAGGGCATAGATATTTCCTATGGCAAGGGGGAGATCAGGATTTTCAATAACTTCATCCACGACATCAGAGCCGCTGCGGAGTGGTACGTTCTGGAAAGCAAAGGCATGTATCTGCACCTGGCTTATCCGGGGCCGCATAGCATTTACGTTTACAACAATGTGATCACCGGCCTGTCCTGCGGCTACACGGGAAGCCCGATCACCGCCGATACTGTAAGTGGGACCATGGGCATCCAGATGTTGGGCAGCTGCGGAAATTACTACATCGATTTCAACAGCATCCGCGTGGACGGCCTGGCCAACGCCAACAGCGTTGGGATCTACGTGGACAACACTTATAATAACCAGAGCTGGGATGGGATAAACCGCATCCGCAACAACGTGATCGCGAACTACACGGTGGCCCAAAGCTCCTGCAAGCATTACGGGATGTATTTTGAGGACCACGCCACCCTGCTCGGTCAGGCGGGCTCGGTCTCGGATCACAACGTGATCTATATCGACCAGGCTCAGAACGGTTATCCGGTGCGCGGGGCCTCAGCATTGTATTCCACCCTGGCCGCCTGGACCACAGCTTCGGGCTACGACGCCAATAGCTACTCCGCCGATCCGCTCTATGTCAGCGCGGCGGACCTGCATATCCCGGCTGGATCGGGTTCCCAGGCCTTGAACCACGGCAGTTATTTTAGCGGAGCCATCAGCTGGATCAACGACGATATTGACGGCGAAATAAGAAATGTATCGACTCCGGACATCGGGGCCGACGAAGCCTACGATACCGGGCTGGAAGTGCCCGTGGTCCAGATCTCCCTGTTGTACGGCACCATCTACCTGCAGTGGGAAGCTGTGACCGGGGCCGCGCACTACAGGATCGAATCCTCCGCCGAGCCCTACACAGGATACTCGGTGCTGGACACAACGGTGAACACCTTCTATTCGCTGTTTCCGGAAGAAAAGCGATTCTTCAAGGTCATCGCGGTTACCGAGTAATCTCTCTTTTTTAGTCCAACACATTTCAAACTCAGCCCGGGAGCGGCTTCCCGGGCTTTTTCCATTGTTCCGCCCTTGTCCGGTGGCGTTAATCAAGTCTTAATCAAGCCTTAATCAAGCGTTAATTATTAACGCTTGATTAAGGCTTGATTAAGACTTGATTAACGCTTTCACCCAAGTAAGAGCCGTCCGATGGCGGCAAAGAAGATGAAATCCATGAAATCCAGCTGGTTGCTGGCTTTTCGCTTACGTATCTGAGCTCGGAGGGAACAGGTAACGCCTGTCGTAGTGGATCATGTATTTGGTCAGAAGATCTTCATATTCGACGGGAAACGATTTCCGGCGATGATGTTCCGCCTGGTTTCTGATGTATTCCCTCACTTTCTCCAATCCGCTTTGGGATACGGAAAAGGCGCCAAAGCCCTCCTGCCATTGGAATTTTCCGGACGCCCAGCCCTTTTCGTTGATGAATCTGGAGGTATTGGCCTTGAATTTCTGGGCGAATTCCGATATCGCCAGAGTTGGATGCAGTCCCACAAGGATGTGGATATGATCCTCAATACCGCCTATGCTTTGCAGGAAGCAGTTCAGATCTTTGATCAAGCCCGCGGCATAGGAATGCATTTCCTTTTCAATGTCAGCAGTCAGAAAACGCATCCTGTGCCTGGTGGCAAACACATAATGAATGTAAATCTGAGTATAGGAGTTGGCCATCAGTATCTCCTCCCTATCATTATGATAATTGGATCCTATGGTGAGACAGACTCTTACAGCGAATTTCCGGTTGAAAATCCATATTTTGAGTCCCGTAGGGAAGGTATTTCAAATTAAACCCCATGCGGAAATCACGTTAGAAGTCCCGTGAATTTCCGGTTGAAAATCCATATTTTGAGTCCCGTAGGGAAGGCATTTTAGATAGAATCCCATGCGGAAATCACGTTAGGAGTCCCGTAGGGTCGGTATTTTAGATAGAATCCCATCCCGAAATTACGTTACGAGTCCCGTAGGGACGGTATATTAAAACAGAGTGATTGTTATTCGAAGCCATATCTGATGAATATGCCGTCCCTACGGGACTCGACTTTATCTGGCATCCATTTTCCTATCTAAAATGCCGTCCCTACGGGACTCAACTTTGTTTGGCATCCATTTTCCTCAGCCGCCGCTGAGCAGGTGAAAGACGCTGACCTCCGCGCCCGGCGGGACTTTCGACTCGTTCCAGGCCTCTTTTTTGATCAGAGTGCCGTTGACCTTGATAACCAGCAAACGCCAGGAATAGTTCATTTTTTCCAAAACGCGGTTGACGGTCATGCCCTCTTCCCACTCGAGCTGCTGGCCGTTGACGGTGATCTGGGCCATATGCTACTGCCTTTTCCCTGCCAAAATTTCCAGGCAGAGGTTGGCCTGCATGTTGGCCACGACGGCAACACGCGCGGAAATTGGCAGTATGCCCGGTTCCACCTCGCTGACGCCGTCGCCCACGATAAAAAGCGTGCCGGATTGCTCGATCTTGATCAGTTCGTTTTTGCCCACGCCGGCGATGCCCGAAGCCGCGATGATGTAGCGCTGCGGAAACAGGCTCTGCCAAGTTTCGATGAGCATTTCCTTTTCCCCGGCGTCGTCGAAGGCTTCGATCAAAATGGTTGCCTTGCCAAAAATACTGTCCAGGTTGACCGGCGTGACGCGAGAGGGATAGGCTGAAACGTAGGTGGAAGGATTGATGCGGCGCAGCGTGTCTTGCAGGGCTGCGACTTTGGGCAGGCCGATCTGGTTTTGGAAATACTGCTGGCGCGTGAGGTTGGAAGCCGAAACGTTGTCGTAATCAGCGATGATGAGTTTTCCAATGCCGGCGCGCGCCAACGCGATCGCCGCATTCGAACCCAAGCCGCCGGCCCCGGCGATGCCGACCGTGGCATTGCGCCAGGCTTCCAGCAACACGGGATCGTAGCCGGCATAGAGTTCAGCGGAAAATTTATCCATGGCTCAGCGCTTGATGTCGATGCGGATGTCGCCCGCGGTATTTATCCCCTTAAGGTTGTTTACAAAAGCCAAAACGCTGTCCCGTAAAAGGTTTTGGACGAAGGGGACGATGCTGACCGGCTGGCCGCCGACCTGCAAGGTAACGGTGTTTTGTCCGTCCTGGACGCAGTCGGAGCGCCGCGCGCGGCCTTGGACGATGTCGCCTGCCAGTTGGTGGCAGCTCTTGCCGCAGGCCGAGCAGCACCGCGGATCGCTTTGGGGCAGGATCTCAAAACTGTGGCGCAGCACGGCTTCCAGCAATTCCGGCAGATCTTTATGGGGATCATAAACCGGGAGGCCTTTATAGTTTGAATATTGCACATGGAGCGGACCGCTGAGGCCGAAAACGGTGTCATCGATGAGTTCGTCTGCCTGGTCAATCGTGGCGGCGCACAGGAGCTTCGGCACCGCGGCGTGTTTCAAGCCTTCAATGACCAGAAAATCGCAACTGAGTAGACTCAGCATTTCCGGCAGCTCCGGCGCGTGATCCAGGATCAATGCCGATTCTTTCAAGCCGTGGGCAAAAACCTGTTTCGCTCCGGCTAGGGCGTGCTTCCAGGTGTTGGAACCCTCTTTGTCGGCGCGGTATTCCTCGTTGTGGATGTCTTTGATCGTGGAGACCCGGAAGCCTTTCTGGACGAGCGCTTCGATCAACGCGACCGCCAGGGTCGTCTTCCCGGTGTGGTGATAGCCGATGATGCCGAGGGCTTTCATGCTTTCTCCAACAGCAAAACGCAGTGGCAGGCGATGCCTTCGCCGCCGCCGGAAACGCCCAAACCCTCTTCCGTGGTGGCTTTCACGGATATGTCCCCGGTCTGGCATTGCAGATCCAGGGCCAGATTTTCCCGCATCTGCAGGATATAACGCTGCAGCTTGGGTTGGCTGGCGCAGACTGTGCAATCGAGATTTTGTAGTTGGTAGCCTTGCTTCCGGACAAGCTCGAAAACCTCGCGCAGCAACACCCGGCTGTCGATGCCCGCGTAGGCCGGATCGGTGTCCGGAAAATGGCTGCCGATATCGCCCAAAGCCAGCGCGCCCAACAGGGCGTCGATCACGGCGTGGATGAGGACATCGGCGTCGGAATGGCCCTCGAGCCCTTTGGCAAAGGGGATCTCCACCCCGCCGAGGATGAGTTTCCTTTCCGGGACAAGCCGATGGACGTCGTAACCAAAGCCGATGCGGAACACAGTTCAATCCACCGTTATCGATTTGGAGACGTTTTTGGGCACGTCGGGATGGACTCCGTGGACTTCCATGCCCAGTTTGTCCAATTTAGCCATCTTGCGGACGCTCATGCGCAAAGCCAGCAACTGCAGCGCTACCGAGGCGGAAAAGCAGGTCAGCAGGCCGTCGCCGGTCTTGGGCAGCATGATGTAGTTCCAGCCGTAATATTTGCCTTCGCGCGGGATGGCGCTGGCGTTTTTGCGCAGTTCGTCGTCGTCTTCGGCTACGATGTAGGTGTCGGCGCCGCGTATCTTATGGGTGTTGATCTGGGAGATGGTGAGGTTGATGTCGCGCTGGTCCGGTCCCGTCACGTAGATCAGCGGGTAATTGCGTTCCAGCGTCTCAAAGAAATTCCGGCCGTCCACCACTTCGTGGAAGAGTTTATTGGCCCCGGGGGAGAGGTTGAACGCCTTGGTGCGGGTAAAGATGTGCTCGACCAGTGCTTCGTAGATATCACGCGTTTCGGTGTGGGATATGCCGCGTTTTTCCGATTCCGCGTCGAGGTAGCTAACCGCGTCGGCGAAGGAGCGGGCGAACTTGCGGACGTTTTTCAAGCCGAAAACGGTGTTCTTGCCGAGAATGGTATTGGGGCCGTGTTTGAATTCCGAAGCTTCGCGGCCCTCGGCATGGTTGAGCACGGTCTCGCGGATCTTGAGGGCGCCTTCCATCGCCACGCCGCTGATCTTGGTGGCGAGGATATGCAAGGATGGCTCCATATAGATCTTGGCGGCGATGGAATCTATGATGTCGGCGCAGTTAGCCAGCGTTTCCTGGATTAGCGACGGGATAAGTGACAGCGTCTGCTCGCGCTGTTCGAGTTTGCGCAAGGCGGCCTGATTGTCCTTGGCGCCGTTCAATTCCGTCAGTTTCATGCGGGCCGTGCGGATGGCGAGGTAGTATAAAAGCGTGATCTGGTTCATGAAGCTCTTGGTGGCCGGCACCGCGATCTCCGGACCGCAGTAGATGGGGATGGCAAGATCGCCTTTTTCGATGCCCAGGGTGGAGTTCAAATTGTTGACCAGCACCACTTTGCTGGCAGCGACGCCGTCGCGGGTGATATCGTTGAAGATGTCGATCAGGTCCTTCGTTTCGCCGGATTGTGAGACGCCGATGATGAGGTCGTTGTCCTTGATGCAGTGGGAATATTCGCCGCGAAAATCGCCCGGCAAAATGGGAATGAGTTCGACTCCGGCGATCTCGTTGAAGAAAAGCGCGCCGATCTTGGTGGCGTGGAAACTCGTCCCGCAGGCGATCGTATAGGCGTTGCGGCTGTGTTGGACGGTGTTTTTCACATAAGCGAGGAAGGACTGCACTTTTTGCTCGAAATCAGATACGGTCGCGGCTTCCGAGAGGGAATCGAAGGCCTTGGCCAGCAGAAGGCGGCGGACGTCGTATTCCGCTCCGATGAGGTCGATGAACACGTTTTTATCGGAGGAGAAGAAGTATTTCTTTTCAAAGTCCTCGCGCACGGCGGCTTCGAAGATCTCTTTATAGGTTTGCTCCGCTGCAGAGAAGAAATGCGCGAATTCCCGGGAAGCGATGACTGCGTCAAAGAGATTGCGCTTGTGGTCGAAATCGGCGCTTTCCAGGATGGCAGTCATTTTCTGGCAGAGGAGCTCGCGCAGCTTTTCGCGCTCGATCAGAGCCAGCATCCGCTTGCCCGAATTGGAGCCGCCCTGGAAGAGTTTGACCAGTTTGCCGGTGGATTCCACCTGGGCGTAGATCTCCTGTTCCATGAAATACTGGAATTCCGGCAAAAGCTCGACGTCTTCCGCGCGCAGCTTGGAGTAAACGGCCCGCGTGGGGATCGTCTGGCCCGGGGCGTAAACCTCGTCGGGTTGGCCGACACGCTTGAATTTCAAGTCTTTTTGTGCGTACACCTGGTAGCCAACGGCATCGTATTCGACAAACTCACCCTCGCGGAGATTGACCAGCATCTTGGTAAAACGCAGGACGGCCGTGAGGTCGGAGGACGCCAGCGCGAATGGCTCGCCGTCGAGCTCGCCGACGCCGAAATAGAGGCTGCTCCCGGCTTTGATGGCCCACAGCGTCTGGGTGACGGGATCGGCTACCACGGCGGCGTAGGAACCCACCATTTTTTCCGCTGTGCGGATGATGGCGCGGCGCATGCAGGCTTTGCGGGCTTCAGCAGCTTGCGGATTGCCGGCGACGTCCATCTCGATGTCAAAAAAGTGTTCCACGCTGTGGACCAACATTTCGCCATCGTTGTCGGAAAGCACTGTGTGGCCTTCTTTGGTAAGCCAGACCTTGAGTTCGCGGGTGTTGGTGATATTTCCGTTGTGGGCGCCGTAGATATGGCGCTTGCATTTCACCTCGTGAGGTTGGGCGTTGACCTTGTTGACAAAGCCGAAGGTCGCCCAGCGCACCTGGCCGCAAAAGAGTTTACCGCTTTGTTTCTCGATGCCGAGGGTCTTGACGAGGTTGCTGGGGGCGCCGACATCCTTGAGCAGGACGATGTTTTCGCCTTCGCCCTGGAAGGCCGCGCCGGTGGAGTCGTAACCCCGGTATTCCAAAGCGCGGAGCAGCCGGGAGGCGTATTGGCCCATGTTGACAGAAACTTTGGGCAAAGCCAGCCCGAGGACGCCGCAGCCTAGGCCAAACACTGGAATGTGGATCCGGACTCCAGAGACTCTTTCAGCCAGTTTTTCCAGCATGTTGTTATATATCGCGAGCTGTTTTCGCATGCTTTTGAACTCCATTAGATGAGATTGTTGTCCAGGATCTGCCGCGCAAAAAACAGATCCGTTTCGTCGGTGATCTTCAGATTGAGGTCGGAACAGAATTTATAACGCACCTTGCCGCCGTAGTTCTCCACAAGCGCGGAGTCGTCCGTGCTGACGTAGCCTTGTTCGTAGGCGCGTTCGAAGGCGGCCGTGATCAGTTTGTAGGAAAAGACTTGCGGCGTGAAGACCTGTACCAGGTTGTGGCGGGGAACGGTTTCCAGGATGAAGTCGCCCTCGATGCTCTTGATCGTATTTTTCAACCGCGCGACCGGTACCACGGCCTTGTCCTTTTTCACAATGTCATAAAGTTCCTGCAACAGGTCTTCCGTGAGGAAAGGACGCACGGCATCGTGGATAAAGACATATTCGGTGGAGGCAGGGCAGCTCTGCAAGGCACCGAAAACGCTGTCCTGTCGCTCAATCCCGCCGGAAACCACCAGCCAGGGCTTGTCTGACGTGTCAAAATACCTGCGCACCAGTTCCTCGCACCAGGCTAGATCCTCTTCCGGGGCGGTGACGATGATGACGTCGATGAGCGGCGAGGCGAAGAATTTTGCCAGGGTGTGGATGAGGATGGGGATGCCGCCCAATTCCAAAAACTGTTTTTTCACGTGGCCGCCCATCCGGGTGCCGGAGCCCGCGGCTGTGATGATCGCCGTGTTCAATGGTTCCATGAGTAAAAAACTCCCCTGGCCTCACGTTTGACCCAGACTTTGTCTTCGGAATGCAGTTGCCTCAAGATCTTGCTGACTTCGTTGATATGGATGCCCATGATCTGTGCCAGATCCTCTGCCGTGCAGGGGCGGCGGGCCAGCGTGGCGGCTATGCCTTGTTCGATATCTTCCGGGATCTCCAGTTCCGCAGCCTCGGTATGGACCTTGGCGATGATCTCCACCGGGAAGGGCGTCCGCTCCTGCAAATATCGCTGCACATGGCCAAGGACGCGCACCCCGGCGGGCTTGACCCAGTCTTCCGCTCCGGGGCGGTCAAGGGAATTGATCTGCACCCGGTCCGGCTTTATTTTACTGATCGCTTTGACCAGGCAGTTCAGTTCTGCTTCCGTGTCGTTGATGCCGGCGATGATGAACACCTCGAGCCAGATGGCGCCGTCGTATTCATGGCGCAGCGCAGCCAAACCCCGGATCAGGTTTGCCACCTTCAGTTCCTGATGAGGCCGGTTGATCCGCTTGTAAACATTTTGGTGGCAGGCGTCCAGCGATGGCAGGATCAGGTCGCAAGGCAGAATTTCCTTGCGCAGTTCAGGGTCGTTGAGCAATACGCCGTTGGTCAGCAGGGCCAGTTTGTATTGGGGGAAACTGGCTTTGATGAAAGAAACGATGCGGCCGATCGCGCTGTAAAGCGTGGGTTCGCCCGTCCCGGAGAAAGTGATGTAATCCAGAGCCGGTGCGCCGCTCAAAAAATCGGTCAGTTCAGCGATGATCTCCTCAGGCGGAAAGAATTCCTCCCGCCGCAAGGTGAGATGTGTGGTGCGCTGGACCTCGCAGTAGACGCAATTCAGGGGACAATATTTATACGGGACGACATCCACGCCGAGGGAAAAGCCCAGCCGGCGTGAGTTGACCGGCCCGAAAAGGTGCCTGTATTTCATTTAGAAGGTGGTGCCGAACTGCAGATGCGGCTCCCAGTTGCCTTTGTCAAGATTGTAGGCATAGTCGAAACCGATGAGACCGAAGGGGCTTTGGATGCGGACTCCAGCCCCGACGCCCTTTTTCAGGTTCAGGAAATTGAAATCCCGCAGGTGGTTAAAACTATCGCCAGCGTCAAAGAAAAGCAGGCCGATGATCTGGTCGCTGCCGATCGGGTAGCCCAGTTCGGTGGAAAAGATAATCTCCCGCGAGCCGCCGCCATCCGGGCCGATGGAGCGGTCGGGATAGCCGCGGATGCCGTCCACGCCGGTGCCGCCCAGATAAAATTTCTCGTCCGGCGGGGCGTCCTTGGATTGGCCGAAGGGCGTGATGTAGCCAAAGCGCCATTTGGTGCGCAGGGTGATCTTGTACCAGGTTTCCATATACCAGTTCACTTGAGCGATCTGTTTGAAGTAGTCGAAATCGCCGCCCAGCGGTCCGCCAGCGACCTCGGAATAGAGCGTGATCTGCGAACCCCGGGTGGGGAAGAAGATGTTGTCGCGCGTGTCCCGGCTTACAGTCGCGTTTAAAGCGCTGGTATAGCGCCAGCCCAGAGAATCCAGCTCGATCAGGGTCGAATTGTCCTCGGCGTTTTCCATGATCTGGTCGATGTCCGTGATGCGGTACTTTTTCACGAAGAGGCTGTATCCGCCCACCAGACGGGTTTTATCTACGAAGGGCAAATACTGGCCGAGGCGGAGGCTGGCACCGCGGGTGTAGATCTGGTAATAGTATGAACTCCAGTCCTTTTTGGTCCAATAGAGGTTGGTTCCGAAGAGGAGATCCGAATCGAAGAGATTGGGATTGGTAAAACTGAATTCGAAGTTTTGCGTGCTGCCGCCGAATTCCCAGGCCAGGCTGCTGGCCCAGTTATTGCCCATGATGTTGTTCATGGAAACGGAAAGTTGTCCGACCACGCCGTCCTGGGTATTGTAGCCGACACCGCCGTTGGCTGATCCGGAAGTTTTATCCGTTACATCAAAGGCGACGTCTATGTCGCCGTTGTTGTTGATGGGCGTGTAATTGATCTTGATTTCCGGCTCGAAGAAACCCAGGTTGTAGATGTTTTGCTGGGTGCGGACCACCTGGCGCTGGCGGAAATAATCCCCCGGCGCGATGTCCAGTTGGCGGCGCAGGACCTTGTCCTTGGTGCGCTGGTTGCCGTTGATGACGATCTGGCGGATCCTGGCGCGGGCGCCTTCGTTGACTTTCAGTTCGAGGTTCAGTTGGTCGCCGTTCTTTTGGGTGTCCTGTCCTATATCGGTGTAGATGTAACCCTCGTCGTAATACAGGGAATACACGAGCTGCAGTTGCTGGTCGAATTTCTCCTGGTCGAAAGGCTCTCCGGATTTGAGGGTGAACTTGCTGAGTATCGTTTCCGTGCTGAAATTCTCGTTGCCGCTTACGCTGATGTTGCCCAACCTGTATTTGATGCCTTCCCGGATGGTAATGACCAGTTCCAGACTGCGCGTTCCGGTCTGTTTCAATTCATAGGGCCCCACGATCACGTCGATGAAGCCGTTTTTCTTGTAATAATCGGTCAGGGCCACCAGATCCTTGTCGAACTTTTCCTGTTCGAAGCGTCCGGAACGCAAGATGTTCGCCGGTTTGGTCTTCATTCGCTTGAGCAGCTGCTTGTCGTCGAAATTCTCGTTGCCCACAAAGGTCACCGCGGACAGGGAAAGCCTTTCGCCTTCATCGACTTTGACCTTGACGATCACCTTTCCGTCCTGGGTGGGGATTTCCGAGACCTGCACCGTGGCGTTGCCAAAGCCCTTGCTGTGGTATTCATCGGTCAGTTTCTTTACCAGTTGCTGTTTCTGCGCGTCCGACCAGAAGCTTCCGGCGCGGATGGAGATAAGCTCATCCAGCCTCTGTTTGTTGATCACTTTAAGACCGTCGTACTCGATGAAGGACAGCACGGGATTTTCGGTGACCTCGATGAGCAGGTTGACGCCGTTTTTATAGGGTTCGGTGGACACCCGGATATCGGAAAACACGCCCATCTTGTATAGTTGCTTGATAGATTTAGCCACTTCCTCCGGATCGACCGGATCGCCGATGCGCAGGCTGATCGTGGATGTGATCAGTTCCGACGACACCGTTTTATTGCCGCTGACGCGGATCTCGTAGATCGTTTCGCCCGCGGCCAAAAGGCCGACTCCCAGGAAGGCCAGCAGCAGGCAGAATATCAGACGCTTGGTATAAACGGGCATTTTACCTCCACTCAAGGTTGCGGACTAAATCCGCCAACCTCTGGTTTTAGTAAAGTGTTTTTTTTGCACGCGCCTAGACAGGATGAAAAAGCGTCCTACCAGACTGCCGATTTCCCAATATTTTCAAATATGTGGAAACATAATTGCATGGTACTTTCATCAAGTAACTATGAAATTCTGGGATGTGAGCTTATGAACAAGAAGCCGATCCTTACGGCCTGTCTGGCACTTTGCCTCTGCTGGGGGCTTTCCGCCCTGGCCGACTTGCCTGAAAAGCCTTTCTCCAATGGATTCCACGCAGGAGACGAATGCCGGGCTGATTCCCTGACCGGCTTTGATGTCCAGCGCTACGAACTCTCTTTGGCCCTCAACGACCAGACCCATTTCATCAATGGCAACGTCCTGGCCACTGTGCTGGCGGAAGACGCGCTCACCTTGCTGCAATACAACCTTGTTGGCCTCACGGTCTCCAGCGTGCTGGTCAACGGCGCCACGGCGACTTACACCCATACCGGCGGGATCATCAACATCAGCCTCAACATCCCCGCGGGACAGACCTTTACCACGCAGGTCTTTTATTCCGGGACGCCTCAAATGTCCAACGACGGTTACCACATCGGGATGTTTTTCTCCGCGACCCACATCTACACTTTGTCCGATCCCTACGCCGCCAGGTATTGGTGGCCCTGTTACGATTATCCCTGGGACAAAGCCATCGTGGACTTGCATGTAACCGTCCGCAGCGATTGGAAAGCCGCCTGCAACGGCATCCGGACCGGGATCACGGACAATGGCGACGGCACTTCGACCACCCATTGGATCGGCCAGAATCCCATGACCACCTATCTCGTCTGCATCAATTGCGCCGCTTACATGGAGATCAACCAGATGTCGGGATCCGTTCCAATTCAGAGTTTCGTCTTCCCCAGCCAATACAACGCAGCTCTGGCTGCCTTTGCCAGCGTCCCGGATATGGTGGATTACTTTTCGCAGATCTTCGGGCCCTACCCCCTGGAGAAATACGGACAGGCCGTAGCCAGCATGAGCACTTACGGCGCCATGGAACACCAGACCATGACCACCATGAATCCCTATTATGTTTCCACCTCGCCAGACGCGCAGGAAACGATTTCCCACGAACTGGCGCACCAGTGGTTCGGCGACGCCGTTTCCTTCCTCACTTTCAAGGATGTCTGGCTTTCTGAGGGCTTTGCCACCTACGGCAACTATCTCTGGCTGGATAAAAGCGCCGGTTGGCCGTCAGCTGTTTCATACATGGGCTCAAGCGTGCACCAGTACTATATGAATTGGGAGGGCAACAATCCCCGTGTTATCTATGATCCGGATTTGATGGACTATTTTTCTCCGCCTTCCTATCAAAAAGCAGCTGCCGTGTTGCACATGCTGCGCCTGAAGATCGGCGACGCCAATTTCTTCCAACTGCTGCAGGATTGGACCGCCACTTATCAGGACGGAAACGCGATTACCTCAGAATTCCAGGCCCTGGCTGAGCAGATCAGCGGACAGGACCTCGAGCAATTCTTCCAGCAATGGATCTTCCACGCCGGGATTCCGGAGCTCAAATACAACGTCTGGACCTGCCCCCAGAGCCCTCATCCGTTGAAAATAATCGCCCGGACCCTATCCAACACCTCCACGCAGTTCCAGATCGAAGTCCCCTTCCGTTACGAATCCGGCAACATTATGGACTCGCTTTACGTGCACGCCGATCCCAATGGTGCGGTGAATCTCTTTTCACGCGTACCGGATAACGATTTCACGCTGATCCCCAACTACGACCACTGGACGCTGTTGCGCAACTCGACCGAACTGAAACCGGTCCTGACCCAATGCCTGCCTTCGGATTCCGCTGTGATGCTGGCCTGGGACGCTTTTACAGGCGACGGTCCGGTGCTTTACAACGTCTGCCGCCGGATCCAGGATTCCGGGGCAGCCTGGGCTGTGGTGAATCCCCAGCCTCTTTCCACGCTCAGCTACGTCGATACGACTGTCGAAAACAGCGGGTCCTACGAATATTGCGTCCGCGCGGTCGTTTCGGATGGCCAGCAGCTTTGGAGCAGCGGGATCTCCAACGTCATGACTGCGACCCCGGTGGCTTTCTATTTCGGCTCCGGCTTACTCGTTGTGGACGAAACCCGCGACGGAACGGGAGTCAGCATCAATCCCGATGACGCCCAGGTCGACGATTTTTACGCCTACGCGCTGTCCTTTATGGAATTCTCCACTTGGGACTGCGCCACCCAGGGAATGCCGCCACTCAACGTTTTGGGCAATTACCGCGTCGTGCTCTGGCACGCCGACGACCTCGCCCAAAACCTGCTTTCCGACTACCAAAACACCCTGGGGGGCTATCTCTTTGGAGGCGGAAAGGCCATCGTTTCCGGCTGGAAAACCGCTTCTGTGCTTTCCAGCGCCTTCTTGCAAAACTTCAGCGGCAACATCGGTCTCGTTTACGACAACCAGCCTTTATTCCTCGGCGCCGATTCCGATTTCTATCCGGAGATTCTGGTCGATCCGCTGAAAATCGTCACCGCCTGGAACGGCATGCTGCCCTACGTTTATACCTTCACCGGAGTCACCCAGCAGTTGTTTGTGGCGGAAATGGGGGCTGGCAGCGAGGGCAACGGCAATTGTGCCGCTTTCCGCTTCCACGACCCCACCCGCGGTTCGGATTTCATCCTCTTCGGCTTTCCGCTTTACTTCATGCAGGCTCAAGGAGTCAGCGACTTTCTGGGATCCATCATTCCGGAATTATTAGATCCATCTTCCGCCAGCGATCCTGCCGCGCCGCCAGTATTACCATCTCTCAGCGCGGCTCCGAATCCTTTTAGCGAAAGGACCCAGCTACGCTGTTACCTGCCAACCAAAAGCCCCGCCAGCGTCCGCATCTACAATCTCCGGGGCCAGCTGGTGCGCGAACTGGCTTTCGCTGCCAAAGCCATAGGAACTTTCAGTCTCGAATTCGATGGCCGGGATGCCTCCGGAAACGCCCTTCCCGCCGGGATCTATATCGCCAGGCTGGAAACCGGTGGTAAGGTCCTGACACGCAAACTCAGCCTCGTCAAATAGCCCTAGAGATCAGTGACGCTTAGCCGGCTTTCCTGGAGTTGATGCTCCTGCATCTTCTGACCAACTGTAGCGGAGGGATTTTTCATTGACAAAAAGCGGACGCGCCAAAGTTTGACCGGAGAGAAACAGTTTTATCAACGGAGGGTGGGACATTTTTCACGATTCCTGAAAGGGGGAGAGTCCCGTTCTGCGTTGATAAAATAAAATACGGGAGACCGCATGCGGACTTTTGACGCCATACTTCCCTACCTGAAAAAGACGTATGGCAAGATCATCTGGGGCATTGTGATGCTGATTTTGGTCGATTTGGTGCAATTGATCACGCCGCGCGTGATGCAGCACGCCATCGACAGCATCCAGGAACGCACGATCGGCAATACCGGCCTGATCTGGCTGGCCCTGCTGATCTTCGGTCTGGCGATCGCGGTGATGGTGCTGCGCTATTTCTGGCGCACGCTGATCATTGGAAACTCCCATCTGATCGAGCGCTACCTGCGGCAGGACTTTTACAACCACCTGCTGCGGTTGAGTCAGAACTTCTTCAATAGGAGTCACACCGGCGATCTGATGGCCTATGCCACAAACGACCTGAATGCCGTGCGGATGCTTTTGGGCATGGGTTTGATCGCGGCGATGGACATCGTGCTGATGACAGTAGCCTCCTTCAGTTTCATGGGCGCCATCAACTGGCGCTTGACCGGGCTGGCGGTGCTGCCGATGCCGATCCTGACCCTGACCATCAGCCATTTCGGTAAAAAGATGCACAAGAGTTTCTTCCGCGTTCAGACCAGTTTCGCCGCGCTTTCCGGCAGCATCCAGGAAAGCATTTCCGGGATCCGTGTCGTGAAGGCCTTCGTCCAGGAAAAACCTGAACTGGAAAAGGTGGACACGGTCTCGCTGGACTATGTGAACCAAAACATCTCCATGGCCAAGATCGCCGGCATCTTCCATCCCACGATGAGTTTCGTGATCAGCATCTCGATGATCATCACCCTCTTTTTCGGCGGCAGGGCGACCATCCGCGGCGACATCACCATTGGCGAGTTTGTGGCCTTTTTCCAATATCTGGGCATGCTGGTCTGGCCGATGATCGCGATCGGTTGGATCGTGGACATGTACCAGCGCGGTACCGCCTCGATGAAGCGCCTGAACGCGATCTTCGAACTTACGCCGGAGATCGGCGACAAGGACGCCGATCCCAATATCAAGGTCCTGAGCGGTGAAATCGAGATCCGCGATCTGCGCTTCCGGTATGGTAAAGACCTGCCCCTGATCTTCGACGGTATCAGTGCCGGCATCGAGGATGGCAAGACGCTCGCGGTCGTGGGCCCCACCGGCTGCGGTAAGACGACTTTGATCGAACTTCTGGTGCGCATCTACGAACCTCCGCGGGGCAGCATCCTGGTGGGCGGCCACGCCGTGCACAGGATCCCGCTCAACGTTTTGCGCCGGGACATGGTGCTCGTGCCACAGGACATCTTCCTCTTTTCGGATTCCATTTCCAACAACATCCGCCTTGGCAACCCCGAAACGCCGATCGAGCAGGTCAATGAGGCAGCCAGGCTGGCGCAGGTTTATGACGAGATCATGGAGTTTGAGCAAAAGTTCGACACAGTGGTCGGCGAACGCGGGATCACGCTTTCCGGAGGCCAAAAACAGCGCGTAGCCATCGCCAGGGCGTTGCTGACCAATCCGGAGATCCTGATTTTGGACGACGCGCTCTCCGCTGTGGACACGAAAACCGAGCGCTTCATCCTGGAAAACCTGATCCAGACGCGGAGCGGTAAGACGACCATCATCATCGCCCACCGCATTTCCTCCATCCAGCACGCCGACCGTATCCTCGTGCTCGGGGACGGATTGATCAAGGAAAGCGGCTCACACGAAGAACTGGTGGCGCTGGGCGGTCTTTACCATGACCTTTACGAAAAACAGCGCATCCGGGCACGCCTCGAAGGAGAGGAGATATGAACTTCGGCGGCGGCGGACCCGGTCGGGGCGGCTTCACAGAGGACGATCTCAAAGGGAAAGTTTACGACAAACGCCTTTACGGGCGGATGCTGAAGTACCTGAAGCCCTATCTGGCGGCGGTGATCGTATCGTTTTTAATCCTGATGGTCGTGGCAGCTGCGGAATTGGTCCAGCCTCTGATCCAGCGCAGCGCGATCGACGACATAATAGTATCCGACAAGGCGATCGCCGTATTCCCGCGCGAGGCCGATGTGGACGCTTTCCTGGCCAGATACAAGATCCTGAAACTCAAAAAATACGGCTACGGCGGCAGGTATTTCCTGGTCTTTCCGGCCGCGACGCTGAACCGCGTGAACAGAACCGAATCTGCGGCTATGGAAGCCCGTGGCGTCATGGGCGGCGGCAAGGTCTTTTTACTCGAGGATACGTCCGGCAACGTGGCCGTTCTGAATAAATACATCAGTGAGAACAAAACCCCCTCCGGCAGCAAACAAGGTCTGCAGGGCTGGTTCCGCATCGGGGGTGGGAAGATCGCCGTCTTGCGTGAAAATCTGAATCGCCTGCCGGGCACGGAAAGGATCCAGGTGCGCAGCAAGGCCGCGCATAATTTGATCTGGCTGGCGCTGGTTTACCTGGTCATCAGCCTGATCAGGCTTTTCGCGGGATATTTCCAGAGCGTGATCACCACGACCTTCTCCCAAAAGGCGATGAACGATCTGCGGCACGATGTGTTTGCCCATCTGCAGTGCATGCCGGTGAAATATTTCGACCAGAATCCGGTCGGGCGGCTCGTAACGCGCGTTACCAACGACATCCGCGCCATCGACGAAATGCTGGCCTCGGGCGTGATCACACTCTTCCAGGATGTGATCCTCATCGTGGCGATCGTGGCGCTGATGCTGGTCCTGGATTGGCGCCTGGCGCTGGTCAGTTTCACCGTGCTGCCTTTCGTGATCTGGGTCATCCGTGAATACCGCAAACGCACGCGCGTCATCTACCGCGAAGTGCGGAAGTTTCTTGCCGCGCTGAACGCCACGCTGGCAGAACACATCAGCGGGCAGAAGATCATTCAGCTTTTCAACCAGTATTTCCACAAACGGCAGGAATTCTCGGACATCAACCAGAAGTATTATGAGACCTCGATCAAGCAGATGAAGCTGTTTGCCTTCTTCCGGCCGATCATCCACGTCAGTTCGCAGTTCGCAGTGGCGCTGATAATCTGGTACGGCGGCGGGCAGATCCTGCGCAACGCGATCACGATCGGCCTGCTGATGGCCTTCACGCAATACATTTCCAAACTCTTTGAGCCGATCAACGACTTTTCCGAAAAGTTCAACGTCCTGCAAGGAGCGCTGGCCGGAGCGGAGCGCATCTTTGACCTCATGGACCAGCAGCCTGAGGACTACCGCGGCGCGTTGAAATCCGGGCTGAAACTGCAGGGCGAAATCGAATTCGACCACATCTGGCTTGCCTACAACACCGACGAATGGGTGCTCAAGGACGTCAGTTTCAAGATCAAGCCGGGCGAGAAGATCGCCCTTGTAGGCCACACCGGCAGCGGCAAAACCTCGATCGTAAACCTCATTCTGGGAATGTATCCCTTCCAGAAAGGCAGCATCCTTCTAGACGGAAGACAACTGGACCAGTATGCGCTGGAGGACTTGCGCGCCAACGTCGGCATCGTGCAGCAGGATGTGTTCATCTTCAGCGGCAACATCAAGGAAAACATCGCCTTGAACAACACCACGCTGACGGACGAGCAGATCGTGCAGGTCTCCCAATACGTGAACGCGGACAAATTCATCAGCCAGCTGCCCCAGAAATACAACGAACCCGTGATGGAACGCGGCGCTACGCTTTCCACCGGACAGCGGCAGCTGATCGCCTTCGCGCGGGTCCTGGCCTACGATCCCTCCATTTTTATCCTTGACGAGGCGACCTCCAATATCGACACCGAGACCGAGATCCTCATCCAGGACGCCCTGGCCAAGATCATGCGCAACCGCACTTCGATCATCATCGCCCACCGGCTTTCCACGATCCAGCATGCCGACCGCATCATAGTCCTGCACAAGGGCCAGATCGTGGAGGAGGGCACGCACTTTGACCTGCTGGACAAAAAAGGCCTTTACTACGACCTTTACAGACTGCAATACACCTGATGCCGCTGCGGCTGGATAAAGAAGGCGCGCTCTGGCACAAATCTTGCATTATAAGATAACGCTGAAAAAACTGATTGACAAAATCAGGCGATCAAAGCGAACAGAAAACAAACTATTAGCTCTTGATTCATAAGGAGGATCAATGAAAAAACAATGGTTGATCATACTTGCCCTGGCCCTCGTCACGGCCGTCTTTGCAAGCGGCTCGCGCTACGAAGTGGTGGCATGGCAGGAAACCTTCGAAACCGGCGCCACGGGCTGGACGCACTATGACGGTGCGCAAAGCCCCAACAACTGGCATATCTACGCCTACGGCGGCGCCCAAGGTAACGTCTGGTGGATGGGCGATCCCGCCCTCGCCTCCGGATCGGGCATCGGCGGCTATTATAGCGCCCAATATCTGGTTTTGGACACCCCCGCTCAAACCCTTACGTCCGAAAATGCCACGCTAACC
>Ga0116157_10001772_pt1 | contig 21540 bp, 18 predicted proteins | sample AD_UKC048_MetaG_FD_89882 | JGI IMG/M metagenome (GOLD analysis project Ga0116157, IMG submission 89882) | Active sludge microbial communities of municipal wastewater-treating anaerobic digesters from USA - AD_UKC048_MetaG | ecosystem: Engineered > Bioreactor > Anaerobic > Digestate | place: USA...
CCTCGGCGCACCTGCGACGCTGGTGGGATTTGATATGGTTTTACAAATTGAAAAGGCAGTTACCACCTACCCAAGCGGTTACCCTTTTAAGGGGGCGGTGGTAAAGCGCTTTAAAAAGAATGGAACATTTACTGCGCAAGGCTCAGAAACTATGCAAGGCCAAGTGCCCGATAGCCAACAGGCGTTCTACGGCACTTATAAATACCAGCGTACGGGTTTTAATACAGCCACAGAAAAAGCGATTGATGTTTCTGTTAACAATACGCCTTACACCACGAAATACATTTTTGAAACAGCGACTAGCGGAACTTGGGAAGAAAATTTTGGTAACGGACAAATAAAATTTTCAGGGAGATTTACCTTAGTTCCATCCAACCTACCCTCAGAGCAACATTTAGCACCCGAAACAAATGCAGGTTTGAATATCGCGCTATTTATTAAGAATGCAGAATCCAATTTGCCGCCTGATGTATACCCTAAAAAAGGCATAGCTCTGCAAACCTATGCACAGGATGGAACCTTTCTCATTAAGGGATATGGCCCATTGACGCTCGATTCTCATGGAACCTATAACTACAAAAAAATATCGGCCAACACCGCTGTAGAAGAATCAATTCAAATTAGCACTTTGTTCACGCTCCCCTACACAATGGTTTACACTTTTGAAACACCAACATCCGGCACTTGGTTTCAAAATTTGGGGAATGGGTTTATAACATTTACCGGCACCTTCGAAACCGCACCAAATTAATTAAAACAATAATCTAAACGGTAACCATAAATTGCCGTTTAGACTATTTACAGCCTAAAAAGTTAAAGCCTATGACGCCTACCAGTGTTGAACTATTAAAAGTTTGGTTTATTTTTTCGTTTAGCCTCGGCTGCTGGACTTGCTTGAACTTGTTGATTAGCCGTCGCGGCGACCGTCGTGTCAAATACACCATCCTTAGTTTTATTTTGTTGTTACTCACTCCTCCGCTAAATGCTTATATTCACCTAGTTAGCACACAACCCATACACTGGATTACGTTGATAAGTCAAAAGTTAACCTGGTGCTACGGCCCCATATTGGTGGCACTGATTCGCCATATTTCACTAAAACCCACTAGTCGCCCTAGCTATATTCTTCAAACCTTACCGTTTCTGCTGTCGCTCTTGCACGATATATTCAATCTGCAATGGATTAGCTTTTCAATCATGGTCTCGCTGCTATTTATTCAGGTATTCGGTTATTTAGTTTACGCCGCATATTTACTAAAATCAGAACGTCTTAAAATTTTAAGGCTTACCAGCCAGTTTAAAAATACAACCTATTATTGGTTGATTTATTTAGTAACCAGTTTACTTTTTGTCATGCTATTCGATGTTGTTGTCTTTGCTAATGCATTGCTCGGTCATTTACCTTCACTCATTGCCTTAGCAGCTATTGCCAGCCTTATCGCCATTTTCGTTAATACCATCGCACTTTTTTCAATTTATCAGCCCGAAGTCTTTTTCCATAATCTAATCCCTGAAGATTTGTCACTAACAGAAGAACCACAACCGAATATTAAGCCACATTTACGCAGCATAGAACTTAGCCCAGAAGCCGCAAAACAATTAGATGAACAACTGCAAGATTTGGTAAAGAATCACAAGCCCCATTTAGACGAAGATATTTCACTGCCAAAATTGGCATCGCTCTTAGGGGTAACCAGTCATCAACTTTCTGAGCTGTTGAACATTCACAAATCCACCAGCTTTTATGATTTTTTAAATGACTTACGCTATCAGGAATCGCTACAATTTTTAGCTACTAATGAAAGTGAACTCACCATTGCCGACATCGCCTATCGCTCAGGATTTAACAATCGCAATAGCTTTTATAAAGTATTTAAAGAAAAAACTGGGCTTACACCCAATCAATACAAAAAATCCATCAATGAACCGCTTAAAGCGAGCGCAAAATAAAACCTAGAGGTGATAACCGTAAACCTGTAAAATCGTCACATATTTTACTGATTTGATTTTTACTGACCTATGGAAATGCCAATGAATTCCTCGCTTACGCCCACCCTGCAACTCGCTATAGATTTAATTCGCTGCCGCTCAGTTACACCCGAAGATGACGGCTGTCAGGAAATGATGATTAAACGTTTAGAAGCCATAGGCTTTAAAACAGAGCGTTTACGTTTTGGTGAGGTTGATAATTTTTGGGCTGTTCGTAATGGATCGCAAGGTACTGATGGCCCAATTCTCGCCTTCGCAGGTCATACCGATGTAGTGCCCTCTGGCCCAGAAGCCAACTGGAACAACCCGCCCTTTGAACCAAAAATTATTGATCGCATGTTGCATGGCCGTGGCGCTGCAGATATGAAAGGTTCGCTCGCCTCTATGGTGATTGCCTGTGAAAACTTTGTGGCAAAACATCCTAACCATAAAGGCCGCATTGCGTTTTTAATTACCAGCGATGAGGAAGGCCCTTCTATTAATGGGACGGTAAAAGTGGTGGAGTGGCTGGAAGCGCGCAACACCAAAATGACCTGGTGCATTGTGGGCGAGCCATCCAGTACCTCTCAGGTGGGCGATGTCATTAAAAATGGGCGCCGTGGGTCACTCGGTGCCATTTTAAAAGTGAAAGGTATTCAAGGCCATGTGGCCTATCCACACTTGGCAGATAACCCTATTCACACATTCGCGCCCGCACTCGCCGAGCTGACCGCAGAACATTGGGATAACGGCAATGAATTTTTCCCTGCCACCAGTTTTCAAGTTTCCAATATTAATGGCGGCACAGGCGCAACCAATGTGATTCCCGGTGAAGTGGAAGTGATTTTTAATTTCCGTTTTTCAACAGAGTTGACTGAGGCGATTTTGCGCGAACGCACCGAAGCAATTTTAAATAAGCACAAACTAAAATATGAATTGCAATGGATTTTAAGTGGCCAACCATTCTTAACACCGCGCGGTGATTTGGTGAATGCGGTGGTAGCGGCGATTAAATCAGAAGTAGGTTTAGATGCAGAGCTATCTACAACGGGCGGCACATCTGATGGGCGATTCATTGCACCTACGGGCGCGCAAGTGGTTGAAGTCGGCCCAATCAATGCGACTATCCACAAAGTAAATGAATGTATTAGTGCAGATGATTTGAATAAGTTGACGGGAATTTACGAGAAAACACTCGCAGCACTTTTAGTATAAAGAGATAGCCCCAGACAAACTGGGGCCATTTTTTAGAAAGACAGAAAATCATAGCCCTGCACATTCAGCAAATTCTGCAAATAGGCTTTTATGGGATCGCTAAATTTGTTGCGACTGATATCTATGGTCGCCGTTTTATCGAGAATCGATTCTAAACCACTAATGCTTACCATGTTATTATCTGGAACATAAAGCCACTCAAGCTCTTTATTCGCAAGCACATCTAAGCTCAGCAAATTATTATAACTTGCCCAGAGCACCTTCAACTCAGTGAGTTTACTCAAATCCAAAACAGTCAAAAAATTATCCGTTAAAATAAGATCGGTTAATTTGGTATTTTTTGTTAAATCCAAACTCAGGAGCTTATTTTTGTAGGCCTGCAAAATTTCTAATTGCGTTTGTGCAGATACATTTAATCCGATTAAATTATTTTCCATAATCAGCAATTCAACAAGCTGTGTATTTTTACTCAAGTCAATATCAACCAGCTGCATAGCCGCGACATTTAGAAATTGTAAATTGACAAGATGTTTAACTGTTACAGCAAGAATGCTATTCCAACCCATATTTAAACGCTGAAGTGCAATATTCTTGGTGGTATCGAGTGCTGCTAAGCTGTTACGCGACGCGTTTAAATCCAAGAGCTGCGTTAGTGCAGTTACATTCAATTGCGTAAGCTTATTTTCACTGACATCTAATTTCGTTAAACCAATGTTTTTACTCACATCTACCTGTGTCAACTGATTGCGTGAAAGAGATAACTCAGTTAACGCACTAAGCGCCCCAACATCAACTTGAGTGAGCAAATTCTCACCGGCATTAAGCTTGGTTAAGAGCGCATTTTTGGAGACATCGATTGCCTGCAAATAATTTTTACTGACATTCAATTCCGTCAGTTTAGGTAAAATTGAAAAATCGACTGTGCCCAATAGGCGATTCCCAGACAGCGAAAGCGATTGCAAGTTTGAAAGCTTACTGAGTTCCGCGATTGAGTTAACTGACTGGAATGTGTTTTCGCAGGTCAACTTAACAATACTGCCTGCCGCTACCGATTGTTGTGCGTCAGCTTCGTAGTTATCTAAGCAGCGAATCAAACCAACGTCGGTAATTTTTAATTGATCGGCCAAAGATCCAATTTTGGTAAAGGCCACGCTGAGGTTGCAATTAGACGTTACTGGTGTAGTGGTAATAGTATCTGCAGCCACTACGGCGCCACATCCATTCGCTGACGCTAACTTAAAGCCACTATCTGCCACAAAAGAAAATATCTGGGTTTGGCCAGAAACAACGTTCACATTGGCGGAGGGTTTGAGCGCGCCACCTGGACCCACCGTTAAACTAATGGAGAAAGTGGATGCGGTACTACTAGAGGAGCCAACCGACGAGCTGGTCGAAGAGACTGTACTAGACAACGAAGACGATGACGACTTAGATGACACGACTGACGAGCTCGATACACTAGAAATACTGGAGCTTGATGATGAAACGCTAGAGGCAGAGCTCGCAGACGATGCAGTCGGAGTAGTGTCATTCACCCCACCACCACAACCCGACAATAACGCACCACCTAATAGGCAACCGAAAAAGCTCGCACAGATTTTCACATTGAACAACATCTTTTTAGGCTCCTAATGAACCGCTAGCCTTAACGCTAGACGATTAAACCGATTTTACCACTGGCTTCTCCAAAGAAGGACTTCACTCAACCTCGATAAATGTGAAAATTTGTACTCAAACTAATGCTAACTTATCGCCTTAACCTTGGTTGCCGCGTACACGGCCACTAAGCTCACAGCACAGGCGATATAACCCACCCAATCGTAATTCAAAATTTCACCATTGGGAGCCTTTACCATAATGGCGCCCGCGACCAGCGCGGCCAAACCTGAACCAAAATTCTGTACCGCAGAACTAAATGCCATTACACGGCCACGAAAACGCGGTTCGCATGAAGCTGTAATTAAGGCAGATGCAGGAATAAAACGGCCACTCACAAAAATAAAAAATAAAGTAGCAAAAACCAGTTGGAGCGCAAAAGATACTTGTAAAGTTTGCGTCACTAAAATAATAGGCACAAAACTCAGAAGAGTAATCAACGCAAACACTTTAGCGTGCTTATGTTTGTCGGTCATACGACCAATCCAAGGGCGAGTAATCAAGGTTGCCGCACCACCAACTAAATAAATATAAGGAAGCTCATGATCTGTCATAGCCGTATTGGCCACCAAGGTAGGCGCGATATAGGGGATCACCATAAAGCCGCCAAACATCAACAAACACGATGTTGCAAAAGCCCACCAGTGATTAGTAACTTTGAATAACTCTACATAACTTTGGAAAAAATTAACGCGTGGTTGGTTTAAATGACCGCGCACACTGGGTATCACTTTATAAGCCACTATCAATACCGCAATACCCGCGTAAGCTAAAAAACTGAATGGGGTTTGCCAAGAATAATGGTTGGAAATAAATAGGCCGAGCGGTACACCCGCAACAGCCGCCAATGAGAATGCCAACATCACCACGCCCATAGCCTTGCCGCGTTTTTGCGGCGGAAATATATCGCCCACAATCGCCAACACAATAGAACTTAATACGCCGCCAAAAAAACCGGCAATAATTCGCGCAAGTAATAACAACTCAAAGGTGTTCGCATAAGCACAAGCAAGCGTCGCAACCAATAAACCCACAAAGGCCACGAGTAATGCATTGCGACGATCAAATCTATCACCGAGGGATGAAGCAAGCAGTGAGGATACGCCTGCTGCAATGGAATATGACGATACCAAAACACCAAACTGTGCAGGCTGAATATTAAATACCGTCATTAATAAAGAGGACAGCGGCATCATAATCATAAAATCTACAATCATAATGAACTGTAAAGCCATAAGCGTGAATAGCATAATGCGCTCACGCGCAGGAGAGAGATCACGGGACATAGGGGACTCAAAAGCGAGGGTAGGAATTTACCAGCAGTTTATCGAAGGCCGCCCCACAATGGCTAATGACCTATGTAATCAATCTGGTTTGAGGCAATTAGTTTTTGCATAGTGAATTGGCAGCAACGCAATAGAAAAAGGCGAATCACTTTTCAGCGGCTCGCCTTTTTGTTCGACCAAAACTTATATAATTAACTTTGCCCTCCCGATAATTTTTTAGCGGGGACTATTTTTTATGGCTTTAGAAATCCGTTTACGTCCAGCCAATGCATATAGGCATCGAACCATTTATTGCTGGTACGATCAGGGTTACCTAAACCGAACCCATGCCCGCCGTTCTGGTACAAGTGAAATTCCACGGGAACCTTGGCGTCATACCATGCCTTGATGAGGCCTGCGTCACCGCGAAACAAGAAATCATCGGCTGCTAGCGCAACAAACATTGGCGGAGCATTTTTAGGGACTTCTACGGCATCCAGTGAACCGTAAATGGGTGAAATAAACGCTAACTTGGCTTTCTTGGACTGAAGTGTTGTGGCCATGGTTAACCGAGCGCCAGCGGAAAAGCCCATCATTCCAATTTTGTTGACGTTTACATTCCACTCTTTAGCGCGACTTGTAATCATCGCATAAGCTGCCTCTACATCCTGAAGCTGATTGGTGAAGTCACCGTTCGGTCTTCTTGGCGGTGCTCTATCCGCTGCAGGTTTTGCTGCATCGGCCATGCGCTGGCTCATTTGATTTTCAAATGCTTCCAGCGTGTCTGCCGTAGGTTGAAGACGGTACTTGAGAACAAATGCATTGATGCCGCGAGCAGCGAGTGCCTCTGCAACTTCCCAGCCTTCATTACCCATTGAAAGCCACATGAATCCACCACCTGGTGCAACGATTACCGTCGTTCCGTTGGCCTTTTTGGGGCCCGCTAAAAATGGAGTAAGGGTCGCTTTGGAAATATTTCTCGCCATAGGGTCCCCCCACTGACGGAACCAAGATTCTTTAGCAGGCTGATCCGCTACACCACCCGTACCTAAAGGTATTGCGTTAGGCTCTTTAGGTGCCTCAATAGGATACATTTTTCCATCTTGCGCAAATGCTGCAGCGCTAATGAGCCAGACAAAACCTAAAACCGATAATTTTGAAAAAATATTTAATTGCCGCTGCATATTATTATCTCCAAACAAGATTGAATTTTTTGTTATTCAAAAGATCTTTAGTGTTCATATATAAAAATGAAAACTTCTTCAGCCAAAGAAAACCGCAGAAAACTCGATATTTTACAAAGCAAGAGCCGGCAGCCTTACCCACAATATATATTATATTACAAATTAGAAGCAAGGACGAATAAATACTGTGCGGCCGAGAGAGCTTCAGCTTCATTGGGCGTTTTCTTCGGCCAAGGCAGACAGTTGCACCTGCGCGGCATTTTTAAACCGACATACTTGTAGATCACGCGCAGGCCCGCTAGGCTGCGCTCAATTCAAATCTTCTATTAATTGGTTTTCTATGCGCTTTGTTTCGTATTTAATCTGGCCACTGATTTTTGTTGGGCAACTGCTGGCAACTGGCTTGCTGGCATGGCATTTATTGGCACAGATAAATTTCGCCTACCCCACCGGCTATAAATTGCTGGGGTTGGATACCCATATCGCTAAATTCGCACCGCGTAATCGCTACATTCACGGCTTTGAATTTACCCGCCCTAAGGATCACTGGGATTTATTCGCACAAATTACTCACGCAGTACAAAACAATGGCGAAGGTTTGGAGGAGATTCATTTTACGCTGCCGAACGACACTAAAATTCCGTTAATGCACAATGCAGAAATCATTCACTTACAGGATGTGAGTCATTTGATTCACACGTTTTATCTTGTAGGCATTGCCGGCTTTTTTATGTGGATTATTTCTTTAGCGATTGCTTATCGACAAAAATTAAGCTTCCCTTCCCTGCGCAATATAGTTCTCGGCTTTTGCGGTGGTATTTTTATTATTAGTGCTATTGTTTTAAGCCTAGGCGCCACCAAGGTATTTTATTGGCTCCACACCAAAGTATTCCCAGAGGGACATCAGTGGTTTTTTTATTACGAAGATTCGCTGATGACAACGCTAATGAAGGCGCCGGACATTTTTGCGTTTATTGCGACATTATTGTTAGTTGTGCTGATGATTATTTGGGGGCTTTCTACGCTTGGGATGGCGCGGTTGTTCAGTAAGAATGCAGTAGTGGAGCAAGCAGCAATCACAACCACTAACAACAAGAATAGAAAGAAAAGGAATTAGAGATTCAACTTAGATGGATGCAATTTCTTCAGGCGTTAATAGCCGATACTCACTCGCAGCAAGATTATCATCGAGGCTGATATTCCCCATAGATAATCTATGCAGCTCCAGCACTTCATTTTGGAAGAAGCCAAACATACGTTTAATTTGATGGTAACGCCCTTCGTAAATACTGAGCTGTGCAGTGTGACTTGAAAGAATTTTTAGTTCAGCGGGCAGAGTGGTTAAATCTTCAAACTGAAAATAAAAGCCCTCAGTGAACTTCTTTACATACTCGGGAGTAATTTCGTCTTGGGTTTTTACCCAATAGGTTTTGGGAATTTTTTGTTGCGGCTGAGTCAGTTTGCGTGACCACTTTCCGTCATTGGTCAACAGCAATAAACCCGTGGTATTAAAATCTAGGCGGCCGGCTAAATGCAGGCTTTGTTTTTCTGGGATGTCGATAAGATCTAGGACGGTTTTATTTTTAGTGTCCTTGGTTGCACTTACGCAACCCTTAGGTTTGTGCAGCATGACATAAATAGCTTGGCGCGCTTGTAGAAGATTACCATCTACTTCAACGCGGCAAAATTCAGTAATTCTGCCGCGCCCTTCACTCACAGCAATACCGTTTAGGATGACTTTGCGCTGCACAAATAGATCGCGCACAGCCTGTGCGGAATAAGCGAGCTTACTTTCGATGAATCGATCTAAGCGCATTTATAATTCTGCAGAAATCAAGGTCTAGACTTTTTAATTAAATCATAAGCCACTTGAATTTCCTGCGCGCGCTCAGTGGCTGATTTAATCATCTCCTCTGGGAAGCCCTGTCCCATCAGTTTATCGGGGTGATATTGGCTCATTAATTTTCGATAAGCTTTTTTGATATCTGCATCGCTGGTTTCTGCTGTCACACCCAAGGCTTCATAAGCGAGCGCCAAATCATCGCCACGCTGATTTTTGGCAAACGAGTTTTGCGCACCAATCATTTTTAGAAGCTGTTCAAAGGTGGTGCGCGAGAAGCCAACACTATCTGCCACTTGCTGCAAAATCTCTACTTCGCGATTATGTAAAACACCATCAACCATCGCCAAGTTAATTAAATAGACCAATAACATTTGGCTTAAATTGGGGCTGCGCGTACCCAAATCACGATAGGCGATTAAACAGGCCTGCAAACTAAAATCAGCACTCGCACCCTCTTTAAATAATCGTATAGCTTCACGCTTGTGCTCGGGTGTTAAGCCCATTTTATCCATGTAAGCTTCAGTGAGCTTTACTTCATTTTCACTGATATGGCCATCTGCTTTGGCAATATGCCCCAACAAATTAAATACCGTTTTAAAAAACAAAGCTTGCGATGCTTGCAGCTGCTCACCCGTAATTTTTACCGGCGCATTGCGCTTGCGGTCATAGAAAAAGAACCCAAGTGCAGCAAATATCAACGCACCATAAACATTACGAGTAACAATAAAACCCACAATTAAACCAACTACTGTTCCAATCATTTTTAATCTCTATCTAAGACAAATTTCAGGAGCAATTTGCACAGCGCAGCTGCCCGAAGGGTAAACATATATACGGTTTATGACAAATTGCAGAAACAATTTTGCACCGCGTATCTACCCAAAAAGTAAACCATGTATATGCGGTTTATGACAAATTGTAGGAACAATTTGCACAGCGAAGCTGCCCGAAGGGTAAACCACATGGATGTGGTTTATGAACTACACGATAACATCGAACAGCCTGCTTTAGTTCTTGCCCATTCGGGCCGTTTTGCAAAGTAGCCTTGGTGTTCTGGCTGCTCATCGTAAGGCTTACGCAGTAAAACTAACAGCCTTTCTACCTCAGAGAAATCTCCTGCGGTGGCTTTATCAATTGCTACTTGTGCCATGTAATTACGCAATACGTATTTGGGGTTCGCAAGATTCATACGCGCCTTACGCTGCGCATAAGCCTCGCCATGAATAACATAGTCTTGCTCTAAGCGCGCGGCGTAAATACGCAGCCATGCAGCCATAGCGGCAATAACATCTGCTGTTGGCTCTGCGTAATAGGCGTATTGAATAACTTTAACCAGTGCAGCATCGTCTTGAGCAACCGATTGTGAATCAAAATCTGCGAGCAGGCGATAAAAAATAGTCATATCGGTTTCAACCAATTGCAATACGCGGTGCAATTCATCCACCAATTCGACATCACTTTCATTAAAGCTTTTTAGGCCTAATTTATTTGCCATATCCGTTTGCCATTGCGCGGCATAAACACGGCGATAAGTATTCAGCCCCTCCTGCAAAGGCTCAACTGATTCAATCAAGGGATAAATTGCATTAGCTAATTGCGCCAAGTTCCACAGTGCAACTTGAGGTTGATTTATAAATCTATAGCGGCGACCCTGTGCATCCGTCGTATTGGGTGTCCAATCGGGATCATAACCTTCTAACCAACCATAGGGGCCATAGTCGATGGTTAAGCCTATAATCGACATATTGTCTGTATTCATTACGCCGTGCACAAAACCTACGCGCATCCAATGTGCGATCATATCTGCCGTGCGTGCACAAATTTCATCGAACCATTTCACATAAATCTCGCGAGTTATTTCAACCTCGTTTTTTACGAGATGTGGGAAATCTGTGCGAATAGTGAAATCTGTTAATTTTTTTAGCAGATCAACATCATTGCGAGCCGATGAAATTTCAAAATTTCCAAAACGGGTAAAACTCGGTGCAACACGACATACGACGGCACCCGGTTCTAATTGCGGATTACCATCGTAAAACATATCGCGGCGTACTTGTTCACCCGTGAGTATTAAACTCAAAGCGCGCGTGGTAGGCACACCTAAATGATGCATAGCTTCGCTGCACAAAAATTCGCGTACCGATGATCGTAAAACCGCAAGGCCATCTGCCGTACGCGAATAAGGTGTTGGGCCTGCGCCTTTTAGTTGCAGTGTCCAATATTCGCCTTGTGCCGTTTTTACTTCACCTAAATTAATCGCACGGCCATCGCCTAACTGCCCTGCCCAATTGCCAAATTGATGACCGCCATAGCAACAAGCATAAGGCTGCATTCCGCTAACAAATTTATTACCGGAAAAAATGTCGGAAAAAAAATCGGTGGATAATTCGCTGTGATCAAGATTTATTAAATCGGCAACGTCAGTTGCAGCACAAACCAATTGTGGCGCGCGTACAATAGTTGGGTTAGCAAACGAATAACAGGCATTCGCAACTTGCCGCCGATAATTATCTACAATAGGATCGCCGGGCAATGCACGCACAAAACGGTTATCGAATCGCAAGTCAGCGAGGAGTTTAGACATTGTGAGATTTTTCTTTAAAAGAGAAATTAATTACTTGATACCAAGTAATTCAATTTTGTAACCGTCAGGATCTTCTACAAAAGCGAGAATGGTTGAGCCATGCATCATAGGCCCCGGCTCACGCACAATTTTACCGCCTGCGGCGCGAATTTTGTCGCAGGTAGCAAATACATCCACACAAGCCAAGGCGATATGACCATAGCCCTTACCTAAATCATAAGATTCAACGCCGTAATTGTACGTTAACTCTATAACTGAATGTGTTGCTTCTTCACCATAACCTACAAACGCTAAAGTAAATTTACCTTCTGGAAAATCTTGCTCGCGCAACAACGTCATGCCTAGGATTTGGGTGTAGAACTCAATTGATTTTTCTAAATTTCCAACACGCAACATAGTGTGCAACAAACGCATTGCAATCTCCTATTTCAAATTCACTAAAATTTTTGAAAGGCGCCAATCGTTAATTGGTATTTACTTAAGCCTTCACTCGCAGAGGTAGGCATAGCAACATCCACATGAATTATGTTGCCAATGCGAACTTTGGTAGAGCTTAAACGCAAACCTATACCCACATTAGATAATAGTGGTGCTTTTGGCTCACTGGGTAATCCCCAAGCTTTACCAGCATCGAAAAAGACTACGCCCCCCACACGCATTAAATTAAAGATATGTACATCTGAAAAGTAACGACGCTCTAATGTAATCACGTAGCGCCTATCGCCACGTAAATAATCTGTGGGGTAGCCGCGTAAGCCGGTAATATCACCTACCGTCAATTGTTTGTATTGCGGTAAGCTCTCCCCAGCACCAAATTCAAAACGCGCGTACCAACGATTTTTTTCATCTTGCAAATAATGATATGCCACCGATGAGGTAAAGATATTGGGGTCGAGCTCATCAAATTTCAAATGCTGACGACCATCTAAACCCATCTCAATTTCCAGCAAATGCCTATCGGAGAAATCGATAATATTGCTATATCTTGCTATGTATCGAAAAACATCGTCTTGATTGCCAAACGCAGTGCCGGCAAAACCAAAACGAAAGCTCATGGTTTGCCCTATAGCTATATCTTCGGGGCGTTGAATTTGGTTTAAGTTTTTAAACACACCGTATTTATTTTGCAAATATTGATATTCCACCCAAGGATAAACCGCTTTATCTCGCTGCGGTATTGGCTGCAAGGTATCTATATCAGCTTCAAACGTATCTTCTTCATGTGTAAAGCCTACCAACCAACGCTGCGTAAAATCCTCGTTAATATCAGTTGCCTTACCATAATAAATTTCGTTGTTTATCGCTTGGTGTGAAAAAGTATTGATGACTTCACCGCGCGAGCGAACTTCTTCAACTTGCGACAAATCTGAAATCTGTAAACCACTCGCCCAAGGCGAGTCTAATGAATAAAACGGGCGCGCTACTGAAACCAAACTATTACGACCATCGGAAGTATCTTGATAGACAACACGCACCGCAATCTGCTTATTTAAAAAATAGGGATTACTCAATTCATAGCTAACGGCACTGCGCAGCTCGCTTTCGTTGTAGCCCACCTTAAAAGAGTTACCCGTACCAAACACGTTGGCATCGCTAATAGCAAAGCCCGTTTGGCTATCGCTTGATTTATGGCTAAAACTCACTTGCGGTTCTATCGCCCAAGCATCCTGAGTGATGACCACTACATCAACAGCATCGCCGCAGACTTTCTCGGGCAGTACATAAGCATTGGTTAAATATTTTCGGGTACGAAGATTGCGCGCAGTTTCTTCTAAACGCTTGTGGTTAACCTTATCGCCAACTTTAAAAAGTAACTGCGAGGCCACCACCTTCGTTCGAGTTTTTACGTGGAGTTTATTCAGCAGCAGATAGAGTTTATTATTTTCATCCGGGTTATTAGGATCAAAAATAGTCATCTGCTGGAAGCGAATATTGCGAATCGTTTTGCCTTCAAATATCTCAAACGGTGAAGCTTCTACACGCGATGATTTTTTGTGAGCGATATCGAACGGATCTACATTAAACGAGGTGCACTCCTCAGAGCTATTTTCTTGTAAGGGGGCTTCTTGCGCGAAGCTTTGGTTTGCCATACTGCATGAATATAACAATGTAATAACAGCGACAGAACGCGGCATCAATTGCGAAAGCGATTTGAACATCGTTGTAGAGTATAAAAATAGACGCATATAGCCCTTAGGTTTTCTTAAGATTGCCTGCCCTGTTAGGCAAGATATCTTGAGTATAGTTCGCCAATTCTTACAGGAATAACCGTTTTAGTGATGATGCATGTGCTCAGCACTTTCGTCTGTAACAAGACTACTGGCAGATGAACGCTTATTTTCCTCCATTTTTATATCGCCTTCTGTACGCTGGCGCTCTAACACGGGCTCCTCCATAGACTTAACCGATGAATCACCCGCGCTCAGTGGGCGCATTGGGGAGTGATCCATCTGCGAGTGATCCAAGTCCACTGCAGTGTGGCCAACGCCATCAACTGATTGTTGAGTATGTTGCGGTTCTTGGTGCTGTTGATGTTGATGTTGATGTTGATGTTGAGGCGAATGACCTAGCCCGCCCCAAATAGTCCATACTCCAAAGATGATAATAATCAGCGCCAAACCTATACGCACTTGGCGCTGTTGCAAAATACGCGTTAGCTGCTGGGCTGCATAACCTGCAGCCAACACTGCAGGTAAAGTACCCAAACCAAAAGCCAGCATGGCACTCGCAGCCATTATAGGTACGGGTTGGGTCATCGCCATAGCCAAGGCCGCATATACCAAACCGCAGGGCAACCAACCCCAGAGAGCACCGAGGAATAGTGCTTTGGGAACATTATTAACCGGCATTAGGTGTTTACCGAGCGGCTGAAGGTAAACCCATAGATAGCGACCCAAGGTCTCAAGCTTGGTTAAACCTCGCCACCAATCAGCCAGATATAAACCCATAGCAATTAATAACAGCCCAGCAAACACCCGCAAGATAGTTAGGCCACCGAGTCCGGCAATCTGTTCTGCAAAAAAACCAGCGAGCAAACCCATGAGGGCATAACTCGCGATGCGGCCAAAGTTATAGGCCAACAAAATAAACCCACGTTTTGCTTTAGCTTCCGCAGGAATAGCCATAGTGAGCGCACCCATAATGCCGCCGCACATACCAATACAATGTGTACTACTGACCAAGCCTAAGGTGAATAAAGAGAGGAGAATACTGAGATCGATCATTTATCTTGCTCATGTTGCGGCTGTGTGCTTTTTTGCTCTGGAGTTTGTAAGTTATTTTTTTCAGTGGCAGTGACATGCGAATTCAATGATTTCTTTTTTTCATCATCAAACAAAATTCGGTGGGCTTCGGTATCGAGGTTGTCATATTGACCATTGTTAATAGCCCAAAATAAAACCTTTACCGCTATGGCGATGAAAATCAGGGCGCAGGGAACTAGAAAGTAGAGACTTTCCATTTTACGTTTCTCGATAAAAAGAGTGACATGCTATTTACTTAAACGCAGTGCGTTCAGCACCACAACCAACGAACTCATGGTCATGCCTATAGCGGCAGCCCAAGGTGCAACATGGCCCATAGCGGCCAGCGGTAATGCAATTAGATTATACGTAAGTGAGAGCATTAAATTTTGTTTAATAATCTTGCGCGTACGCTTCGCCAACAGGATTGCCTCGGGCAGTAAGGTGAGCTGATTATTTAACAACACTGTATCGGCTCGCGTTTGTGCTAAATCCGATGCGGCCGCCATAGCAACAGACACATCTGCACCGGCAAGCACTGGCACATCATTAATGCCGTCACCTACCATTAATACTTTGTCGCCACGTGATTGTGCCATATTTAGCTGGGCTAATTTATCACCCGGTTTTGCACCGGCGGTAAAATCTGCAATCCCAAGTTTTTTAGCAAGCTGTGCGACTGCGCCTGATTGATCGCCGCTTAGCAACTCAACGCAAATGCCCATATCACGCAATTGAGTAATGGCAGCTTGCGCACTGGGGCGAACTTCATCCTCTAGGCCAAACCAAGCCACAGCCCCCCGTGCATTAGCCAATAACAACCAGAGCTTGGATTGATCTGGAAGCGCCCACTCTTTGCGTAGAGCTACACGGTTAGGCGGCGCAGTACTACTCTCTCCCGCAAAATCTGAAGCGCCAGCAAACTCAGGAGTACCTATACGGTAAATTTCACTGCCAACGATTGCTTCAATACCTGCTGCAGTTGTTTGTTTTACATCAGCCGCACGCATCATATTTTGTATGCGAACAGATTTAAATGCCTGCGCAATAGGATGATTGGAGTCAGCCTCTAAAGCAGCAGCTATCGCTAATACGGTTTCGCGCGGTGTATCTGCAAGTAACAACACATCGGTGATGCTAAAACGCCCCAGCGTAAGCGTTCCGGTTTTATCAAAAACTACACGATTGATGTGCGTTAGAGTTTCAATAACATGGCCACGAGCGACAAGAAATCCGCGCTGACGCAAATTTGCAGTGGCTGCTGAAAGTGCCGCTGGCATAGCTAGGGCCAACGCACAGGGGCATGTTACAACCAACACTGAAAGTGTAATCCAGACTGCTCGACTTGGGTCTTTAAACCACCAAAATAAAAATACACCTACGCAAACCACCAATAGGCGGGCAATGAAAAAGCGGGCAATTTTATCGGCCATTACCACTTGTTTGGGCTTTTCATCAGCGGCCTGTACCGCCAAGCGCTCAATACCCGACAGCTGAGTTGCACTACCAATAGCAGTGACCCGAATACGCAGAGTGCTGTGACCATTAAGCGTGCCTGCGATGACTTTGTCGCCAGTTTTCTTTGTAACGGGGATAGGCTCACCGGTAATTAAGGCTTCTACCGCTTCACTTTCACCAGCTTCAACCACACCATCGCAAGGAAAAGTCTCGCCCGCTTTCACTAAGACCAAGTCGTCCAGTGCAAGCATTTTTAGGGGAATATTTTCAGCTTTATCTTCGCCGCCTTCTTCATTTCTTGCGGATGAAATACAGCACGCTGTGAGCGGCATTAATTGTGCGAGATTGCCAAATGCAGAACGATTTCGGTGGCGAGCGCGCTGCTCTATATAGCGCCCCAACAATAAAAAGAATGCAAACATGGAGACGGATTCAAAATAGACTTCACCGCTGGAAGTCACCGTTGCCCATACACTGGCGAGATAAGCCAAACCAATCGCCAGGGCGACGGGGACATCCATAATCAATTGTTTGCTTTTAATGCTGCGCCATGCTGCTTTAAAAAATGGCGCTGCGGAAAAAAATACCACCGGCGTTGCACACAGCATGCTGAGCCAACGCAAAAAATCCAACCAAGTATCGGTAGCGCCAAAATAAATACCCACGGCGACCATCATGGCTTGCATCATGCCGAAGCCTGCAACACCCAAGCGAAACAAAGCAATGCGATTTTCTTTTTTGAAAAATTCTTGCTGTTGATCATCGGTTGCGGGGCGCGGTTTGTAGCCGATTTGCGCGAGGGATTTTAAAACTTCACTCAGTGGTGATAGCTCTGGCGACCACACCAAAGTGCAACGATGAGTGCTGACATTGACACTCACCATTTTGACAGCAGAATTTTTTTGAAGATGCGTTTCAATAAGCCAGCTACAGGCAGCGCAGGAAATACCTTCTAGCAATAAACTGGCTTGGCGATAATGCGCATCAAATTCAGTAACAAATTCGCTTTGCACTTCTGGTAAATCGTAAATTTGCCAATTGGTATTGAGAGTTTGAGAATCACTGCGTGAATTGTTTTCGGTGCGATAGGTGTAAAAATTTTCCAAGCCGCCATCCACAATAGCCATAGCCACTGCTTGGCAACCGGGGCAGCACATAGGCTGTGGCTGATCATTAATAACAACTGAAAAATGACTATTGGGGGGAACGGGCAAGCCGCAGTGATAGCAGCTTAGGCTATTTGAATCACTGCGGTTTGTGTCTATGTCAGCTAAAGACATGGCTAGGTAACCCGCCTAAAATAATGTAGGCGAATTTATTTCGCAGGTAGTGATTGAGAGCTGGGTTGAGCGCGAGATTGCAAACTGGTTTCAGTGGTTTTAGCAAGATCAATTTGACCCGTAAGCAACCACTCAGCCTCTTTACGGCGGCTGGCATCAGATTCTGGCACTAAAGAAATATACCAAGAGTATTCTATAGGCGCACTCAATTCGCCGCGATATTCCCCTGCCGCAAGTTCGGTTAATAAAATGCGTTGATCTTTATTGGCCTTTGCCGGGTTATCCAAAAACAAGAGCATTTGCTTAGGGAAACTGTGATTGCCGGTTAATGACACAAGCACATCACCCGTCAACTGATCAATTTTTATTTTCGCAAGCAAGCCTAATTCTACCGCCTTTTCGTCTTGCGCCAGAGTTTGATTAATCATTCTGCCTACTTTGTAGTAATTATCAGTCACTACATCGTCAGAATTTTTAAAGGCGACGAAAACCAAAATGCCGCACAGCACTATAATAAAAAGTAATGGGCCAAATACAAACCAAAACCAAAATTGGCGGTACCCAGGTATTTTTTTTTCAGCCAGTTGATCTGTCATTTTTCGCTCAGTGTGTTATTTGGATGGCCCAATAAAAGTCGTATTGTGAGATATCACAATCTCGGGATTTTCTCGGGAAACAACGGTAAAAGTCACAGTATTTTTCTCGCCTTTCAACTCACTGCGTTTAACTACCACACGCACAGGCAAGGTAATAATTTCACCTTCAAGAATTGGCGGGGCTTTATAACCTTGAAGATTGAACGCATAATCGCCGCTGACTTTCACATCGTAAACATGGGTTTTGCGATCCAAGTTTTCAATCTTCAAGGTATACACATTAGTCACATTGCCATCGCTAATACGATACATTTGCGTTCCACGATCACGCATAACCTCTACTAATAGCGGCATACGTGTTGCGAGCGAATAGACAAACAGCGACACCATTACCAACAGCACTGCACCATAACCCAACACGCGGGGGCGCAGAATTTTTACTTTCTTTTTAGCCGCAGCATCTTCAGTGGTAAAACTGATTAACCCCAAGGGGTAATTCATTTTTTCCATAACGCTATCGCAAGCATCTATACACAAGCCACAATCAATACATTCCGCTTGCAGGCCTTCGCGAATATCAATATTCACCGGGCACACTTGCACACACCATGAGCAATCTATGCAATCACCCAAGCCTTGGGCTTTGTAATCTTCGCCGCTTTTGCGCGGGCCGCGATTTTCGCCACGCTCTTTATCGTAAAACACTGTGAGTGTGTCGTGGTCATACATTACCGATTGAAAGCGCGCATAGGGGCACATGTATTTGCACACTTGCTCACGCATAAAGCCAGCATTGCCATAAGTAGCACCGGTGAAAAACAACACCCAGAACACTGCGGTTAAGTCTAACTGGAACGTAAAAAAATCAATGGCTAAATCGCGCACTGGCGTGAAGTAACCCACAAAAGTTATGGCAGTTATTAACGCTATAGCAATCCAGATAGTTTGTTTCGCGGCTTTGCGCAGAAACTTTTCTCCACTCCACTTTTGCGCGTCGAGCTTAATGCGTTTGTTGCGGTCGCCTTCACATAACAACTCAGCCCAAATATACATTTGCGTCCAGACTGTTTGCGGGCAAGTAAAGCCGCACCAAACGCGCCCCACCATGACCGTCACAGTAAAAAGTAAGAAGGCCGCAATAATTAACAACCACGCAAGGTAAACACCATCTTGCGGGGAAAAAGTAATCCATAAAATATTAAATTGACGCGCAGGTAAATCAAACAACATGGCGGGGCGACCGTCGATCACCAACCAGGGCATTAAAATAAAACCTAAAATTAAGGGCGCGCTGATATAGCGGCGCAGGCGCTGATAAAAGCCAGTAATGCGGCGAATATAAACCTTTTCTTCCGCTTCATATAAATTGATGTAGCGGATTTCTTGGGGATTATTGTCAGAGCTGGATGTGATTTTTTTGGCAACTTCAGATTGGGATTCTTCAGGTTTAACGCTCACAGACGATCACCTCGTAGACCCGAAACAACAACGCGGGGATTTGCAGAACAACGAACAAAGATAGTGAGTATCGGCCAGAGCCGATACTCACAGACTACTTATTACTTAACCTCGTCTTGCGACAAGCTGTATACATACGCAGAAAGCAAATGGATACGCTCAGCTTTCAAAGTCTCAGCATGGGCAGGCATAACACCAGCACGACCATTACGAATTGTCTGACGCAAAGTGGCGCCTAATTCTTCTGGAGTAGCAGCACCGTATAACCAAACATCATCTGTTAAGTTTGGTGCACCAACCAGTTGATTGCCTTTACCATCTGCACCGTGGCAAGCCGCACAGTTGGTCGCAAATATTGCCTTACCAAGCTCGGCTTTTGCAGCATCGTGCTCTTTGCCTGCACCTTGCAGTACAAATTCAACGACATTAACAACATTAGCCTCGCCTAAAATAGCTCCCCAAGCCGGCATCATCGCCTGACGGCCAAGAACGATACTCTCTTTAATGCGATCTGGCTCACCACCATACAACCAATCTTTATCCATCAGATTTGGGAAGCCAAAGTTACCACTTGCGTCTGAGCCGTGACATACCGCGCAATTATTAAGGAATAAACGCGAGCCCATTTTCATAGCCTCTGGGTCTTTAGCCAACTGCTCGATGGGCATTTGGGCAAACTTCCCAAAAGTTTGATCGTAGGTTGCTTTGGCGTGAGCATGTTCTGCCTCAAGCTGGTTGGTTGATGTCCAGCCCAACATACCTTTCCATGAACCCAAGCCTGGATAGGCCACCAAATAACCTGCAGTAAAGATAAAGGTTGCCAAGAACAAACCAAACCACCAGCGTGGTAGTGGGTTGTCGTATTCTTCAATGCCATCGTATACGTGGCCGGTCGTTTTTGCTTCGCCGTTATCATCACCTTTCACAGCAATTTTACGGTTGGCCATTAACAGCCAAAATAACAACACAAGGTTGGTTAGGGTCAGGCCAACAATCCAAAAATTCCAAAATATACTCATAATTAATTCCGCCCTTCATCATCAGGCTGATGATGGTCTGTCTGCTTGTTTTCGATCTCATCATCAGCAAAAGGTAATTTTGCATCTTCTTCAAAGCGTTGTTTTAACTTGGGCGAAAACGCCCAATAGCAAACACCAAAGAAAGCAATAGTAACCAATACCGTTGAGATTGCGCCTAAAGTGCCAACGTTCATAACAGCCCCATAGTCCACGGTTAACGTTTCTCTGTTAACAGAATGCCCAGCTGTTGCAGATAAGCAACCACGGCATCCATTTCTGTTACACCTTTAACGGCATGCTGTGCGCCTGCAATATCATCATCCGTATAAGGAACACCCACTGAACGGAGAGCTCGCATTTTTGCCGCCGTATCTTTGCCATCTAAAATGTTGTCATTCAACCAAGGGTAAGCCGGCATAATAGATTCAGGCACAACGCTGCGCGGATTGTACAAATGCGCCTTGTGCCAATCGTCTGAATAACGCTTACCTACACGCGCCAAATCTGGACCGGTACGCTTGGAACCCCACAAAAAGGGATGCTCATACACAGACTCGCCAGCAACGGAATAGTGACCGTAACGCTCAATCTCCGCACGCAATGGGCGAACCATTTGCGTATGGCACACATGACAGCCTTCGCGGATATAAATATCACGCCCTTCTAACACTACTGCTGGTAGAGGCTTTAAACCCTCAATCGGCGTGGTGGTTTCTTTAAGGAAGAACTGCGGAACAATCTCCACCAAAGCACCAAAACTAATGGCAACGAC
>Ga0116157_10001782_pt1 | contig 21472 bp, 25 predicted proteins | sample AD_UKC048_MetaG_FD_89882 | JGI IMG/M metagenome (GOLD analysis project Ga0116157, IMG submission 89882) | Active sludge microbial communities of municipal wastewater-treating anaerobic digesters from USA - AD_UKC048_MetaG | ecosystem: Engineered > Bioreactor > Anaerobic > Digestate | place: USA...
AAGAATAACTAAGGTTAAAATAAAAAAGAAATATATAATATCCATATTTTGCTTTTGGTAAATTTAAAAATTATTTTTTGTTGTTTGGACAAAATGGTAACAAAGCCATAATTCTAGCTCTTTTTATGGCTGTGCATAAGGCACGTTGGTGTTTAGCACAAGTATTAGTTTTACGACGAGGCAAAATTTTATATTGGCTAGAAATAAATTTTTTTAAAGTATCAATATCTTTGTAGTCAATATTTACTATTCCTTTTTGGCAGAAATAACATTGTTTAATTTGATTCATTTTAAGTTTAATTTAATTATTTATTATTGAGCTTTTTTAATAGCATCTATATCTGCTTGATAACGTTTAGCAATGGCCATAACATTATCTCCGTAGAATCGAAAACGAGTATTTGTTGATCCAGAGAAATAAATCATAGCACTACGTCATTCGCCATCATATGTTTGCGATTTAGCGCCGTAATCACCTACATATAAAGCACAAGCAACAAAAGCATCTTTTATGTCTCATGGATTGGATGGGTTTCGACCAGTAACACTGCTAACACGATTTCGATAAGTCATTCAGGTACGAGGAATAAATTGTGCTGGACCCATGGCTCCACCCCAACCTACTTGTTTTCCCTGTTGGTACATTGGGCAAGAAACTGGAGTGGCATTTGGATCCATACCTAATTCTTTAGTAATTTGTAGAAAATAATCGTGATCTTTAGGATTCATTATTACTTTATAGCTTTTGTTCGGAGGATCAGTAGGACGATTACAAGTACCAACATTTTGACCTAAGTTTGTTTCTTGAGTTAAGATGGCTAATAATAATGCTGGTCTTACACCGACTAATTTTCCAGCTCAAGTAGCAATATCTAAAGCTTCTCCGAAAGTAACTTTTGTTTGAATGCCCACTAAGTTATAAATACGGCTACGAAGTTCATTGGCTTTTTTGCGTTGTTCACTTAATATTTGTTGATAGGTAGCCTCTTTGTTTTTAGTAACTGCTAAAAGATTATCTTTTTGTTTTTTAGTTTGTTCAAGTTCATTTTGTTGAAGTAATTGAATTTGAAGCATATTTTGAGCATCACCTTTTTTATCGTTTAAACTTGTTTTTTGTTCATTTAAGCTTTGATTTAATTCATGAAGCTCATTAAGTTTGTCATTAATTTTTATATCAATAAGATTTAATGAGTTCACCTCAGTAAAATATTCTGATAAAGTGTTGTTAGCCAAAATAATTTCTACTTGACTTTTGGTTGACAATTCATAAAAAGCTTGAATAAGAGATGCTAATTCTTGTTTGGTCGTATTAATATTGCTTAATGTTTTATCAATAGCAGTTTCAGTATCTTTAATCTTACCTGTTAAAGTTGTAATTTGTCCTTTGGTAGATTTTATTTGTAAAGATAATTTGTTTGCTTGAGTTTTTAATGTATTGATAGTATTTTGTAAAGTAGTTTTTTCCTTTGTTGTTGTTTGTAATTCTTTTTCGTATTGAGCTATTTGAGCTTCAATTTCAGCTAATTCTTTTTCCATTTGACGGCGTTCTTCTTCGGTAGTAGCTTTAGCCTCAAAATATCCAATAGGAGCTTGTACTTTATCGGCAAAACGATTATTAAGGAAAAACAAACCAAAAATAAAACAAATAACTAAAATATTTTTTGAAATATTAAATATTGTTATTATTTTTTTATTTTTTAAGAAATTAAAATATTGGCTGTCAAACCATATTTTATTAGGTTTGTTGTTATTAAAAATAATATCAATATGTTTTTGTTTTTTTGTTCTAAATTCAGTTCAAAACATTAATAATATTTTAATATATTATTTATTATCGGTTGGTTCCTCTTTCTTTTCTTCGTTTGAAGTTTCGGTTGTTGTAGCAGCTTCAGTTTCAGTATGAACAGGTTCTTCTTCTATCTTTTCTGGTTCATCAAACGAAACAATTGGTAATTCTAAATCTTCTAATATTTTGACGTTTTTATTTAAGTTTAAATCTTTAACATAGACAGTATGGCCAAATTGAGTAAAAATTGAACAATCAATTTCAATTTGATGAGGTAAATCAGTAGGTAAAGCTTCCACTTCAATTTCGTCTAAGTTAAGAATTAAATTACCGCCAAGTTTTTCTGGTGTTTCAGTGTTAACTAATACAACTGGGATATTAACTTTTACTTTATCAGTTAATGAAATAGCTAAAAATTCTACATGAATAATTTTATCTTGCGTAGGAGTATAATCGACATTTTGGATTAACACTTTGTATGGTTTGTTTTCTCCTTCTACTTGAAGATCAACAACGGTTGTATCCCCTGCTATTTTTAGTACTTTTTCGAAATCTTTACTTGACACGGCTATATTTTTAGGTTCAGTTGCTTTACCATAAATAATAGCTGGTATAATATCTTGAGTACGCATTTCAGATACTTTTCTACCAATAATTTCTCTTGCTTTTGCTTGTAATATTATTGTTTCCATAGATTTTTCTTAAATTTATTTAATTAATATATCAATAAGTATTTTATCATATATTTAATGTTTTTTCAAGTTTTTTAACGGTAGCGCCAATCTTTATTTAATATTATTTTTAATAGTTTTTTACCTATATCATGAGCATTATTTTTTTGCCAAATATTACGGCCAATAATGAAACCGTTAATGCCCTGATTTATTAATAGTTTTGATTTTTCAAGCAAGTTGTTTTCGTCGATATTATCACCGCCCCTAATAGCTATTGGTAGATTAGGAACAATTTTCTGTAGATTAGTAATAATATTAATATTGTCAATGTTTGATATTTTAATTAAATCAGCTCCAATTTCATATGCTTGGCGAACAGCAAAAGATAATTTTTGTTCGTCATAAATATGTTCTCATTTTGAATTTACAATGTAAGCCCATAAAATAACACCCATATTTGATTGATGGGCTTGTTCTGCTAATTCAGAAAATATTTTAAGTTGTTCGCTTTCGTATTCTGATCCAAAATAAATAGTATAACCAATAGCTTTGGCACCTAATTTTTGAGCATAATTAACTGAACAAATTAAAATTGGTTTTTGAGTATTTTCTGATTTAGCATCAAGTTTTATAATTAAAGGAGTGGTATATTTATTTTCTCGATATATTTCAGCTAAACCTTTATTTAAAATAATACCGGTAGCATTAATGTTTTTAGCTAATTCAAAAATATATTTTGGGTTGCTAGATTCATTTTTAAAAATAGCAGTATTTTTATTTGAACCATGATCATAAGCTAGAATAAAACATTTATTATTTTTAAAAAATGGATCAATATATTTTTTTATCATATTTTTTCTTTTTTAATTTTTAATTTATGAAAATATTTTTTTCAAATGCGATTATTAAAAATAGTAGGAGTTAATAGATTGGCATTACCACCAATTTTTTCAATACAACTACCAGAATTAGCTAAAGCAAATTTTAAACTATACTCAATATCTTTAGTTTTTTGATACATTAGAGCAAAACCACTAGCCAAAGCATCACCTGCCCCTGTAGTATCTACTAATTTGATATGTTTGTATATACCACAATGATAAACATATTCATTGTCTGATGCAATTAACCCTTGCGACCCTTTGGTGACAATACAAATTCCTTTTATATATTTGTCTATGAATTTAAATATTTCTTTTTCTTTTGTATAGGAAATACCGCTTAAAATGCTAGCCTCTTCAAGATTAAGAAAAAAACAATCGATGTATTGTAAAATTGATAAATTATTTTTTAAATACAATAAGTCACCTTTATTTGGATTAGAACATCAAAGTGTTTTAGGATGTTCTTTTTTGTAATTTATTAATGCGTTTCAACTATCTTTTTTGCCATAAAGCGAACTAGAAAAAATAATCTTGGCTTCATGATTTTTAATATCTTTTTGATTTAATTTAAGATTAGAAGTACAACCATGAGGATTTTTAATAATAGTACGTTCGGCATTATTAGATAATATAATACAAGAAAAACCACTTATTTTTTTATCATCAAGTTTTAAATTAATTTTTTTAACATTTTTTAAGTTTTTAAAAAAATTTCTTATTGCAGTTTTATTGATATCTTTACCGGCAATAGAAATAATATAAGTTTTATATCCAAAATTTGAAAAAGTAGTACTAATATTTATACAGCTACCGCCAGTTTTAGTTTCAAAAATATTACCTTCGATTTTTTGTCCTAGAGGAAAAGCAATGCCTTTTTTATTTATAAAAGATTTTTCATTAATAATTTTTGAATCTAAGCTGTTAACAAAAAAATCTAAGGTTGAAGAACCAATTACAATAGCATCAAATTTCATTTATAAATTTTAATTTTTAACGTAGATAAAATAAGGAGTCATAAAATTATCAGTAATGGCAGCCCCTGGTATTTCAGAAAATCCACCAGCAATAAGAGCAGCGTTATTTTGAGAAAGACTTAATACAATACCAGATGCTGGTACTCCTGATCCTCCTGTTGGTCACGAAGTAATACAATCAAGACCAATACAGAAACCAGTATTAGAAGTAATATTACCAGTAGTTTTAGCAGTACCAGTAACTTCTAAATTGTCAGTTATTGGAGCAGCCCCAATACCTAATTTAGCATTTTCCCCAATAATTGAAGCTAAAACACCAGAAACGTTAACAGCTCCTAAACTACCGCTAGAACTATTTAATGATAAAGCTGGTCCTTCTGCACTGCCTTGTAAAGTGATGGCGCCAGTGCTAGAGTCAATATTTAACATAGTTGCACTAGATGCATTAGTAATTTTAAAAGAAGAAGCATTGTTAGCCGTAGGAGATAAAAGCACATTTCCTTGTAAAGTTAAATTTCCAGCTTTTGTTTGTGCACTATTACTAATATTTATAGGCGCAGCAATACCAGTATCGCCAGCAACAGGATTTGCGGTTGGTGCGACTCAAGCTCCCTTAGAGATGAACGAGAACATCAAAATTAAAACTAAAACCCAACCACTAATTGCTAAGAAGAAAATTGAACGATTTTTTTGTTCCATATTATTTTTTTAATTTTTTATTAATTTTTATTTATTTTTACGTTTTAATACTTTATGCACTGCATTTTTTATAGATTGATTATCTAAATGATGTTTTTGATAAAGTTGTATTGAAGATCCTGTTTCTCCGAATAGATCGTTAATACTAACAAATTCAATTGGTATAGGATATGTTTCAGAAATAAATTCTGCAATGGCACTTCCTAATCCACCTGTTTTTTGATGGTCTTCAATAATAACAAACGATTTGCAATTTTTAGCATAATTAAGAAGTATTTCGCGGTCTAATGGTTTAATAGTATGGTGGTTGATAACAGTTGCATAAATTTTTTCTTTTTCCAAATCATTTGCAACTTCTAAAACATTACTTGTTAAACTACCATGAGTGATTAAAGCAACTTCGCTTTCATCTTTGTTGTAAAGCACATTTGCTTTGCCGATTTCAAAAGGAGTATCAATAGTAGTAATGGTTTTTATATTACTTCTTTGTAGTCTTAAATAACACGGTTTATCTAATTTACTGATAGCAAGAGTGGCTTTTTTTGCTTCGATATAATCACAGGGCGATATAACAACCATATTTGGTAAACTTTGCATTAAGGCAATATCTTCTAAACATTGATGAGTGGCGCCATCAGGACCAGTATCAAGACCACTATGGCCACCAATAATTTTTACAGGTACATCGTTATAACAAATAGTAGTACGAATTATTTCTCAATTTCTACCGGGAGAAAAAACTGCAAATGATAATATAAAAGGAATTTTATTTTGACTTGCGAGCCCACTAGCAATACCAGCCATATTTTGTTCGGCAATACCAACATCAAAAAATCTATTAGGAAATCTATTTTTAAATTTATCAGCACGTAAGCTTTCAGTTAGATCTGCTGATAATACACAAACATTTTCATTTTGTTCTCCTAAAATTAATAAAGCTTCGCCAAAACCATCGCGAGTTGATTTAGTTTCGCAATCGTTAGAGAATATTTTTTTATTTAATTTTAAAGATGGATTAAGCATTAAGAGCTTTTATCATTTTATTATATATATCTTCGGTTATCACTTTACTATGTCATTCAGGTTTATTTTCAATAAAAGGTATGCCTTTGCCACTAATAGTATTACAAATAATTAATGTTGGTTCATCATATACAAATTTAGCTTGATTTAAAGCATTAATTATTTCTTTAATATTATGTCCATTTACATTAACGACTTTTCAATTAAAGCTTTCATATTTTTGTTGTAACGAACTAAGTGGCATAATTTCTTCAATATGACCGCCAATTTGAATATTATTGTGATCAATTAGACAAGTTAAATTATCTAATTTATGTTTAGCAGCGAACATGATAGCTTCTCAAATACTACCCTCTTGTTGTTCGCCATCGCCCATTAGACAATAGACTTGGCAAGGATTTTTATCTAGTTTTGAGGCAAGGCACATACCAATAGCTTGTGATAACCCCTCACCTACTGGACCAGAAGTAGTTTCAACTCCAGGAATTTTTCTAGTAGGATGACCTTGTAAAATTGATTCAAAATTTCTAAAAGTTTTTAAAATTTCTTTTTCAAAAAAACCAGCTTCAGCTAAAGTGACATAAAGTAAGGGTGCATAATGGCCATTTGAGATAACAATTTTATCACGTTTTTCTCAAGAAGGATTTTTGGGATTGTATTTTAATATATCACCAAAATATAAAGCAACATATTGTTCAACGGCGCTTAATGGTCCAGCAATATGACCAGACTTAGCATTAAAAACCATGTCAATAATTTCTTTCCGAAACGATTGACATAGATTTTGCATTTCTGTTAAATTTAATTTTTTTGATAAAAGTTTCATTTACTTTTGTATTTATTACATATATTATAAATAAAAAAGAATAAAAAGTCAATAAAAAATTAAATATTTTATAAAAAGAAAAGGAGCTATAAAAGCTCCTAGGCGAATAAAAAAGAACAAAAGTTTTGGTGCGGAGGAGTTGGAGTCTCTCTCCGCATGTTAATAATAAAAAAGAACAGATTTTTGGTGGTGACTATTGGATCATGGCCAACGACCTTCGTTTTGAAAGAACGACGCTCTATCACTGAGCTAAGTCACCATCTTTTAAAGATGATATAAAGAACTAATTTTTGAGGAGAGAGCTCTGTAATCCCTATCAGGCAGGTTTGCACCATATTCGATTACCCTCTTTTTCGAGAGTATTATCTTATCCAAGTCTTTGTTACCTTCTGGCTTGGCAAAGGAATATTCAATATTCAACGAGACCGCCCCTCTGGTCTCTCACTCTCTCCAGTTTTATATAGCTATAAAAACTTATATATATCTTAACATATTTATATATTTTGTCAACAAGATTTAATATATAAAAAAAGAGCGATTTATCGCTCTTTTTTGTGTAGAAATACTCTTTTATTTGATTGTGACTCTAGCACCAGCCTCTTCTAATGTTTTCTTGATAGTATCAGCATCAGCGGAAGCAATATTTTCTTTAACAGCTTTTGGAGCACCATCAACTAAATCTTTAGCTTCTTTTAAACCAAGACCAGTGATATCTCTAATAGCTTTGATAACTTGAATTTTAGCTTCACCGGCTGATTCTAGAATAACTGATACGGTTGATTTTTCTTCAGTACCACCTTCGGAAGCAGCACCACTAGCAGCACCAACCATTGGAGTAGCTGAAACGCCAAATTTTTCTTCTAAAGATTTGACTAATTCAACAACTTCAACAACAGATAATTCTTCGATTTTTTTGATTAATTCTTCAATTTTTGGAGAAAGTGTTTTTTCGTTTTCCATGGTATATATTTATTATTTAATTAAATCTTAAGCAGATTTTTGACTAATTTGGCTTAAAGCTACGGCCAATTTGTTAATTGGGTATTTTATAGATCAAACTAATCGAGTATACAAATCATCTTTTGATTTGATTGAGGTAAACATTGATAATGTTTGTTTATCAATAACTTGCTTATTCAAAATGGCTCCTAAAATATCAAAATTTTCTTTATTTTGTTTTTTAAAAGCATTTAAGAATGAAAGCGAGTTAAACAAATTTTCATCAGAAAATATTAAAGCAGCTTGACCATTAAATCCTTTTTTAAGACTTACATTTTCAATGCTTAATTCTCTAAAAGCAATATCAGCTAATGTTTTTTTGACTAAAGTCATTTTAGAGTTTGCACCAAAAAGATTACTTCTTAATTTGGAAATATCTTTAGTTTTTACTTTAGTGAAAGTAACATAAAAGATATATGGAGAATTATTAATATTTTCTTTAATTTTATCAATTTTTTCTCTTTTTTGTTGTCTTGTTAACATAATATTTGGTTTATAAAATTAAAAAATCTGTCGTAAACTCCCAACAGATTTTAATATAAAAATTAGTCGACCCCTTATCAGGACTTATTTAAATGCCTGGTTTCTTGGGAGTTTTATGATGTTATATTAACAAAAAAATGTTCTTTTGTCAATTATATTAATTTAATAATATAATAGCTAAATTAAGGATTGATGCAAAAGAAATTCAAGCTAAGTATGGAAGTAATAATAATCCAGCGGTTTTATTAATTTTAACAAAATTTTTGTAAGTTAAAATTACTAAAATGATTAAAATAATAATATCAACAAAAGCTAATTTAGGGTTATGTAAAAAGAAAAAACAGTAAGATCATAAAAAATTAAAAATTAATTGAGTAAAAAATAATATTATATTTTTAAAATTTCTTTTTGAATTAATTAAAATTAAGTAGAATGATACGGCCATTAAAAAAAATAATAAAGTTCAAACGGGTGCAAAAATTCAATTAGGAGGATTAAAAAATGGTTTTTGCAAAGATTGATATCAATTGTCAATTGATGGCGTTGTAACTTGAGAACCTAAAAAGGCGGTAAAAAAAGTTACAACCAAAGATAATATGAGTCAATAAATATTTTTCATATTTTGTTTTTAATTTTTTAATTATCAGAAAATTCAATTTCTATATCTGCTTCTTCATTTTCAAATTCATTAGAGTTGGTTTCATATTCGCTTGGTTTTTCTGATATTTCAGGGGGAGTAAAACTAGAGTAATCTAAGTTTTTATCTGGCTCATTAAAATTACTAGAAATATTAGTATTAGCTAAATTACGGAAGCTAGCATGTTTATCTTCAAAATATAGTTTTACACTACCAGTAGCACCATTACGATGTTTAGCAATAATAACTTCCGCAACATTAGCATTTTCGGTTGTTTTTTTATAACGGTCTTCTCTGTAAAGCAACATTACAACATCAGCATCTTGTTCAATACTACCAGTTTCACGTAAGTCAGATAGCTTAGGTACAGGTGGAATTCTTTGTTCAACACTACGAGATAATTGAGATAATGCTAAAACAGGAATATTTAATTCACGAGCAATAATTTTGATAGCTTTAGAAATTTCAGTATATTGTTGGACAGGATTAGCATAATTAGAAGAAGTGCCGATTAATTGTAAATAGTCAATAACAATTAAATCTAGACCATGTTCAGCCATCAATCTTCTAGCTTTAGTTCTTATTTGGAGTGCTGTTAAACCTGGTGTGTCATCAATAAATATTTTAGTTTCAGATAAACGAGCTAAAGCATCATGAAGTAAAGTATAATCATTAAATTCTCCTTGAGATGATAAATATCCAGTTCTAATTTTTCATAAATCAACATTAGCTTCAGCAGCGATAAAACGATCAACTAATTGATCAGCTGACATTTCTAAACTAAAGATAGCAACTTTATTTCCATTTAAAGCGGTTTGACGAGCGATGTCTAAAGCCAAAGCTGATTTACCAGTTGAAGGACGAGCACCAAGAACAACCATATCTGATTTTTGTAAACCGCCTAACATATTATCTAATTGAGTAAAGCCAGTAGTGATACCGCGAAGACGACCTCCATTTTTTTGAAGATTATCAATTCTTTCAAAAGCCTCAACTAAACCAGATTTAATATCAACAAAATTTTTTTCAATTTTCTTTTTAGCAATTTGAAAAATTAATTGTTCAGCTTGATCTAAAACAGTATCAACATCATCGGTTTCATTTAAGCCAAGACGTCCAATTTCATAAGAGGCAGCAATTAAGTCACGTAAAATTCTTTTGCGGTGAATAATATTGGCATATTCTTCACAATTATAGCTTGAAGGAGCTTTGTTAATTAAAGTAGCTAAATAACTAGCACCACCGATTTCATTTAATTGTTCTTTTTCTTTTAGTCGATTGGTAACAGTCATAATGTCTATGGGCTTTCCTTTTTCAAATAATTCTAAAATAGTATCATAAATTAATTTATTTTCGTGACGGTAAAAATCTTCTGAAAGTAAAATATCAGCAATGCGAGTAATGGCATTTTTGTCAAGCATTAAAGTACCAATTAAAGTTTCTTCTAATTCAAGATTTTGTGGAGGTAATTTCCCTTCACTTTCGAGTGATTTAAATAAATTAGAATAATCATTGTTTTTTGTGTTTTTATAATTTTTCGGTGGCATAAACATTATTTAATTTTGCTTATAGTATAAAATGTTTGATAATCATTAATTTGATAACCTAAAGTGGTTATTTGATCGCGTAGTTGATCGGATAATTCAAATTTTTTCTGTCTTTTAAATATGAATCGTTTTTTAGCTAATACTTTAATTTTTCAAGGAATACGATCTACTTTATGATTTACAATATTTAAAGATAAAATAGAATCAAATTTATTTAAAGTTTTTAAAATTGAAGAAGGATTAAATGAATAAATATTTTTATTAATATCACTAACCATGCTTCAAAGTATTTCCATAGCTTTAGGAGTATTTAAATCATCATTTAAAGCGTTAATAAAATTTTCATAATACTGATTCAATATTTTATCATTGGATTTAATATTATTAAATTTAATTTTTTTAAATAATTTTAATCATTTTAAAGTTTTAATCTTTTCGGAAAATGAATAAAGATTGTTTAAAGCATTATGCGATGACTGGACGGCTTCAATAGAAAAATCAGCAGTTTTACGATAATAAGTACCTAAAACAAAAACACGATAGGCTAAAGGGTTGATTTTAAGATCGATTAAATCAACAAGTTTTGTAAAATTGCCACTTGATTTCGACATTTTTTCTGAGTTTTTTAATAAAAAACCAAAATGAATCCAATATTTAGCTAAAGGTTTGCCAGTAACGGCTTCAGCTTGGGCAATTTCATTAGGATGATGAACGGGTATATGATCAGCGCCTCCGCAATGAATGTCAAAATAACTACCAAGGTATTTAAAAGCCATAGCAACACATTCGGTATGTCATCCTGGAAATCCAATGCCTCAAGGTGATTTTCATTCCATTTGACGTTTTTCATCTTTTGGCGAAAATTTTCATAAAGCAAAATCAGTTGGATTTTTCTTTTCCGATATATTTTCAATACGCTCATCGCTTTTCAATTCTTCTTTGTTTTGGTTAAAAATGGTTTTATAATTTTCTACTTTTGAAGTATCAAAATAAAGACCATCACTGGTTTTATAAACATAACCTTTATTTTCTAATTTTTTAATAATATCAATCTGTTCTTTAATATGTAGAGATGCTGGAGCTAAAATATTGGGACGAGTAATATTTAATTGCTTTAAATTTCAAAGAAAATCTTTAGTATAAAAATTAGCAATTTGGTATACGCTTTTGTTTTCTTTTTTTGCTTGTTTTTCCATTTTATCTTCGCCTGTATCACTATCAGAGGTAAGATGACCGATATCAGTGGTATTCATAACATGTTCAACTAAAAAATCGTTTTGAATTAATAATTTTTTTAGAATATCTTCAAATACATAAGTGCGTAAATGGCCTGTATGAGTAAAGCTGTAAACTGTTGGCCCGCAAGTATACATACCAATTAGATAAGGTTTATTTACAGGTTTAAAATCCTCAACATTACTGCTGAATGAATTATAGATTTTAATATTATTCATGATTAAATTAATTTATTTTTTCTTAAATATCAGTAAATTAATGAAGAAGGAATAAGAGCAATTAGAAAAATAATATATGAATCAAACATGCGACCAACAAGCGGTAAAGATACGGTATTAGTTTGATATCAACTAAGAATTAATAAAGTCGGTCAAGCAACAAAGGAAATAATAGTATAAATTTTAGTTAAAGCATTGATGTTGTTGTTAATCAATGTATAAAGAGTATCTTCCAATGATTGAAGTAAACTATAATGATGTTCTATATGGTGTCAAACACGATTGCTGTCATTAATTAAATCAAGTAAATAGGGCTTAGCGTTTTCTCCTCAGAATTCTTCTCCTTTATAATCAATACCAATTAATGAGTTTTGTAGAGTAAGAAAAATTCTTCTAAATCCCAAAAGATCTCTTTTAATGGAAAGAATATTATAAATTGTCTGACGATTATTTTTAGATTGATTTGTTTTAAATACTTCGTCTTCAACTGATACTATTTTTTCTTCAATATGTGTTAATTGACGTCGTGAAAATTCAAGTAAAGATTGAACGATGTGATAGAAAGTTTCATAAGTGGTTTGTCCAATTAATTTCTCGCGATCATCTTTGTTGCAAAGTTCACAAGTTTCAATAAATTCATTAAGTGGAATTAAGAATTCTGAATACTTAACAGTAATAATATAATTCTTAAAAACTAAAATATCTAATTCAACTGGTTTTGACGTTTTATCCATTTCGTCTCAAATTGGAAAATATAAAACGGCATAGAAAAAGTCTTTATAAAATTCCATTTTATTGCGGCTACAAGTAGTGCTAATTTGATCTATAATATGTTCAGGAATTTTTAATTCAGTTTTTAGAGTGTTAATTTCATCTTGTGTTGGAGATGTTAAATCAATTCATGCAACTTTGTTGCTTATTAATTCTTTCATAATGTTTTTTTATAATTTAATATTGAATATTTTAGCAATATTTTAAATTTTTGTCAAAGAAAATTATATACCACTTATTAACAATATTTGAACAATAGAAAAACGGTCAATTTTGACCGTTTTTTTAAGCAATGGAAGTAATTTTTACTTTAGTTTTAATTTGGCGATGGCCAATAGTTTTTCGATAACGCGTTTTATTCTTGTATTTATGGATAGTTACTTTTTTACCTTTTTTGGTTTCAATAACTTTGGCTTTAACACTAGCCTCTTTTAATGTTGGAGTACCAATTTTAACGTCGTCGTTATTGGATATTAATAAAATTTGATCAAAAGAAATTTCATCATTTTCATTAACATTTTGTAATTTTTCAACTGATATAGTATCGCCTTCCTTTACTAGATATTGTTTACCACCAGTTTTGATAATAGCTTTCATAGAATCGATATTTAATTTATTTAATGTTTGTATATATTAACATATTTTTTATCTTTTTGCAAGAGTGCTAAATATTATTAAGAAATATCTGCAGCGAGAGAATTAAAAAAAGAGTTGAGTTTATTAAATTAGTAATAATAATTAAATCAGACAAAGAGTTAAAATTTATTTTCATTATTTTAGATAAATATATATTGGTAATGAAAATACCTCAAATACCAATTAAAATATATATTAAACTAAGCTTATTAGCTACAAAATCGCCAAAATTATATACAAAATGTAATACTAAAGGAGTTGAGATGTTACTTTGTAAAAACAAAAATGTTCAAAAGATAGTAGATAAAATCATCAATAAAATAGCAATAAATTTAAAAATTTTTATTTGATTTTCGCTCATGGTAGTTATTAAAAACATTAATTAAGTAGCCCTAAGGAGAATCGAACTCCTATTACCAGATTGAGAATCTGACGTCCTAACCATTAGACGATAGGGCCATAAAAATTTATATTAATTTTTGTATTTTGTTACCATTATAAAAATTATAAAATGACATAGGATTTTTTCCTTCAGCCTGTATAGTAATTAATTCTAAAAAACCATCAAGAGTTTTTATAAAGAATCTTTTATCTTCTTGAATGATGGTGCCGTTTAAAGCAGTTATATAATTTTGATTAAGTTTTTGATTAATTTCGGTTTCAGTAATTAAATTAATTTTAATAATTTTTAAAATTATTTTTTTATTATTTTTTTCAAAATAACTAAAAGTGCCAGGCTCAAATGATAAAGCGCGAACAAAATTATAGATAGTAATGGTTGGTTGACTTCAGTCTATATGACAATTATCAAATTTAAATTTTTTAGTGTAGGTTGCTAAATCCTCTTCTTGCGGTTTTATAGCTATTTTATGATTAAAATAATCAGGAAGTAAATTAATTATTAATTTTGATCCTAACAAGCCTAATTTAACTTTTAATGTATTAAAATCATCATCAAGAGTGATTTGAGTACTAATTTGGCCAATAATAGGACCATGATCCATTAATTCGTCAATTATGAAAATAGTAGTACCAGTAATAGTATCGTTATTTAAAATAGCACTTTGAATAGGTGTTGGGCCACGATGTTTTGGTAATAATGATGGGTGAACATTAATTAAACCGAATGGAAATACTTTTAAAATATTTTTAGGAATAATTTTGCCAAAAGAAGCCACAATACCAACATCAATTTTTTTACTTTTTAATAAATCATAAAACATCTGATCAGCGATATTATCAGCGTAACAAACCTCAATATTATGTATTTTCCCCAATTCTTCGATAGGGTTAGTTTTTAATATTTTCTTACGGCCAAATTCTTTAGGAGAAAAGGTAATTAGTAAATCTGGTTTTAAATTATTTTTTATTAAATCTTCTAACACTAATTTTGAAAAGTTAGAATTTCCTCAAAAACTACATTTCATTGTTTTGATATTTAGAATTTTTATATGTTGATTTACTTTTTTCAGTAAATAATATCCCGGATAGATGGTCTAATTCATGTTGAACAACTCGTGCGAGGATATCTTTAAATTTATATTTTATTTTTTTACCATTTAAATTTTTTGCTTCAATAGTAATTTTTTCTGATCTAGTTACAAGCCCTCAAGTGTTAGGCACACTTAAACAGGCTTCTTCCATTTCGCACTGTTCTTCTGATATATTAATAATTTTAGGATTGATTAAAAAATACTTTTTTTTATGATCAATATCGGAAAATACAATTAATGAAATAGGATAGCCAACTTGGTTAGCTGATAAACCAATACCTTTATTTTCAACCATAGTTTTGAACATATCATTAGCTAATGATTTAATTTCCGAAGTAATATGTTCAATTTCTTTGGTTTTGCTAGTTAATATTTTATTTTTTGGATCAGTAATAATTTCCATGATTATAATGTAACTAAAAGTGGTTTAAAAGTAATTAAATCAATGCCATTGTCTTTTCAGGCATCTTTATCTAAACCAGCATTAATTGAAAGATTTTCAAGAATAAAAGTTGTATCGCTTTCAGTTTCTCAAACGCTAGGTAAATAACAATAAGTAGAAATTTCATCTTTATTTATTAAAATTGCTGGTTTATTGATAGAAACATTATATATTTTTTCATTTTCTGTCTTCCCTTTTAGATTTATATAATTGTCAACAATTCATATACGAATATTGAGTTCGTTATTTTTTAATTTTTCCATATATGTTTCTCGCAAATTTTTAATAATATTGATTAAGACATAAACGATATTATTAAGTAACAAGGCGTCACTTTGAATATTTCCAAGAGCATTAGTATTCCCTTCATTATCAGATATTTCTATAAAAACACCAAAAGAATTTTTTAAAAAATCATTTTGATAAGATTCATTATCAATATTTAAAATTGTATTTTCGTCTAAATACAAATCAATGGCTCTTTTAATAACTTTTTTTATAATATTTTCAGTATTAGTATCCATATTATTTTAATTAAAAAGTTGTTAAGCAAAAGGTTTCTAATAACAAACGATAGTTAGCATTATATTGATCAACATAATGTAAAAGTTGTAAGGTGTTTTTTAATTCTTTTAATTTTGCTTTTATATCTAGTGAATTTTGAGAAAGATTAACATATATTTCTGATTCTAAATAATCAAGCCAATCATTAATTATCGGTTTTAGATAAGATTTTATTGACACTTCACTTTCAGAATTAATATTTTCTAGTTCTTCAAATTTCTCTAATAAATGTTTAATTAAAGAAGATTGTTCAATAAAAGATTTTTTAGATATTTTTTTAAAAATATTGATATTATTTTCTTTATTTTTTAAAGTATCAATATTATTAATGAAATTAATTATTTGAGCGGGACGATTTTGAGATAGATTTATTAAATAATCAATATTAGATATATTTTTATTAAAACTTTTTTTAATATATTCAATTAATTCAGTTTTATTTGGTTTAGTGAACCTAATGGGAATAACTCTTGATTTAATAGTTTTTAATAATTTCTGAGGATTAGAGGTAATTAGAATAATAATAAAGTTATTTTTTGGTTCCTCTAATTCTTTTAATAAAGCGGATTGAGTAGTTAAATTTAATTTTTCACAATTATTAATAATTAAGATTTTTTTATGTGATATTTGAGGTTTATACATTAAAAATTCAAAAATAGGTTCAGTATTTTTTACTTTTAAAGTATCACTATCAGTATTAATCAATAAAAAATCAGGATGTCATGCTTGTTCAAAAGCTTTACAGCTGGAGCATTGGTTGCAACCACCTAAAGTTTTAGAATTACATAAAATACTTTTGGCAAAAACTTTTGCAGTGCTTAATTTACCAAGATCTGATTCGCCCCAAAAAAGTAAACTTTGGTTGATAAGAGTATCATTGTTTAATTTTTCAATTAAAAAGTTTTTTACCAATGGATTTAATAAAAGTTCCATAATTGGTATTGAATTATTTATAATTCATTAAACTGCGTTTGTATAAATCAAGATTTTCTAAAATAATGCCAGTGCCTTTAGCAACACAGAATAAAGCATCATCGGCAACATAAACAGGAACACCAGTGGCACGGGTAATTAATACATCTAAATTTTTTAATAAACCACTGCCACCAGTTAAAAACATACCACGTTGCATAATATCAGCAACTAATTCCGGAGGTGTTTCAGATAATACGTTTTTAATAGCTTGAATTATTTCTTTTAAAACATTGGTTAAAGCTTCAGCAATTTCATTTGAATTGATATTTAAATTTTTTGGTAATCCTTCTGATAAATCACCGCCAGTTATTTCATATTCATTTTTTTCTTTTATACTAATAGCTGATCCGATATTAATTTTAGCATTTTCGGCAGTTCTTTCACCAATAGCAATGTTGTATTTTTTTCTAATGTAATCAATAATAGCTGAATCCATTTTGTTACCAGCAACACGTATCGAAGAAAAAGTAACAATACCGCCAAGAGAAATAACTGCTATTTCGGCAGTACCACCACCAATATTAACAACCATATTGCCAGAAGCCTCATTAATAGGAATATTAGCTCCTAATGCTGCTAATATTGGTTCTTTTACAACAAAAACATCTTTAGCACCAGCTTCTTTGGCGGCATCAACAATAGCTCTCCTCTCGGTTGAAGTAATGCCACATGGAGCAGAAATAATAATATCTGGTTTGATAAAACGTAAATTTCCTAAAGATTTGCTAATAAAATAATGTAATAACGCTTTAGTTATTTTATAATCAGCAATTACACCATCTTTTAATGGTTTATAGGTTTTAATTAATTCTGGAGTTCTACCTACCATGTCTTTAGCATCGTTTCCGATAGCTAAAACCTGGTTGTTATCTGTAGACACAGCAACAACGGTTGGTTCATTGATAATAATACCCTTTTGGGGTACGAAAACAACAGTATTAGCAGTTCCAAGGTCAATGCCTAATTTTCTAATAAACACAATTAATTTTTAACATTTTATTAAGTTATTTGTGGGTATTTTACTGTAAAAAGGGTTAATTGTCAACTCTTTCAATATCAACATTTAATTTTTTTAATCTTTCATCAATTTTCTCATAACCACGATCAACTTGATAAATGTTACTAATTTTTGATTCACCTTTGGCAATTAAAGAGGCAATAATTAAACACATACCAGCACGGAGATCAAAAGAAGTAATTTCTTGACCATATAAAGGTGTTGGTCCAACAATTAAAGCACGATGAGGATCGGCAATGATAGCGTTGGCACCCATTTTAATTAATTCATCAACGTATTTTAATCTTCCTTCATACATTGGATCTTGAATGATAGTAGTGCCATTTGCTTGAGTAGCAAGAACGCCAAAGATTGATTGAAGATCAGTTGGAATACCAGGATATGGTAAAGTTTGTACTTTGGATACAGCTTTTATTTCGCTAGGTAATACTTCAACGGTGTAAAGTTTTTTAGTTTTGTCTTGTAATGTAAAATTAAATTTGCCATTGAATTCTTTTAATTTTTTCATAACAATTTCTAAATGATCTAAACGGACATTATGAACTTTAATATTTCCTTTACAAGCCATTCCCATGATTATAAAACTACCGGCTTCAATAGGATCAGGAATAATTTCATGTTTTTTGACTCCTTTTAAATGATTGGTGCCTTCTATTTCAAAAGAATGGTTTGGTAAATGTTTAATTTTTGCCCCCATTTTATTTAGAAAGGTTACTAAATCTAAAACATGAGGTTCAATAGCGGCTATTTTAATAATAGTTTTTTGTGGTAAGGTTGAAGCTAACATTAAAACATTTTCTGTAGCAGTAACACTAAATTCTTTTAATATAATTTCATTTTTTGCTTGTTTAGAATTGTAATCAAAATGATAATAACCATTATTGGTTTTTGTTTCTAACCCTAATTCTCCTAAAGCTTCGAAATGAGTATCAACAGGTCTAACACCAATTAAACAACCACCTGGTTGCATAAGTTCGAATTTTTTAAAACGAGCGCATAAAGGAGCAATTAAAAGAACCGACGATCTAATTTTTTTAATTAGTTTTTGATCAAGATTTTTTAAACTTAAACGTTCGGGGTCAATTTTTACAGTATTAGTATCAAGTCAATTAATTTTAGCTCCTAAACTTTCTATGATATTTAATAAATTTAAAACATCTTCAATTAAAGGAATATTATATATAATACTAGGTTCTTTGGAAAGTAAAGTAGCTGATAATATTGGTGTAGTAGCATTTTTACTACCGTAAACATCAATGCTTCCCTTTAAAGGTTTACCGCCATTGATAATAAATGATTGAGGCATAATATTTTATTAAATTTTTTTATTTAATTTATTCTTCGGGTTCGTTTAACATTTCTAATTTTTCTGGCTTATCGCTATAATCAACTAATTTAGTTGCTTTTTTATTCATTTTTTCTAATCGATCTTGTGACTTCTCAAAAGCCGAATTGGTATCGGATAAATGTTTTCCAAGTTTTTTAAAACTTTCATCTAAACTTTTAGCATCTTTAATAATTAGATTTAAACGTTTAATAATATTATGAGTTTCTTCAGATAATTTTGTATCTTGATATCAATGCTCAATAATACGTAAAGTTAAAAATAATGTGTTTGGAGAAGTAATAATAATTTTTTTACCTCACGCATAACTCATAATACCATAATCTCTATCTAAATGATTTATAATTTCATAATAGATAGCTTCAGCAGGAATATACATTAAAGCATAATCAACAGTATTTTCTGAAGGCAGAATATATTTACTAGCTATTTGGTCTACTAAATTTTTTACATCAGTGATAAATAATTTTTTATAATTTTGTCTTTCGTTTTCATTTTGAGTTTCCATGTATTTTTTAAAATTTTCTAATGGAAATTTGGAATCAATTGATAATAATTTATTATCAGGTAATTTAAAAACGGCATCAGCACGTTCATTATTATCAAAAAGATATTGTTTTTGATATAATTCTTTTGGATAATATTCAGAAAGTAAATGGTATAATTGCCCTTCGCCTCATTCGCCACGAAGTTTCGGAGTTTTAAAAAGATCTTGAAAGCTAGCAATATCTTCCATTTTAGTATTAGTCTGTTTTAAAAATTCTTGAACCTTTACGGTTTCTCTTGTAAAATTTTGTATTTGATCATTAATATTTTTAGTAGTAGTGTTTACTGATGAATTTACGTTATTTAATTGATTTATCATTAAATCGGTTAAATGGCGTTCTAATCCTAATAATTTTTCATCTTGCTTTTCGTCAACGTTATTTTTATTAATATTTTTTTTAAAATACATAAAAATACCAATTATTAACAATATATTAATAACAGAAAATATACAAAATATTAAAATGAATGTTATATTATTCATTTGGGGAGTTTATAATTTCTTTTTTCATTTTGTTTTCAATTGGATTGTAAATAAGTAAATATATTAAAATAGTAGTTATAAATCAATCAATGAGTGTCAAAAAGCCATTAATTTTGATAAAAGAACCGATAATTAAGCATAATCATATTATTAATTTGAATAAAGCAATAATTTTAATGTTAGATCATAAATTGGCCCTAAATACTTTAGTTGCTTTTTTGAATGAATTAATGAAGGATAAATTTTCATTAGCAAGAATAATAATACTAAAACTAAAAACAAAAAGATAATAAATACCAGGAATAAAAAAGAAAATTATACCAAGAGCAACGATAATAAATTCAATTAAGCTGAATAGCAGTATCTTTAAAAGATGTTTGGAATTCTTTTTAATAATTATTCAAAAATGAAAATCATTTTCATTTAATGCTTTAACTAATACAAAAGTAAAGAAATTATGTATAGTAATTATGACTATACTTATTATAAATAATCCAAGTAAACCGAAAAGAAATCAAGATATTAAGTTAGAAGATATCCATATTTCTAAATTTTGATTTAGACCGTCATTAAAGAAATCAAAAAACAATGATAATGTTGAAAAAATTATTAAATAAATTACACTTAATAATAAAAATTGTTTTTTATTAGACATAAAAATCTCGTAGATTTTTGATAAATACGATTTTAATATTTTCATATTTTAATTTAAGAAATTTTTTTAACTTCTTGACTTACTTTATTGACTAATTCGTCAATAGATAATTTATTTTTAATGATATATTCAATAACACCAAATGTTTTCCCTCGTTCAATGTCAGAATCTTGACCAAGATTAGAGGTTATAATTACTGGCGTTTTACTAAAACGAGGGTCATTGCGTAACATTTCTAAAAATTCAAAACCATTACGCTTTGGTAAAATTAAATCTAAAAGGATTAAGTCTGGTTGAAAAGATTCAAGCATAACAAAAGCTTCTTCTCCATCCATAGCTTTTTCTATTTGAAACCCTTCTTGACTTAATTTTAGTTCAAGCAAACTACTTAAAAATGGCTCATCTTCTACTAAAAGAATCTTCTTTTTAGTATTTATGGTATTTGTAGTTTGATCGGTTAAATTGATTGGTCCAGTTTCCATGGTATATGTTTAAATTTTATTTAATTACTATATATTATTATAATCAATATTTTAATTTTTATCAAGTGCTTTTTG
>Ga0116157_10001786_pt1 | contig 21423 bp, 11 predicted proteins | sample AD_UKC048_MetaG_FD_89882 | JGI IMG/M metagenome (GOLD analysis project Ga0116157, IMG submission 89882) | Active sludge microbial communities of municipal wastewater-treating anaerobic digesters from USA - AD_UKC048_MetaG | ecosystem: Engineered > Bioreactor > Anaerobic > Digestate | place: USA...
AACTCGGTTTCTTTTTTATCTACGCCGCCATCGCCATTGGCATTGACTGTACCCCACTCGGTAATCATTAATGCAAGGCCTTTGTCTAAAGCGATTTGAGCTTTGTTGCGCAAGTCTTGTTTATGTGTGCCTGCATAGAAGTGGAGTGTGTATGCAATGTTGCTAAAACCTTTAATGGGATCTGCTGCTGCTTTATCTACATCTTGCGACCAAGTTTGGGTGCCTACAATGATTAGGTTGTCGGGATCAATGGCGCGAATTTTTGCAATGAGCTTTTCTGAGTAAGGTTTAACTTGTGTTGCCCAATCCGTTTTTTGTAAGGGTTCGTTGTAAATTTCGTAAATCACGTTAGGCGAATTACCGTATTTGGTGGCAATCTTTTCAAAGAAGCTAATCGCGAGTTCAGGGTTCTTTTCTGCATCGTGTGAGTGCCAATCCACAATCACATAGATCCCCTGAGCAATCGCCGCATCAATCACGCGCTCCGCTTTAGCGAAGTTACCTTCTGGGTCTGTGGCGTAGCCGCCATTTTTATCGGTACCTATGGCGGCGCGGATGATGGTTGCATTCCATTCTTTCTGAACATAAGCCACTACATCAGCGTTGTAGTAGCGGTCCGCACCCCAGCCTGTATTGCTCCAAAATAAGCTGGGGCCATTAAATGATGCAGGCTTGCCTGCTGCGTTGACGATTTGATTACCTTTGATAGAAAGTGCACCGTGGGTTTCCACCGCCGTTGCTGCTTGTGCTTCTAACAATGGATAGAGTGCCAAGCTGAAGGTTATACCCGCAGCGAGCTTGAGGGATTTTAACGTCATTTTTTTGCTCCGTAAAAAGCGTTTATTGATTATTAGTGTGAACTTTCGTTTAACGGCTTTGAGATCTTGGTGAGTTCACTATCCGTTTTAGCACTGCAGAGGTTCGCCGCGAAATCCTTTTACATTTCTTTTGTTTGCAGCACTGTTTTTTTAAGGGTTATTGAAGGTGGTTAATTATGAAAATCACCGCAAAATAAATTGTTGTTTACGACGTTAAGTGGGAAAATTACACCTTAAATAAGGTTAAATAAATAAGGTGCATATGAACGCCAAAAAAATGTTGATTGTTGGAGGTGGTACAGCAGGATGGATGACTGCCTTAATTATGGCGCGCGCTTGGATTAAGTTGGGTTTTGAGATTCAATTAATAGAATCGCCTGATGTGGGAATTATTGGTGTGGGTGAAGGTTCTACCCCTGCTTTAAAGCAATTTTTCGATAAACTCAATATTGCTGAATCAGAATGGATGCCTGCTTGTAATGCGACCTACAAAACAGGGATTCGTTTTGATGCGTGGTCTACCAAACCAAACTGCCCAAGTTATTTTCATCCTTTCGCATCGTCGTTGGATCCTCATACTCTACCCTTGTTCATGCAAAACGCTCACACGCGCGTTAGAGGTGTTGATGTTTATGCACATCCTGATCGCTTTTTTTTGACCGCAAAATTAGCTGAGAAAAATCTTGCGCCAAAAGCCCATCACAATTTCCCATTTGAGGTTTTGTACGGTTATCATTTTGATTCAGGCTTGCTTGGCCAGTTTATGAAGAAAAAGGCCTTGGCGATGGGCGTTAATTACAGTCAAGGCCATGTTCAGCAGGTTGTTGTGAATACTGACGGTGACATTCAATCGGTAGTGACGGTGCAAGGTGAAATGCTCGCTGCGGATTTTTTTGTAGATTGTTCGGGTTTTCGTAGTTTGTTGTTGCAAGAGGCGCTCAAGGTTCCGTTTAAAAGTTTTAAAAACAATTTATTTAATGATTCCGCGATCGCTGTTCCGACGCCCATCGGTAAGGATATTCCTTCATGCACAGTGTCTACAGCGCTTAAGTGTGGTTGGGCTTGGAAAATTCCACTCACGAACCGCTATGGTAACGGTTATGTTTACAGTTCGGATTTTTGTAACAAAGGTGAAGCAGAAGCAGAGTTGCGTGCGTATCTTGGAATTTTAGATTCCGACGTTCCTGTTCGTCACTTGAGCATGAAGGTTGGTCAAGTAACCGAACATTGGAGTCGGAATTGTTTGGCAGTGGGGTTGTCGCAAGGTTTTATTGAGCCGCTTGAAGCAACGGCATTGTTTCTCGTTCAACAAACCGCGGCTATTTTTGTTGAGCTTTATGAGCGTGGGAATTTTTCGGTGCAAGAACGTAACAATTTTAATGCTCGCATCAGCAATTATTTTGAAGGCACGCGCGACTATATTGTTACCCATTATAAAACCAGTTCGCGAACAGACACAGAGTACTGGCGAGCCAACATTGCAGATCAAACCGATGTGTCGGATACCATGAAGATTTTGTATCAGGCCTGGATGAATGGCAAAGATATGCAGCAGGAAGTAACATCCTTAGGTATTGAAAATTATTATGCCGCGCCATCTTGGGTGTGTTTGCTCGCAGGCATGGGGATTTTCCCCGGCGAATCACGTATGCGAAAAGCGAGTGAGCTTGATAAAAGTTTTTCGCTAGATAGTTTGGATGATTTTCTGACTCGGTGCGCATTGAATTTTGATGATCATCGTGATTATTTAAATCGCATGCAATAAAAATCCCCACACTTGGCGGGGATTTTTTTAGCACTACCTAATCTTAGAACTTGGCGCGAACACCCAAGGTGTAACGAGCTTCGTATACGTTTTGGTTGACCATTACGTCAGTCCATTGCATGTAAGTATTCTCGTATTCTTCGGTGATGTTGGTGCCTTGCAAATAAACGGTAAAGTTATCGTTTATGTCGTAGCTAACAGACGCGTCAACATAAGAAGTTGGTGAAGACCACCAAGCTGCTGGTGAGCCATCGTTCCACGATCTACCGATGTAACGTTCACTGCGGTAGTTGTACGCGAGGCGACCTTGCCAGCCATTTTTCTGATACCACAAAATCGCGTTAACAGAGTGCTTGGAGTTGTCGCCCATTGGTAGCGTTTTACCATAGAAGTCTTTATCGCCACCTTCACTATCTGAGTAGGTGTAGTTGAGGGACGAACCCAAACCACTCAGCACGCCCGGTAAGAAATCGTAGGCTTGTTGATAGCCAATTTCAAAACCTTGCAACACGCCGCCTTCCACATTCGCTTTTTGCTTGAAGTCGATGCCGCTGTTGCGCACCACGCCATCCAAATCCGGTACGTTGTAGAGTTTGGTATTTTGAGTGCCGATGAATGATTTGATATCCAAACGGTAGAGACCAAAACTCAACAAGCCAACGTCGTTGAAATACCATTCGTAGCTAATGTCGTAGTTGTCGGCGCGCCAAGGTTTCATGTTGGGGTTGCCGTCAGACTGTGCATTCACTACCACGAAGGTGTTTAACGCAGAGCTGTAGTTGGTGGTGTAGCTGGTACCTAGGCCGAGATCGTTACCATCCAATTGAGTGAGGGTCTTGGTGTAAGACACACGCAATTTTTGGTCGTCAGCAATATCGAAAGCGATGTTTGCACGCGGCAAAATATCCAAATCGTCACGACGAGTTTCGGTGGTGCTGATTTTCGGGCCGGGTGTACCCATGATTGCGTTTACCGTTTTGCCATCAATAGTCACAGTTGATGTAGGTGCGCCGCCGTAGTTGGTAATATCGAGCAAGGTTTGTATGGCTTGTATACCAATATTGGCTTTGTAAGGTACGCCGAAATCACCCGCGAAGTTCGCTTGCACGTAGGCAGTGTGCGTATCTTCAGTGAGTTTGTACGAACGGTTCCAGTTGGTCACCTTAATGTTGCCTGGGTAGAGCGAGTTTTGGAAGGCCATAGGGTCATCCATCACTTCAGGATCAATGAAGTAAAACGAACCACCGGATGACGCTGGGCCAAAATCGCTTACCTGATGGATGTAACCCATGGAATCCAATTTGCTGAATGGCAATGGTGAGCCAATGGTGTCGTCGCCTACTTGGCCGCTAATACCGCCGCCCACGTCTTTCCATTTAGCGTAAGCAGTTACCAGCTTGCCGTCTTTGTCTTTGCGTGTGAACGGCGCTGCTAGGTCATAGTCGGTAGTGGAAATATCGCGGTTGCTGTAACGGTAACCAAACTCAAGCGAGTTGCCTTCGTCAAAGGTCAGCACGCCATCGGCACGTAACACGTCTAGGGTCGCATCGTTGTCGTAGTTGTGCTCAGAGAAGGTGGATACCAAGCTGTATTTGCTGATGTTGTTACCAAAGCCTTTTGGATAGGTGTAGGTGGGGTGTTCGCCGGACATATCGGCATTCACCAAAATGCGGCCTTTAGGATTGCTCGGGTCGTACTCGCCATTAGGGTTTACCCAGCTCTTAACACCGTTAGTCACTGAGAACAAACCGTGTTGCTGACCGCTGGTGATAAAGGCATCGGCGTAGTTGCCAGTGTGACCGTGGCTTGCGTCAGCGTGAATCAGGCGTGCAGAACCTTTGAAGCTATCGCTGAATTCATAATTTGCTTGCAAGTTTATGTTGGTAGATTCTTCCTTCTCAACTTGGCTTTCCGCTTTAGCAGTAACGCGTGGGGTGTAAAGATCGAACTTGTTGGTGGTGATGAAATCCATGTTGGCAGAACCACCCTCGGCAACGCCACGGTTGGTTTTTTGGATGGGGCTAATCCAGTCCCACTCGCCCCACGCATTATCGGCAACCACGCCATTGGTGCGATCGTACTGATCCAATTTGGTGTAGAACACATCGACCAAGAGTTCTAACTTGTCGTTAGGTTTGAATTGGAAGCTCGCAGAAGCACCCGTACGCTCGCGCTCGCTGCTCTTGTTAGTCACACCATAGTCGATGGTGCCGAACAGAGAATCTTTGGTATCGCCATCGCCGTTCAAATCTTTAGCCGGTTGGAAGCCTGGCCAGTTTTGCGCGCCGTCTTCGTGGTAGCCACGGAACCACCAGTCGCTAAACATACCGTAGCGGAAGTTCGCCAAATTGGCTTGCGAGCGAGACACGGTAAAAATCGCACCAAAGTCTTCATCGTTGAAGCCCGCAAAGCCCGATACTTTTGAGCCCATTTTGTCGGTGTAAGAACCGTCTGTGCCTTCCGCAGAACCGGCGAAGGTCCAGCCGCTTTTCAGGTCAAGCGGGCGGCGGGTTTTGAGGTTGATGGTACCGGCAACGCCGCCAGACAGGGTTTTGGCTTCAGACGATTTCAATACATCCACCCCAGACAATAGTTCGGCAGGAATGTCAGAAAAGTTGGGTTGCTGGCTGGTAATAGAACCTGGGCTCAAGAAAGATTCGCCGTTGAGCTGAGTGCTCACTTGCGGCAAGCCGCGCACGTTAACGGTGGAACCTTCACCCGCATAACGACGGATTTGGATACCGGTTACACGCTGAAGCGAGTCGGCGATGGTGGTGTCTGGCAATTTGCCGATGTCTTCAGCGCTAATAGAATCGACCACAGAGGCCGCTTCGCGCTTGATATCAACTGCGCGAGTCAAAGACGCGCGGATCCCGGAAACTACGATTTCTTCAACGGAATCCGATGACTCTTCCGCATAAAGACTGGTTGAAAGTGAGCTTATTGCAAGTGCAGTGATGCACGTTGATAACAAGCTCTTTTTAAATGTTCTCTGCATGTCGGTGACTCCGATAGAGTTTATAGTTGTGCACATGTATCCCTTAAGTGGCCATGTGGAATCGCATGCTAAATGTAATCGGATACATTTTCAAATCGTTTGGCGTCATAGGTTTAGTGTAAATCAGACGAGGAATATATTTTTTGTCGCCAAAATCTTCATGTTGATCAGTTTTTTATGCTGATTTTTTTCTCATCTTATTGTTTTTTAACGATAATCTATTATTTGTACGAAAAATTGTACGAACTGATAATTTATTGAGGGATCCGTTGTTTAACTGTGTATAAAGGTAACCGTATACATTTTGTGCGTGTCATTCGCCAATTTATCCATTTTTGTTTTTGCCTTATCGTTTAATTTAGGTGTGAGTTTGAGGCTGGCTTGCAGCCATAGGGCGGTTTACACTTCCGGGCTGCGTGTCCTTAGGTCTATTTATGAAAACTCTGATTCCCACCAATATGATCACCGGCTTCCTCGGGGTCGGTAAAACCACCGCAATCACCCATTTGCTCAAACACAAACCGCAAGGTGAAATCTGGTCGGTGCTAGTCAATGAATTTGGCGAAATTGGTATCGACGGCGCCATGCTCAAAAGTGTGAATGCTCATGTGCGCGAGGTGCCGGGCGGTTGCATTTGCTGTGTGGCGGGGCTGCCGATGAAAATTGCGCTCAATATGATGATCGCCACCACCAAGCCTGACCGTATCATTATTGAGCCCACTGGCTTGGGGCACCCGGAAGAGATCATCAATACGCTGCTGGGCGAGTATTACGACACGGTCTTGGATTTGCGTGCAACCATCACGCTGATTGACCCGCGCAAATTGAGCGACAGCCGCTACACCGAAAACGCCAATTTCCAAGACCAAATTGCGGTGGCTGATGTGTTAATCGCCAATAAAACCGATGTCTGTGGCGAATTGGAAAAACGTGCGTTTGACGAATTGGTGGCTGGTTTCGAGCCGCCAAAGCAAGCCGCTTTTTGGGTGGAGCAAGGCCAATTGGATGCGACTTGGCTGGATTTTCCGCGTGCAGATCACGCGCTCAAAAACCCGCAGCATCACCGTAAAAATGCGTTAAGCCCTCAGCGCGAACTCTATAACGCCGCGGTTCGTTTGCCTGAAGGCGAGCCCTTTGTGCGCCGAGAAAACTCGGCTAATGGCTTTTATTCTTGCGGCTGGCTATTTCAGCCGGAGATTCAATTTAACTTTAATCAGCTGTTTGGCTGGTTATCGGGGGCGAATTTTTTGCGCGCTAAAGCGGTTATGCACACCAATGAAGGCGTCTATATGTTCAACGCCGAAAATGGCGTGCTTAGCGTTAACCAAATTCCAGTGCAATCGGTAGATGAAATTTTGGATAGCCGTATAGAGGTTATCGACGATAAGAAAATTGCAGCGGATGAGACCGAACAGGTGTTATTAGAGGCGATGCTTAAGTGATAGGTTTATACGCTCAGGATGAGCGGGGGCCTAAGGGCTATTTAGGTGCATAGGGCATAAATCTGCTGCACAAAGCAGCAAGAGTTGAATCTTACATCTAGACTCAATGAGATGATCCGCCGAGTCCAATGGGATCGACGCCAGTTAAATAAGAAGAGGGTTTCACTATGTCATTACTGTTAGCACTAATCGCCATATGGGCATTGGTCGCCATTCTCGTTTTGCGTCAGGTTGCGCTCGCGGCCGCGTCGGCCTTGGTGCTTATTTTCTGGGTGGTGCTAGGTGCAATGGTGCCCTGCATGTTATCGCCTTGGGCGCTGGTACCTTTGGTGGCGGTGCTGTTGGTATTGAATGTGGGCGGCTTACGCCGCGCCCTGCTCACCACGCCAGTATTTGGTTTGCTGAAAAAAACCATGCCGAGTATGAGCGTCACCGAGCGCGAAGCCTTAGAGGCGGGTACCACTTGGTGGGAAAAAGAGCTCTTCAGCGGCAAGCCCGATTGGAACGAGTTTGCACAGATTGGTTTGCCGCAATTAACGAGTGAGGAGCAATCCTTTTTAGATAATGAAGTGAGCGAGCTGTGTGGCATGCTCAACGAATGGGATATCACCAATAACCTCAAAGATCTGCCGCCAGAAGCTTGGCAATATCTGAAAGACAAAGGCTTTTTCGGCCTGATTATCCCCAAATCCTTTGGCGGTCGCGAATTTAGCCACTACGCGCAAAGCCGCATTATGAGCAAAATCGCCAGCCGTTCTGGCACTGCCGCTGTTACCGCAATGGTGCCCAACTCCCTCGGCCCTGGCGAACTCTTAATGAACTACGGCACCGAGGAGCAAAAAAATCGCTGGTTACCCGGTTTAGCCAAAGGTACTGAAATTCCCTGTTTCGGTTTAACTGGCCCAGAAGCAGGTTCAGATGCAGGCTCAATTCCTGATACAGGTATCGTCTGTAAAGGCATGCATGAAGGTCAAGAAGTGCTCGGTTTGCGCCTCACCTTTAGCAAGCGCTGGATTACGCTTGCGCCAGTCGCGACTGTAGTTGGTTTGGCGTTCAAACTGCATGACCCTGAAGGCTTGTTGGGCGATGCTAGCAAAAAAGAATACGGTATTACCTGTGCGTTGATTCCTGCCAGTCACCCCGGGATGGAAATTGGCAAACGCCACAACCCCGGCTCACCCTTTATGAACGGCCCAATTTTCGGTACTGATGTGTTTATCCCTATGGATTGGGTAATCGGCGGCGCGGCAATGGCGGGTAAAGGCTGGCGCATGTTGATTGAATGTTTGGGCGCAGGTCGCGGAGTATCCTTGCCTGCACTCTCAACCGCGAGCGGTGAAGTCAATTACCGTTTAGTGGGTGCTTACGCGCGTATTCGTCGTCAGTTCAATACCGAGATTGGTAAGTTTGAGGGTGTGCAAGAAGCTACCGCAGATATCGCTGGCACCGCTTATACCTTGGAAGCTTTCCGTCAATTGGTAACCAAAGGTTTGGAAACGGGTTCACCGTCAGTAATGACCGCCATGGCGAAATACCATGCGACTGAAATGATGCGTAAATCGGTAGAGCACTCTATGGATATCGTGGGTGGTCGTGCAATTCAGCAGGGGCCGCGCAATTTCCTCGTCTATTCCTACCACAGTGTTCCTGTGGCGATTACCGTAGAAGGCGCGAATATTCTGACGCGCTCGCTAATGATTTTCGGTCAGGGTGCTATGCGTTGTCACCCTTATTTGTTTAACGAAATGCAAGCGATGCAAGATGAAGATCAAGCGCGCGGTATTAAAACCTTCGACAAACTATTTACCGCCCATCTTGGTCACGTGTTCAGTAATATGGTGCGTACCAAATTGCTCGGTTTAACCCGCGGCCATTTTAGTAGCGTGCCCGCGAATGCGGATGACTTTAGCGCGCGTTGGTATCAGCGCATTAATTTGTTGAGTGCATCCTTTGCGAGCATGTCGGATATCGCTTTGGCGGTATTGGGCGGTAATTTAAAACGCCGTGAATTATTGTCTGCACGTTTGGGCGATATTCACAGTCAATTATTTATTGCTTGTGCAATTTTAAAATATCACTCAGCGCACCCAAGAACCCGTGCGGAAGATGTGCATGCCGAATATGCGATTACTACGGCACTCAATAAAGCCCAGCAAGCCTTGATTGAATTTGCTGATAATTTTCCTGTGGGTTGGGTGGCAAAATTGGTTCGTCTTATCACCTTACCTTTCGGTAAAATTGTTTTAAAACCCAGCGATGATTTAACCCGCGAATTGGGCGATTTAATGCTGGAAGACAATCCGATTCGTCAGCATTTAGCGCAATATGTTTATGTCAGTCATGAGCCCGATGATGCGGCGGGCCGTGTAGAAAGCACTTATCAAATGTTATTGGCACTCGGTCCACTGTGGACGACCTGGTTGAAAAACCAAAACAAATTGACTGGCGCTAATATGACGGAAAAACTGCAGGATGCGGTGAGTAAAAATATCATTCAACCGCAAGATGTTACTCGCTTGTTGGAATATGATGCCCGCCGCTTCGATTGTATTTTGACGGATGCGTTTGAAAAATTGTAATACATAAATAGCAGCGAAATAAAAAATCCTCAGTAGTCACCTACTGGGGATTTTTTGTATTGGGGGTGTAAAAATAATACAGAGTCAGAACTTGTTATTCTGGTGCTTACAATGGGTTGTCTTGCTCTGCAACTATGACGCAATTACGCCCAAGTGCTTTTGCATTGTAAAGCGCTTCATCTGCACGTTTAAATGCACTTGCAAAGGGTTCATTGGGTAAAACAGCTGCAACACCGAAGCTTGCGGTCACGGCAATTGGGTTGTCAGTCTCGAATACTGTATCAAAAATAACGATGCGCAGTTTCTCTGCGAGTGCCATCGCCATGCCTACAGAGGTATTCGGGCAAATTAAAATAAATTCCTCTCCGCCCCATCGCCCCAATTTATCTGTGCTGCGCGTGCTTTTCAAAATGGCCGCGCTAATTTGTTGCAAAACCCGATCGCCTATATCGTGGCCTCTGCGATCATTAATGCGTTTGAAATGATCGATATCCACCATAATAATAGAGGTGGCGTCTAAGCGAATTTCCAATGACGCAATAATTTGTTCAATGCCGTGGCGATTAAACGCGTTGGTGAGTGCATCTACCGTTGAGAGCTTGCGAAATTTGTCGGTTTCAGTGCGCAACTTAGAATTAGTGGCCACTAAATCTGAAATTTTAGTGCGCTGTTGTGCTTCTGTCTGATGCAGTTTTATGAGGCGAATAATCGTGAAGCCCGCGCCAAAGGCAAGCCATGCCAATAAAATAGCGAGATACCAATTTTCAGTACTAACCCAGTCGCCCGTAAATTCAATTTTATTAATCTGAACATCATGTTCGGTAGCACGCAAGTCCCCTTCAAAATCCACGGCAAGCGTAACTGCATTGCTTATATCGGGATGAGTTTGGTCTCTTGGTAAGTCATATTCTCCTAGCCACCAATCAGCAACCGTCAATTCATTGAGATTAATTCTTAGCGGCTTTGTCAAATCTTTAGTGCGTACGTTAATCACATTAAATTTCGTGCTGTTGGTATCGCTCACCTTGGAAAAGCGCGAATCATAATGACGAAAAGCTATACGTAATTTTTTAGCATTACCGGTGTATTTTATATCGAGATTGAAATAGTCGAAGCTACTAAGGTCTGTACCATTGATAGAGTCCAGACTCAGCATATAGACAAGGTTGCAGGGCATGTTGGATTCACTTTCATTAAATTTGCAGTGAAAGTGAAATCTATCGCGGTCGACCCAGCGGGCATTGGGGTGTTCCGGGTCCAATAAAAAATAATTGGTATCGGGAGAGCTTGTTGGAACCAGCATCAGGCTTCGTTTAGGTAAGACATTTTTTGCCAGAATTGCAATTAAGGTCAAACAAATCGCCGCTAGCAACAACTTGGAACAAAAGGTTTTGGTGGGCATGGCTGTAGAGGAGCGATCCGCAACTAGAGTAGCTCAAGTATTGGTCAGAATGTGTATCTGTGCCAGTTTTGGCGCATTGGTCATCTGGTTTTTAATCTGCGGCGGTAAAAGAGCCCGCCCCTGCTTGGTAGGGGCGGGCTAAAGTCCGGGGCCAAGGCTCACGCACTCAGCCCCATCAATCAACGTTTTTCTTTGGCTGCGGCGGTAGCCGCGTTGGCTGCCAAAATATAAGCCGAGGTTGTCGCTACGGTATATTCGTTTTCAAACCACAGGAACGGCCAATCGGTTTTAAACTCGGGGTAATCCGGTTTGATAACCAGTGGCCCCGGCACCATTCCACCTGCAATAAAGCTGTAGTCGGCGCGGTTGTGACCGTAGGCCACCAGTTGTGAACGAGTCCCAATGGTCGATACGAGCGAGACATTGTTCACTGGGTGGCGGCCTAGCATGTAGTCCAATGCATTCAGCGTGTAATCAACACTAAAGATTTTTGGGAATGCCTTATGGATTAAATACATGTTGGTGCCAAAGGTTGCAATCTGTATCGAACCCGCCCAAGAGTGTTCACTAATCGGCACGCCAAAGGGTGTGTTTGCAATTTCATTGTCGATACGCGCTTTGGCTTTAACGGCAATCGCTTCCAACTGTTTGCGATAGCTGGCGTCCATGAGGGGTATGGCGCGCGCTGCAGCACCACCTACCCAATCAAATTGAACGTCAATGACCGGCAAGAGTTGCATTAGGCGATCTTTGTATATCTTCTCGCCTTTGGTGGCGAGTAAGAGTTCAATTGTGGCTTGCACATTTACGGCATCAGGCGCGCGCACAGGGAAGGGGCCTTTGTGACGCGCGGCGGCTGGGAAACTCTTGCCTTGTTCGCGTGCCCAAAGCGCTTTTGCTGCGCTGAGAGCTTCGGCAGCTAAGGGCGCGTCCAGCGCTGGTAAGGTGCGCGCTGCGCCTGCAAGTGCCGTCGCTACGTAGAGATTGGTGGACGGTTGATCGGTGGTAAAGGCCCAGCGGTCGTCTGCCTTGCCAGAGCGGTCACCTTTGGTTTCATTCTCGCCGAGAGTTGGGTCATAAAACTTGCCATCGGTTTGTGAGGATGCATCGCCCAAGTGTGTGTATTGCTTCAGCGTAGGGTCAATAATGCCGCGAATGGCATGACCAAAGATCTTGTATTGCGCCAACAACTGGCGAACGCCGTGGCGAATTTGTTGGAGCGAATCCTGCTGGCCGTCAGGTTTGCGGATTTCCACTTGGCGCGCGGGTTCATCGACGCTGGTTTCATCCCACTCTAGGCCGAAGAGCTCTTTGCCCCACACCAAGTCGCGTACTACCCAAGAGTTGTCGCCAGTTTGTATGTCATAGTCGCCTGCGTCCTGCCAACCACCTACGCTCAAACCATCAATACGCTCACCGGCTTTGAATGGCGAGTCGAGTGATTCGCCCATTTTGTAACCGTCAAAGTGAACGATATTCGCGGGCGCCTGACGTGCATCATCAAGATGCGAAGGCGCTGACCAAACGCGATAGCCCTCACGTATACCCATGTGGTCCATTTGCTTTGGCAAGAATGTATCCAGCGAAGGCTGCCAGATATTGCTATAGGCATTCTCCGCAATACTGAAAGGTGTAGTGGTGTGGCCGGCATAAGAAATCATATACAGGCCTGGTTCGCGTACCGACGAAAAATCGAAAGCGGAGTAGTTATAGCGATGCCATTTGCCCTTAGGCGTTATCTTGCCGCGCAACACGCTTTGCTTACTGCCATCGGGCATGAGCCGCAGCAGTTCAGCGTCGTCTGGCCCTTTAAAGTTAGGGTCAAGTTCGATCATGGCCACTTTGTTGCGCTGCGGAGTGTAGCCCGCTTGGTTGTAGGAAATCATGGGGTCACGTGCCCAGTTGGGCGTTACGTTGGGGCGAACATGCCACACGATGGCTTCGTCTTTGGCGCCAACGGGAACCAAGGAGCGCACCACAAACCAGCCGTTCTGGGCGCGGTTGCGGGCATCGTAAAGCGCGATCGGGGTTTTATCTGACACTATGGTCACGCGCGTTAAGGGGTCTTCGGGGGAAAAGGTAAAGGATTTGCCGCCCGAAACGAGCGGTTCGGGGTCACCACTTTTGTCGTTCTTCATGGGGCCAGCGGGGTGACGCGGGAAAAGCCCGGGTTGTTTATCGCTCAGATAGGTCTTGCCAAAGTAGGTTGAGGGCAAGAAATCGAGGTTGAAGCCAACCTTGCCTGCCAGAGCTTGGGGTAAGGGTTTGTCTAGGTTGACCGCAATGCGGAAACCGCCTTCCTCAGGTGTCACTGCCAAGCTGTAGGATAAATCTACGGCGGGGAAAGATGAGCGAATAACCACTTGCGCGCCGCTAGCGTCGCGGGAGCGGCTTGCGAATGTGGGAACCGGATCCCACTGTTCGGGGGTGGCGCTAAGCCGTAAGGCACCATCTGTGGCAATACGTTCGCCGTGAAGTACCATCTGAACCCCGCCGTTTTTTTCATCGAAAAAGATAGGGCTAAAGGGGTTGTGGTCCAGAATTACCGTGAGGCCGGGTTGTTCCAAGGTGTCTTTTGGCGATATTACGAGACCATCGGCCATCGCAAACTGACCAATACTGATTGCCGATACGGCTGCGGCAAGCGCAACCTTTTTCTTGAACAGCATGAGGCTTCCTCTCAAGTTATGTTTACGCTGATATTGAGTTTGGCACGATACGGCAGTTTTACTGGCTGAGAGAGGCTGACCTCAAGCTTGAGAATTGAAACTGCAAATTCGCTGCCCTAGCGCTCTGTGTTATTGACATATTATCTGACAAGCGGGTCATTCTGACACGAGAAGGACCAAATGGGTGGGGGCTTAAACTTGTTGTTGATGTAAAGTTTGGTAATTCGTTTTTTACAAATATAGTCAGTTAGTTGCTGAAAAATATTTCAAGTGGTTGAAAGCGCGAATTAAAAAGTAGCGGTGCAATTTTTTGCGTTTATTGCAGACATCTGTTATCGCTAACTTGTATATAGGCAGCCGTTTTCGAGCTCTATAAAGAAGTAAATGGTCTAGTGAACAATGCTTGAGAATCGTTTGGCTAGGCTATGCTTGAAGAACAGCCAGAGAAGACGTGTGGCTTTGGGTGCGATTGTGCAGGCGTGTGGAATAGATTTTTGGCAATGGCTTGAGGTGTAAACCTAGGGCTATTTTTTTACAGGGTTAAAGGAGTAAATCTAATGAAAAAGCAAACCAAACAAATGGGCATTAATTTGGATCGCAACGATAATCTCCGCGCAAAGTTACTTGCGGAAATTTCTGAATATCAGCGTCAACAGGATGCGTTAAAGCTGAGTGGAAATTACGTTAACTTTACGATGATCCAAACGTACAAAGAACTCATTGCGTCGCGCAGGGAAATGCTGAGCCGTCTACCAACTATTTATTAAAACTAGGTCGATATTGTTAAGTGTGTTTTGAATGAGCCTTAAGTTTCGCAAGCGATAGGCTGCGTTCCTCTGGCTTCATATTGTTTTGTTGATAACAACTATGCCAGCTCATAATAAGTTCCAGTGGCATAGGCTGGCTAATGACATAGCCCTGCAATTGATCGCAGCCTAAAGCTCGTAAGCTTTCCAGCTGTTCTTCATTTTCAGCGCCTTCGGCTACTACTAATAAATTAAGTGCGTGAGCGATGGAAACTATACCGCTAATAATGTCTCTATCCACTTGGTTATGTGGCAAATCTGTTACAAAAGAATGGTCTATTTTGAGCGAGTTGAGTGGCAGACATTTTAAATAGGTTAGTGAAGAGTAGCCTGTACCAAAGTCATCAGCGGCCACACGAACGCCCAATTCCTGACAGCGCAAAATAATTCTGCGCGCGCGTTCCATATCATCCAGCATGGCAGATTCTGTAATCTCAATAATCAATGAACTGCAAACATTGTCAAAGCCGACTTGGATTTTATGTAGCTCCTGCAAAAATGAAGGGTGTAAAAAATGCCGAGCAGAAATATTAATGTGAATATCGTGTAAAAAATTCTGTGCTTTCCAGCTTGAAATTTGCTGCGCGGCTTTTTGTAAAACCCAGTTGCCAAATAGAATTTCCAAGTCGCCACGCGCTGTTTCAATAGCCTTAATAATTGGCAATGCGCCTACAAGGCTACCATCCGATTTTTTCCAGCGCACTAAGCTTTCGAAACCAATAACTTGCTTGTTCCGCAGCGAAATAATTGGTTGATACCACATACAAATCTCATCGGTATCTAAAGCGCTTTCAATATCTACTGCAGAAATACTTTTTTCGTATTCGCAGGCAGACGCGCGGGAAGCAAAATGAAATCTATCGCCACCTTCTGTTTTTGCCGAATACATAGCAGCATCTGCTTTGCGCAGCAATTTATTGGGATCGGTGCCGTCAACCGGTGAAAATGCAATGCCAATACTGGCAGAAATTCTGCCGCGCTTTCGCCCATTGCCAAAATGAATCCGCAAGGCTTGAATAAAGCGGTTAGCGAGAATAGTGAGGCTGTGTTCGTTACACTCCGCAATAATTAAAAATTCGTCGCCACCCAAGCGACCAATGCAATCACTTTTTCGAACCACATCGCGCAAACGATTGGCAGCATCGCGCAAAATATTATCGCCGGTTTCGTGCCCCCATTGATCGTTGGCTGTTTTTAAGCCATCTAAGTCAATAAAAAATAACGCAAAGCTGCGATTGTGGCGCGCGAGTTGATCTGCCTTTTGATCGAGAAACTGCATAATTCCGTGGCGATTACTGAGTTGCGTCAACGGATCTATGCTAACCAGTGAGCGCAATTGATTTTCTAATTGTTCGCGATGGCATGCCACTGCAATTTGGCTGGCAATGCGCTCTGCGAGCGCAAAAATCTGTTGCGGAATATTTTCTGGTTGCCTAAACCAAGAAGATGCCAGCACACCAATAACTTGATCGGATGAAATAAGGGGAATGACAAAGTTTGCAACCAAGCCGCCTTTGACCAAATCGGGCATGGCATCTGGATCTAAAGAATAGTCGCTAACAAATACGCTGCTTTTGGTTTTGAGTACACGCCCCGCTATGCCTTGGTCGCATGGGAAGCGCATGCCTTTATAGGGGTTTAATCGCTCTTCTTGGTCGCCTTCAAATAATTGGTATTCAAAAAACTCGCGGCGCTCATCTAATAAAATTAATGCCGCGCCGTCGGCATTTAATAATTTGCAAACAGATGTGGCGGCTTTTCTAAAAAAAACTTGGAAATCTTGCTCCAGCGTGAGCGCATCCATGGCTGCAAGCAAGGCGGGTACGGCAGTGTTACCCAAAAAGAAATCGTTCATGGCATTGTCTTGCGTCAAGCGCAAAAAGCTGCGCGGCTAAGGTAGTTAGCAAGGACTTTGCCAATAAATGATAATTATGATTTTTGGGTAGATAAATGCACGATCAATAACAAAAAAATTGCGAGGTGCAATTTTTTAGTTCAAAAGCGCGTGATTAGCGTGGGCGTTGTGGCGAGAAATGTGTTCAGGGTTTGATTGGTGTGTGCGAAATCGGGCACGAGATTTAACTTGTGTACCAGATGAATACGCTGGGAGATATGTTGCGCAAACTTCTTTCGCGCAACAATGGTCTAATTGCTAGGTTATGTGGAGCTGCCCAACGAAATTGCAGGGCTTATGTCGGCTATCGAGCTGTTCAACAATTATACTGTTCCATGCAGTTGTGCACGCACCTGTCGAACCGGGTAAACAAAAAATCAAGGTGCGATTAGCGAGGCCGGCCGTAGCGCGGGATTGAATCGTAGAGGTGCCAATTTCCGCATAGGAAACATGGCGAAATAACTCGCCAAAACCCACTACGGTTTTGTCAAATAAAGGTGTCACTGCTTCAGTTGTGCTATCGCGCCCGGCGAAACCTGTGCCGCCGGTAATCAAAATAACTTGCGCTTGTTTATCGGCAATCCACTGCGAGATCACGGCGCGAATTTGGTAGATGTCATCAATCACTAAATTGCGGGCATACAAATGGTGACCTGCGGCATTCAGCAGATCTTGCAGTTTTTGACCTGAAGTATCGGTTTCCATATTGCGCGTATCTGAAACGGTCAGCACGCAAATGTTTAAAGGTTCAAATTCTTTTTGGGATGACATAGAAATCCTGTTGAAAAAATAGATGAAGGGCTAGCCGCCCGTCACACTCATAAATCGCAATATTTGCGGTTCATCGGCTAAATCAAAATCGTGTTTTTCCGGTTTATGCACAATCGCCTCTAATAAGGTTTCTCGCAAGGCTAATTCGGGCGCTGGGTTATTGCGCATGGCTGCGCGCAAATCGGCGCTATTTTCCTGCCCTAAACACAGAATCAACTTGCCGGTAGCCGTTACGCGCACGCGGTTGCAGCTACTGCAAAAGTTTTCGGAGTGGGGTGAGATAAAGCCAATTCGTGAATCAAATCCAGTGGCTTGCCAGTAACGCGCTGGCCCGCCGCTACTCGCTTGAATAGGGCTTAGAGGGAAGCGCTTGCCGATTTGTTCGCGCAACTCGGCGCTGCTGATGAATTCTGCGGCGCGGCCATGGCCATCAATTCTGCCGAGCGGCATTTCTTCGATAAAACTGATATCCAGCCCTTCTGCGAGGACGAATTGCACCAGCTCGGGAGCTTCGTCGGCGTTGTAGTGCTTGAGTGCCACGCAATTGAGTTTAATACGCTCAAAACCCGCTGCTTGGGCGGCTTTTATACCGGCAAATACCTGAGTGACATCGCCAAAGCGTGTGAGCTGCTTAAAGCGCTCAGCGCTCAGGCTATCGAGGCTGATATTGATGCGGTCTACACCTGCATCCTTTAAGGCTTGCGCATGTTGTGCGAGGTGGGTGCCATTCGTGGTCAAGCAGAGCTCTTGAAGTTGCGGGATTTTTCCCAGTTCTTGCATAAGTTCAATAATGCCGCCGCGAATCAAGGGCTCACCGCCGGTAATACGCAACTTGGTAACGCCCAGTTCGCACAGGGTTTTGCCCAAGAGTACAAGCTCTTCTATAGAGAGCACTTCTGAGCGCGGCAGAAAGGTCATATCTTCCGCCATGCAATAGATGCAGCGCAGATCGCAGCGGTCAGTGACCGATAGGCGCACATAGCTAATAGCGCGACCAAAGCTGTCGATAAGGGCGGGTGACGTGGTTGATGTTGGTTGCATGGCAATATTCATTGAGATGGGTGTTTACTCTATAGAGCTATTGAAGGCGGCTCAAGTTACACATAGGTAATAATCTATTTCAGTGCCTGGTTTAATAGCCTGATCTTTGTGTTGAAAGAGCACTAATCGCGCCAAGCTTTTTGTTGATTAGCCTGCTTATCCAAAACTTATCGATAAGCGGTGCTCCAAAAGGGTGATTTTGATGGCTTTCGCTTGTGTTTCATTCCTGCATGAACAATTACTCGGCATCACCATTGCAAATTTAGTGCGTGAATTTTCAAAAACTACATCAAAAATTTAAAAATGCATTTCAGTGGTGCGCACTGCACCATCACTTTGTTTTATGTCTGTGCATTTTTGAAAATTTAAAAGACTTGCTTTTGCTTTGTTATGGCGCGCCTACGCACCAATTAAAATCACATCCAGTATCCGATGCTTTGGCTTGAACTCACCTGCACCCTACTTATAAAACCCTGCCTTGCAATTAACTTACTGATATAAAAGGGTTTTACATTTAAGCGCTCGCTTTTTTTTAACTTGGCATTGCGCTTGCAAAAGTCATCTTATGAACGTTCAGCTCAGCAGCCTGAACAAACCTGAAGGTGATTTTATGAAGCACACAGTGACTAACACCAAAACTGCCACTCCTATTAATAGCCGAGTGAATGACCAGCACAAGCCGCGCGCTGCGCGTACGGGCAAAGTCTGGTTGGTGGGCGCAGGCCCAGGTGATGCGGATTTATTAACCGTGAAAGCACTGCGTGCCATTAACTCTGCCGACATCATTTTTTATGATCAATTGGTGAGCGAAGAAATCTGTGCGCTCTTCCCTAAGAATACGCCTGCACTTTACGTTGGCAAAGTGAAAAATAATCACAGCATTCCGCAAGAAGATTTGAATCAACTCTTGGTTAATCAGGCGCAATTAGGTTTGAAAGTATGTCGTATTAAAGGCGGCGATCCTTTTGTGTTTGGTCGCGGCGGCGAAGAATTGTTAGAGCTGCGCAAAGCCGGTGTTGAAGCTGAAGTGATACCGGGTATTACCTCTGCGTCTGGTTGCAGCACTTATGCCGATATCCCCCTTACTCATCGTGGCATTGCACAAGGTTGCACTTTCGTGACTGGCCACGCTGAAAAAACTTTGGATGTTAATTGGAACGCGCTCGCGCAATTAAATCACACCTTGGTGTTTTACATGGGCCTAACGCGCGCTGGCGATATTTCCACGAATTTATTAGCGGGTGGCTTGGCGGCCGATACTCCGGTAGCGATTATCGAAAATGGCTGCCGCAAAGATCAGCGCGATATTATTTCTGATTTGGCGAATTTCCCCGCAGCTGTTTTGCGTGAACAAGTGAAATCGCCCGCGCTGATTATCGTTGGTCACGTGGTGAGTTTAAAAGAACAGTTACAAGTTGAAGCTTGGTTGAGCGAAGCTCAGCGGATGACAGCATAAACCCCTCACCCTAGCCCTCTCCCTGAGGGAGAGGGGATTAATCCTGCTGCGTAGGGAGTTCGCTCCCTCTCCCTCAGGGAGAGGGTTGGGGTGAGGGCAAAATTTTAGTTAAATCAAAAAGCGTTAAAAGCGTGAGGCAATTATGAAGAAGCGTATTGTTGTAGTCGGTAACGGCATGGTGGGTCACAAATTTATCGACAATTTGGTGAACCACGCTGATGCTGAAAATTATCAGGTCATTACTTTTTCGGAAGAGCCGCGTTTGGCTTACGATCGCGTACAGTTATCCAAATACTTTTCCGGTTCAACTGCAGAAGATTTGATGCTGACCAGCGAAGATTATTACAACGAAAAATCTGTTGAATTTATCTTGAAAGACAAAGTTGTAGATTTGGATTTAGAAAACAAAGAAGTGATTACCGCTTCCGGTCGTCGCGAAGGTTACGATAAATTAATTCTTGCCACAGGTTCGTTCCCGTTTGTTCCTCCAATCCCCGGCAACAACGGCGAACATTGTTTGGTGTATCGCACCATTGAAGATTTGGAAGCTATTACTTACTCCGCTACGCAAAGCAAAGTGGGCGTTGTAGTGGGTGGTGGTTTGTTAGGTTTGGAAGCGGCGGCTGCATTAAAGGCTGCGGGCCTTGAAACTCACGTAGTTGAATTTGCTCCACGTTTGATGGCTGTTCAGTTAGATGAAGGCGGCGGTAAATTATTGCGCCGCAAAATTGAATCCATCGGCGTAAGAGTTCACACCCAAAAAGCCACTACCGAAATTGTCGCCGGTACTGAAGCACGCTACCGCATGAATTTTGCGGATGGCAGTCATTTAGAAACCGATATGATTTTGTTCTCTGCCGGTATTCGCCCACAAGACGAGCTCGCACGCAAGTGCGGCATTGCCGTTGGCGATCGTGGCGGTATTGTGGTTGATAACAACTGCTTAACTTCAGTGCCAGATGTGTATTCAATCGGCGAATCTGCGCTTTGGCAAAATCGTATTTACGGTTTGGTTGCACCTGGCTATCACATGGCGAAAGTGGCCGTATCGCACATTACCGGTGGCAGTGAAGAATTTACCGGTGCTGATATGAGCACCAAATTAAAATTATTGGGTGTTGATGTTGCTTCGGTTGGCGATGCGCACGGCAATACTCCCGGTTCATTAAGCTACACCTATAGCAACGATGTAGAAGAGGTTTACAAACGCATTATTGTTTCTGCTGACAACACTAAATTGTTGGGCGCAGTATTAGTGGGCGATGTAGAAGCCTACGGCGTGCTGCAACAAATGTGCGTAAATGGAATGGATTTGCCTGAAGATCCAAACGGTTTAATTTTGCCATCGGTTGATGGTGCTGGTTCAGCCATGGGTGTAGATGCATTGCCAGAATCTGCACAAATTTGTTCTTGTATGGATGTTAGCAAGGGTGCAATTTGTTGCGCTGTACAAAATGGCGCTACCACTATGAGCGCTATTAAAGATGCAACCAAAGCCTCAACGTCTTGCGGCGGTTGTACTGCGCTGGTTAAGCAGGTTATGGATTCCGAGTTGGTGAAACTCGGCGTAGAAGTTAGCAATAATATTTGTGAACACTTCCCACACTCACGCAAAGAATTGGCTGATATTGTTCGCATCAAGAAAATTAAATCCTTCGACGAATTGCTGGATGGCCACGGTCACGGTTTAGGTTGCGATATTTGTAAGCCAGCAGTGGGTTCAATTCTCGCGTCCTTCTGGAACGAATATGTTCTGGATGAAAAACACATCGGCCTGCAAGA